>ODAI010181477.1_pt1 | contig 12694 bp, 8 predicted proteins | sample 1539321 | NCBI WGS metagenome assembly ODAI01 (sample SAMN02144231, study PRJEB22623) | gut metagenome | biome: sheep rumen | host: Ovis aries | place: New Zealand | reverse complement strand
TGCAATACCTGCTGCATGTACAACCTTTTTAACATCGAATTTTAAGAATTCTAACATTTTGTAGGTACCGTTTTCAACTACTCTTCCTGCAATTTGGATAGATCCAACTAAGGAAGCGGTAGGAGCTACAAGCAAGAATACGTTTGCTACATCTACACCACATTCATCTGCAATGTATTGAGCTACGTCTTCACCAGGCAATACATCAGCTTCTAAAGTTAAGATTGCGAGATCAGCTTCATCTTTGTAATCAATTTCTTCATAGGTTTCAGCTGGTTTTAAGGATAATGCTCTAGCTGGACCGGAACCTAATGCAAAGAATTCACCTACAGAAACAGACCAACCTGCTTTTTGAGCACCTAAAGTGGAAATAGCTGGGAAATCGGTTTTTATTTTTACAGAAGGTAATGCGAATTTTTCAGATAAGTCTCCAGGAATGGAAATACCCACATCAGCTAATCCTCCAAGACATACTTTAGTATATAATTCACCTGCTTTAAAACTACCAGCGACATTTACACCACAGTCAATAACGGTTGCTCCGTTTCCTAATTTGGAAACAGCAATGTTAAGGTCGTCAGCTTTTTCAATCATTACATCTACAGTTTTTTTAGCTTCTAAATTGACACTAACCATAGTTTAACCTCAATTAAAATATATTTTAATTTATAATTAGTTTATTCAAATAAAAATAATTAAATTGATTTAAAATTATTGATTTAAATTGAATTTACTTATTGATAATGAATAAAATATTATAATAATAATTTTAATTAACTAACTATTTAAAATTTTATAAATTTATTCAAATACAAAATGGTTATTATAAACAATATATCACAAAAATTAAAAATTAAAAGAATGATAAGAAAAAACAATTATAAATAACAATAATAGTTAAATTAAATAAATTATAAAAATTAATTCATATAATGAACTTTTTTCAATATATGATGATTTTTTTTACAAATTTTAAAAGGAGATAAAATGGCTAAAAAAATAATAGCAGTCAATGCAGGACCTAGAAAAGGATGGAATACTGACACTTTAATTGATGAAGCGATAAAGGGAGCGGAATCTGCAGGCGCAGAAGTGCAGAAATTCAACTTGTTCCGTTTGGAAAAATACACAGGATGCATTTCCTGCTTTGGATGTAAAAAAAATAAATACAAAGGCCATTGCATACGCAAAGACGGTTTGACAGAAGTGTTGGATGCAATTCGTGAAGCGGATGGATTGATAATCGGATCTCCAAACTATTTAGGTGAACTTACAGCATCATTTAGAGCTCTTTATGAAAGATTGGTCTTTCAGAACTTGACATACAATACAGAGACTCCATGCTGCAACGAAAATCCAATTCCAACATTGCTCATAATGACAAGCAATGCACCTGACACCATGTATGGGGAATTGCTTCAGAATTATCAAAATGTATTCAACGGCTTTGTAGGGCCAACTGAAGTCTTTGTATCTGGAGAAACACTTCAGCTTAAGGATTACAGCAAAACAGATTGGCCATGGTTCTTTAATGCTGAAGAAAGATACGAAAGACATGAAAAGATTTTTCCAAAAGAAAGAAAAGAAGCTTTCGAAAAAGGAAAAGAATTAGTAAGATAATTAATTTACCCTACCATTTCTTTTTTAGAAAAATAATAAAAATTTTAAAAAAAGTATTACTAAATTTATGAAAATAAGGAAAAACTTAATAACCACCAATTCTAAAAATAGGAATACTAAAATAATTATTTAAAAATTAGTTTTATTAAATTATATCATTTAATAAATAGGAATCAATTAAAATTAATAATTAAATCTCAAAAATGAATGAATTCAAATTCAAGATTTAATTATGAGCTATTAATTTTAATTGAGATTTAAGAAGATTTAATCTATTTAAATTAAATTTATAAAATATTACTGGGGAGTAATATGAATTGATTTGATTTGAGAATTAATTTAAATTTATTGATTTGATTTGATGATTAAATCTTCTTTTTTTTTCGTCTGAATTTCGAGAATAAAAACTTTTTAATGTTTTGCTTGTTTTGGAATTAGATAAAACAATATGGTTTTACTTATTTTAAGCACTAGACTTACTTTAGAAGTATAGAAGCTTTTTTTAATTTTTGAAATACGATTTAAAAAAATCTTTTTTTATAATTTAATTTTAATATTGTTCAACAGTCTAATTACTTGTTTCTTGGTCCGAGTTGACTAACAGTATTATAAAACTCTTTCATAGTCCTTTGGAATTTTTCTCCTTCAGAAGCGGAAATCCATTCAAATCTGAATCTTTCCTTGTCAATTCCAAATTCCTCTATGATGTCCTTAGTCATCAATGCTCTTCTATTCCATTTGTAGTTACCTGCATCATAGTGACAGTCACCAATGTGGCAGCCTCCTACAAAGACTCCATCAGCACCTTCCTTAAATGCCTTGAATATCATAGAAGGATTGATTCTACCAGAACACATAACTCTTATAATTCTGACATTTGGCGGATATTGCATACGAGCGGTACCTGCAGTATCAGCACCACCATAACAACACCAATTACAACAAAAACCTACTATTTTAACATCTTCTGCCATAAAATTCAACTCCCTTTAAAAGTCTTCTTTCATTGGACTGTATAATGGAGGTTTTTCATCACCAATACCAGCAACATATCCAGTGCGGTCTTCGTATTTCTTTTGCAATTTGTGGAATAGCTTAGATACTGGAATTTCCATTGGACAAACATCATCACATTGACCACAATTAATGCAGCTTGGACTCATATGAGACAATCTTACACCATGGAACCCTAATGGATCTGGAGGTGATTGTGGGTCATCCTTAAAGTAAGGCTTTTCAAGTTCACATTCATGACACCAGCAGATAGGACAGACATCACGGCAAGCGAAACATTTGATGCATTTGTTCCATTGAGCTTCCCAATCCTCAAGGGATAATCCATCGTCCAATTGTTTGCCAGTGTTTTTCTTACCCATCTTGATCATGATGTTTTCAACTTTGTCCCTCATTTCCAAAGCTTTTTCAGAAGGTGCTTTAGTTTCAATAAATCCTTCAGCAATAGCTCCATCAATGATTTCCTGACCTTTTTCAGTGTTGATTTCTATAAATGTCCAACCAGGCTCGCTGCCCCAGTTACCACATGCAATGTCAGCATTACGAGGAACCTTAAGTTCACATCTTTGACAGTTGTCACGACGTCCGTAACCTTCTTCTTCCAAGTCATCAATCTTGATTCCGATTTCTTCACCATCATCAAGCTCGATGATGAATTTACCTTTGTCAATTTCTTCCTTAACGACTTTAGAAGGGTCGACCTTATAGAATTTTTCAATCATTTCCTGTGCAACTTCAGGTTTTACAGTACCACCACAATTCAAACCGACTGTGATGATCTTATCTCCGTCAATTCTGTGTCTTTTAACCAATTCATTAATAGCCTTCGCATCACAAGGCTTAACTGCAACAGCTATTTTTTCATCAGCTAAAAAGTCAGAAATCAAGTCACTTACCATTGTAGGTGCACAGTGCAAGGAACCGCATGTTTCAATGACTTCTTCCGCACTGGTTAAGAGTCTTGGAACACCATCATAAACGTCAATACCCTTATTAAGAGTCAATACACCATCAACTATTTCATTAGCTAATAAATATTGGAAAATAGAACTTACTGCTCCTCCACATGCTCCACTATCAGTTATTTCATTTGCTTTACTTTTAGCAAGAATTAATTTTTCACTCATTTTATCACCGATATCAAGCAAGTTCATCGAATATTTCCATTTCGCTTAAGTTATCATTTTCAATTTCTGCAGATACTTCAAAGCATTGTTCCAAACCTTCACAGTTAGTGAAAGTTCCAGCCTTTTCTGCCCAGGACTTACCTGGAAGAACTACATCTGAGATTTTTGCAAATGCATTGTCTTCATTGGAAATATTTACAATAAAACCTTTTCCTTTTATGTCATCTTTAGAGATATATCCCAATGGGTTATCCTTAACGACAATAAGGACTTTAGAGTCTCCAATAATGTTCTTTACTTCTTCTGCGTCCCATGAATCAAATCTGTTCATTGCACCTTTCATGTTAGGAGCATTGAAGACAGGCAATAGCTTTGCGCCTGTATCTGCAGACAATGATTCCAACAATGCAAAGTCATCCTTGCAACAAATCTTGTTTGCAATAATTATTGAATTTTCATCCAAGCTACCTTTTACAGCATCTATCTTATCTTCAAGATGACCATCAAATTGAATGAATTCATCTGCATTCAAAGAAGTAATGGATTTTTCCACATCATCTAAATTAATGAGCTTTGCACCATTTTCTTTAGACAACACTACTCTTCTAGCCAATAATGGATTTTCTCTATAAATGTCCCCAATAACCAATATGGTACCTGCACCAGCTATGTCATCATAGCTTGCAACATCAGCTGAGAAATTAGGGAAGTTATATCCATAAAATCCTATTTTTTCACAACCAAGCCCATCAGCAAATTCCTTAATCTTATCAAGCTCTTCATTGGTGCTGTTACCAGAACAAATAATGGCTAATTCACTCGCATCAATGGAAGCTAACTGATCCTTAATAAGCTTTAAGACAGTTTCATAGTCAGATTCCTCGAGTTCACCATTTTTCACCATTGAAGGTTTCTCAATTTGATTATCGAATTGCAAGATGGAATTTCGACCGTTTAAACAATTTTTACCTTCATTTATAGGATGCCTTTTGTAAGGATATGTTCCCACTACTGCTCCATCTTTGGAAACAATATTCAAACCGCATCCTACAGAACATGAAGGGCATATTGTATGTTTTATGTCTAACATAAAATTCTATCTCCAAACATTTTTTCTTAAAAAATCAAATCACTTTGAATAATCAAAGAAAAAATTCCAATAAATCCCTCTGAAAGGTCAATAGAACCAATTAGAGAAAAATCTTTGATTCCATCAAAATGATCTAATTTAGGAAAATTACCTAAATTAAGAAATTATTCTCTCAATACCTTATTACAAAAACAAGGATATTTTATGAATATAATACTCAAATAAAGGAAGTTAACCTGATTAAATATGAATACCATAACAAAAATCCCTGATTTTAATAAATAAGATAAGGTGATTTAATTTATAAAATCACACTTTTTATATATTTAGTAATACTCATATAAAGATTTTGAAAAAATTAGTGAAATTTAAAGTTATTAAAACCATTATTTTTAAAAAATAACGATAAATAACTATTTAAATTTAATTAGAACCTATAAAAAATTGTATAAATCAATAATAAAGATTATTTGACAGTTATTTCAAAAAAGTAATAATTCCAGTACAAAAGAATATTAGTGAAAAAAAATTTTACTAAAAAAAATCTTCAAAAAGTAGTCATTTATTTAAATAATAAAATTTAAGCAAGTTTTAAAACAAAAGGATTCCAATGATTAATTTTTTAATGAAAAAAAAGCATTTAACTAAAGAAAAAATTTAGTAATACTTTTTTTAAAATTTGTATTAAGTAATACTTTTTTTGAAATTTGTATTAAATAAGTTCAGAGACCCCCATTTTTTGAAAAGTCTTATTTAATGTCTCCAAATTCAACACAAAATAAAAAATTCTTTTAAAAAAAAAAATTGATAGAAATCCCATATTAAATTTTTTTAAAAAAAAATTGTAATAAAATTTTATGAAAAAGTATTACAAAAATTTTTAATGAATATAAACCATTTAATCAATAAAATACATGTATAACAAAGGAATTATTTATAAATAAATTTTATCTGGCATTATTTTTAAAAAATATCTATTTTCTAGTCCTTTTAAGTTAAAAAAAGTAAAATAATTTAAAATAAAAAAATTAATTAAAAAAATAAAATAGCTTAAATTGTTTTTTATTGAAAAATAACCACAAAATAATTTTTATTATTAAAAATAAGCACAAAAATAAGTTTATTTAGGAAAATAAATGAAATAATTTTAATTAAAAAAAAATTTAGTAATAAAAAAGTATATATAAGTATTACTCCTAATAAAATAATTGATTACCCCTAAGGATAATCCCATTTGTAATTAGAATGCCAACTAATTACAAATGCCAACTAAATACAAATAAATTATATTAACAATATTTCCTGGATAAAAACAATATTGTAATATAATAAATAGAGTTAATAAAAAGAGTTTAAAGAGTTTAAAGAGTTTGAAGAGTTTAGATATAAGTTTTTAATTTGTAATAGCCAGCTATAATATCCGTAATCCTTTTCACCAATTATAATAGTCTTTTATTATCATTTCAGATAATCTTCTGAGATATATTAAAAATAATTATGGATAAACTAATTGAATTCATTCAAAAATTTAATTATAAAATTAACAATTAATAATTTATATTTAATCTCCCCCTCTTGTTTAATATTTTAATGAGGTTAAAATATGCATAGCTCAGCAATAATACAAAATATTCTAAACATTGCAATAGAAACTGCAGAGGAATATGATGCAAGCAAGATTACAGAAATCAATGTGGAAATTGGAAAATTAAATTGGGTGAAAACGGATAAATTAAGATACATATTCAATATCTTGTCAAAAGACACCCTAGCAGAAAATGCAGAATTGATCATTAATGAAACAGAAGTTAAAGTCAAATGTTATAACTGTGATTATAACGGATCAATAAGCATAATTCATGATGAAATGTTGCCTATGGTTTTATGTCCAAAATGTGGCAGCCACAGAGTCAACATATTAGAGGGATATGATCTTAATATTGGAAACATAACCATAGAAAAACCATAAAAAAATAATCTATAAAATATTTCATTAATAAATGTAAATTATTTTCATTATGAATAAACTATTTTCATTATGAATAAACTATTTCCATTAATGAAATATAAAATGTTTTAAGATAAAATAGTAAATATTCTTTAAAAATATATTTATAATTTTTAACTATTCCCCATAAGATCTATATAAAACCATATAATACACCACCGAATTAAAGCTTTAAAAATCTAATTCATAAAGCAAAAATTCACAGCCATTACATTTAATATATTATATTTTAATATAATGTTTTATTTTTTTAAACAATTCCCCAATATAAAAAAATTCCCCGATAATTACAAAAAGGGAACCTAAATTAAAAATTCTTTTATAAAATAATAAAATAAGAAAAAATAAAAAAAATTCTTTTATAAAAAATTAATAATACAAATATTAAAAAAAGTATTACTAAAAATAAATACTCCTTTAAAATAGATTAAAGGATAAAATAAAGATTATTTAATCTTAAATTTAAAAAATAAAAAATTTTAAATAGAATATTTAAATTATAAAGGCAATTTCAAAAAAAATACTAAAAATAAATAAAAACATAACGAATTTCAGATTATCATAAAAATAATAAAAAATAAAAATAAGGCAAAAAATCAATATTATTCCCAAATTAAAGTTAAAAATTCGAATTTAGTGAAAATAACTACAAAAAATCATTAAATCCCAAAAATAGTAAAAATAATAGGAAATAATAAATAATATAGTAATAAAAACATTTATATAAGTATTACTAAAGATAGTAAAGTGATTATTTTAACCAAAATAATCACAATTAGGGAATACTTTTTAGAAAATTTTTACAATCTAAAGGAATTATGAAATAATTGAAAAAACTGAAAAATTGAATAAATTATCTTAATTTAAAAATCTTAATGAAAGTTAATTTGTTTAAAACTTAATGAAAATTAAATATTTGTCAATATGATCATCATAATGCAAATGTTTAATAAGACTTTTTAATATTCCCTCTCAATTATTTTCTATTTAAATAATTTTAAGATTGTAGAAATTAAGAATTTAGAGAAATTTTTTAATGGAAATATTCAATTTGGAAATCAGATTTTAATGTTTGAAGGGTTTTTAGATTCATAAGGTAGCTATTACATTTTCTAAGAGAAAATAAATATTAACACGGCTAGGATTTTAAATATTCTTATAACGGACATCCTAAAATTCACAGGAAATAATTTAAATAAAATTCTATATCAATATTCTAAAAAGAATATTATTAAAAATCATTGCAAACATTTAATTTAAAGCCTATAACAATATTTTTATTAAATCTTTCTCTATTCTATTATTTTATAGAATTTTAAGGTGCTAAAATGCCAATATACGATGACAAAATAGATTTATATAGCCCTAACGGTAAATTATTAGAATCTGATGTCCCTCTAGAAGCAATAAGCCCTATGAGAAATCCAGCTATAGAAAACATCATCTATAACATTAAAAGATCAGTTGCTGTAAACTTAAGCGGAATTGAAAATGGACTTAAAAGAGGAGCATTAGGAGGAAAAGGGAGATTTATCCCAGGCCGTGAAATTGATTTGCCAATTACAGAAAATGCTGAAATAATTGGCGAAAAAATTAGAAAAATGGTAAGAATCAGTGATGACGATGATACTTCCGTCACTATGATTAATGGAGGAAATCAACTTTTAGTTCAAGTACCTAAAGAAAGAATTACAATGGCAGGAGATTATACTGTTTCTTCATTGGTAACCGGAGCTGCAGTGACACAATCAATTATTGACACATTTGATGTTGACATTTTTGACGCATCAACTGTTAAAACCGCAGTAATGGGTGCTTATCCTCAAACACTCGATTTAAGTGGTGCAAATATAAGTGCAATTTTAGGACCTCCAGTTCTTTTCGAAGGATTAGGATATGGTCTTAGAAATGTTATGGCAAACCACGTAGTTGCCATCACCAATAAGAATACATTAAATGCTGCTGCATTATCATCCATTATGGAACAAACAGCAATGTTTGAGACTGGAGATGCAACAGGAGCCTATGAGCGTAGCCATTTGCTTGGATTAGCTTTCCAAGGTTTGAATGCAAATAACTTAGTTTATGAATTAGTTAAAGAAAACGGTAAAGGAAGTGTAGGTACCGTTATACAAACTCTCGTAGGAAGAGCTCTTGAAGATGGAGTAATTAGAGTTGCCAAAAAAATGAACTCAGGATATGATATGTATGAACCTGTAGATTGGGCATTATGGAATGCATATGCCGCTGCAGGATTATTAGCAGCAAACATTGTAAATTGTGGTGCTGCAAGAGCTGCTCAAGCAGTAGCATCCACAGTATTATATTACAATGATATTTTAGAATACGAAACCGGACTGCCTGGAGTGGACTTTGGTAGGGTAGAAGGTGTAGGTGTAGGATTCAGTTTCTTCTCACACTCCATTTATGGAGGTGGAGGCCCAGGTACTTTCCACGGAAACCACGTAGTGACAAGACACTCTAAAGGTTATGCAATACCTTGTGCAGCGGTAGCAATGTGTTTAGATGCAGGAACCCAAATGTTTTCAGTAGAAAGAACATCTGCATTAATAGGTACAGTATACAGTACAATTGATACATTAAGAGAACCTATTAAATTTGTTGCAGAAGGTGCAGGAGAAATTAAAGACAATATTTAAAGGGGAAACAATGAGCACTGAAAAAGAAAATAGAATCAATGCTTCAGATGAAATCAGCAATGAGAATAAGTCCAATGCTGATGAAGTATGTGAAATCATTGATATAAAAATAGTCCCATACAGATTTTTAAAACCTGAAACCTCTGAAAAAGTCTTGAATAAACTTTTTGAAATCGAGGGGATTGTAAGAGGAATAGTCCATGGGCCATCACTGCCAAAAACAGTTTACTACGGCCCTGCAAGAGGAACTCCTGTAAACCACCCCTATAGGAAAAGCATCAATGTAAAAGGTCAGGACATTGATTTGAGATTACTTGTTGGAGATATAATCTTAACTGTGAATGTTAAGTTATTAAACGAGATAATGGAATCTATTGAAAAAATACTTGATGAAACATTATCATTCAAATACATTTTAATAATTGGCATATTTACTAAAACCCAAATCACAGTAAGTGATTACTTGAAATATGGTACCAACTTTGAAAATGTGATAGATGAAAGATATATAGGTATGGTTGACTCACGTGCTCGAAGCTCTGAAACAATAAAAATGATTTGAGGTGAAAATATGACATATAATGCTCAATTTGCTCCTGGAGAAACTAAAATTGCGGAAAACAGAAGAAAACACATGAATCCTGATCATCAATTAAAGACTATTAGAGAAGTTTCAGATGAAGGACTTGTAAGAATTTTAGGACACAGAACTCCTGGAGAAGATTATAAAAAAGTACACCCTCCATTAGATGAAATGGACTTGAACGATGACCCTGTAAGGGACTTAGTTGAACCAATCCATGGAGCTAAAGAGGGAATACGTGTAAGATATATCCAATTTGCAGATTCAATGTATAATGCTCCTTCCCAACCATATGACAGGGCAAGAACATATATGTGGAGATACAGAGGAGTGGATACAGGAACATTATCTGGAAGACAAGTAATTGAAATCAGAGAATCTGACTTAGAAAAAATATCTAAAGAATTAGTGGAAACAGACTTGTTTGACCCTGCAAGGTCTGGTATGAGAGGTGCAACTGTGCATGGACACTCATTAAGATTAGATGAAAACGGGTTAATGTTTGATGGTTTGCAAAGATACATTTATGATGAGGAAACCGGCCATGTCGTTTATATTAAAGACCAAGTAGGACGTCTTCTTGACGAAGGTGTAGATGTTGGAGAACCTCTTCCAGAGGATTACCTTAACGAAATCACTACAATCTACAGAGAAGACAATATTGGTTTAAGATCTGATAAGGAACTTATTGAAGTTGTAGAGAACATCCACACTTCCCGTACTGAAGGTGGTTTTGGATTAAATGTATTTAAAGATGATTTGAAAAAGAGATTAGGTGATGATTAATGAGTGGAGGAGAAAGACTAGAAAATAAGCGTTTTCTAGATGCATTAACTCAAAAATTTAAAGGTGAAGACCAAGAAAATCAACAAACCAGTTTCTACTGTTTTGATGGTTGGAAACAATCTGCACGTAAAAGAGAATTCTTTGATGCTGCAAATGAATTGGCTAAGAAAAGAGATAATTTGCCTTTCTACAATCCAGATATTGGTGTGCCTTTAGGTCAAAGACAATTAATGAGCTATAAAATATCAGGTACTGACGATTATGTCGAAGGGGATGACTTGCACTTTTGTAACAATGCAGCAATCCAACAATTGGTTGATGACATTAAAAGAACTGTAATTGTTGGGATGGATACTGCACACTCTGTATTGCAGGAAAGACTTGGTGTAGAGGTCACTCCAGAAACAATCAATGAATATATGGAAACCATTAACCATGCACTCCCAGGAGGAGCTGTAGTTCAAGAGCACATGGTGGAAGTACACCCAGGTCTTGCAGCAGACTGTTATGCAAAAATCTTTACTGGAAATGATGAATTAGCAGATGAACTTGATAAAAGAGTATTGATTGACATCAATAAAGAATTCCCTGAAGAGCAAGCTGAAATGCTTAAAGAATATGTGGGAAACAAAACTTACCAAGTTAGTAGAGTCCCTACATTAGTTGTTAGAGCTTGTGATGGGGGTACTGTGTCCAGATGGTCTGCTATGCAAATTGGTATGAGTTTCATTACTGCATATAGTTTATGTGCAGGGGAAGCTGCGATTGCGGACTTTTCATATGCTGCTAAACACGCAGACGTAATCGGTATGGCTGCAATATTACCTGCAAGACGTGCAAGAGGAGCTAACGAACCTGGAGGAGTTCCATTTGGAATATTTGCTGATATGATTCAAACATCAAGAATCAGTAATGACCCTGCTGAAATTACACTGGAAGTAATTGGTGGAGCGGCTACCTTATATGACCAGGTATGGTTAGGTTCATACATGTCTGGTGGTGTTGGATTTACCCAATATGCAAGTGCAACCTATACAGATGACATTTTAGATGATTTCATTTACTATGGAAAAGATTATGTAGAAAAGAATTATGGAATGTGTCAAGCTGAAGCTAACTTTGATAATGTAAAGGACATTGCAACTGAAGTTACCCTTTACGGATTGGAACAGTACGAAATCCCAACATTGCTTGAAGATCACTTTGGAGGTTCTCAAAGAGCATCTGTTATCTCTGCAGCTGCAGGATGTTCTGTAGCATTTGCAACAGGAAACTCAAATGCTGGAGTGAACGGTTGGTATCTCAGTATGATTGAACACAAAGAAGCTCACAGCAGATTAGGATTCTATGGTTATGACTTGCAAGACCAATGTGGTGCAGCAAATTCATTATCCATTAGAAGTGATGAAGGATTGATTCACGAATTAAGAGGTCCAAATTACCCTAATTATGCTATGAACGTAGGGCACCAACCAGAATATGCAGGAATTGCCCAAGCTCCACACGCTGCAAGAGGCGATGCTTTCTGTGTTAATCCATTGATTAAAATTGCATTTGCAGACAAGAATTTATCCTTCGACTTCGAACATCCAAGAAAATGTATCGCTAAAGGTGCATTAAGAGAATTCGAAGCTGATGGTGAAAGAAGCATTATTTTACCTGCAAGTGGAAAATAAGATACAAAATAACCAAACAAAACATGCAATTACTAGAACTAGAACTAGAAAAAATACTAGCTTAAGGACACTGCTAATAAAAAAGAATTAAAAATCATATTATCAATATTATTAAATATTGAAATATGAT
>ODAI014573600.1_pt1 | contig 12695 bp, 5 predicted proteins | sample 1539321 | NCBI WGS metagenome assembly ODAI01 (sample SAMN02144231, study PRJEB22623) | gut metagenome | biome: sheep rumen | host: Ovis aries | place: New Zealand | reverse complement strand
TCATCGGTTATGGTACTGTAAAGAAGACAGACCTCACAGGTTCGGTAATCGCTATCAAGCCTGACGAGATGAACCATGGTCTTCAAACAAACCCTCAAGACATGATAATGGGAAAGATTGCTGGTGTGAGTGTTATTCCTGGTGATGGTACTCCTGGAGGTGGAGCAACAATCAGAATACGTGGTGGTTCATCTCTCAACGCATCAAACGACCCACTTATCGTTATTGATGGATTAGCTCTTGACAACTACGGAGCAAATGAGGGTTCTGCAAATGCACTTTCCTCTATCAATCCTGCTGACATTGAAAGTTTCACAGTTCTTAAGGATGCATCTTCCACAGCTATCTATGGTAGCCGTGCATCTAATGGTGTCATCATCATCACCACTAAGAAAGGTTCCAATGGACAAAAAGCAAAGATCTCATATAATGGTAATGTGAGCGCAAGCTTCAATACAAAACGTCTTGAAGTTTTGAATTCTTCTGAATATATCAATTTTGCACAGAAACTTACAGGCTTTGAAGGTGATGACGCTGGTTGGTTGGCATCAAGCCAATACGCAAAACTTGGATATGTAAATGCTGATGGTAAACATCTATTTGCAGATACAGACTGGCAGAAGGAAATCTATCGTACAGGAATCAATACAGACCATAATATAACAATAAGTGGTGGTCTTAAGAATTTGCCTTACCGTGTTAGTTTAGGTTATACACACCAAGACGGAACACTAAAGACATCAAACTTCAACCGCTATACTGCAAGCATCAATCTCAGTCCAGTCTTACTCGACAAGCATCTGACTGTAAATTTCAATGCTAAGGCAATGTTCTCTCGTCACTCATTCGCAAACACTTCAGCAGTTGGTAAGGCAATCTATGCAGACCCAACCAAGCCTATCTATGATGATAGAGAAAGTGCAAAGGAGTATGGTGGATATTGGCAATGGGAGACAACTGCTGACTTTGGCGATTCCGAATGGACACATTCATATTCTGGTCTTAATGCAGACAATCCAATTGCTGCACTTTATAACCAGTCAAATATAGGAAAGGCACGTGAATTTATTGGTAACCTTGAACTCGATTACAAAATTCACGGATTTGAGGATCTCCATATTCATGTTAATGGCGGTTTTTCCGTAGGACATGGTCATAGCGACAAGAAAGTCTCTCCATATGATTATTCAGGCAATATTTACTATGGAAGCAATGGATGGAATGAAGGTGACAAGTACAATCTATCAGGTTCTGCATATGCACAATACATCAAGGATATAGACGATATCCATCACATTGATGTAATGGCTGGTGCAGAGGAATCTCATTTCCATAGAGAAACAGACTGGGATTATCCTAAGTACTATCCATTGACAAACTTATTACATCCTGGTGAGTTAACAGACCCAGAATATTATGACACAAAGAACTCTCTATATAAGACAGAAAGTTTTCTTGTGAGCTACTTTGGAAGACTTAACTATAGTCTTCTCAATAGATATCTCTTCACATTCACAATGCGTGCTGATGGTTCTTCACGATTCCCATATCGTGGCGAGAACTTTGGATACTTCCCATCTGCTGCATTTGCATGGAAGATTAACGAAGAGCCATTCTTGAAGAATTGCGATGCCATATCAGAAGCAAAGATTCGACTTGGTTGGGGTAAGACTGGTCAACAGGAAGGTATCAGTGACTATTCATACTTTGCAAACTACACGATAAACTCAGCTGGAGCTTACTATCCAGCAGTTGGCGATGGTACAACATATCGTCCAGAAGGATACAATCCTGACATTACGTGGGAAAAGACTACCACTTGGAATGCAGGTATTGATTTCGGTTTTGTCAACAATCGTTTCGTGGGTAGTGTTGATTACTATTATCGCAAAACAACAGACCTTCTTAACACAAAGGCTGTTGCAGCTGGTACTAACTTCTCTACACGTATTTTGGGCAATATTGGTTCGCTTCACAATTCAGGAATTGAAACACAACTCATATACCGTGCTATACAGACAAAGGATTGGCGTTGGGAAATCGGTTATAATTTAACTTGGAATCAGAATAAGATTGACGAGCTCACAACTACCGATGGCGCACCTATCGGACATGCTTATGCTTCCGTAGGTGGAAGTGGTGCAGGTGCTGTCATGGCTTATGCACAGGGCCACCCAACAAGTTCATTCTATGTTTATCAGCAGGTGTATAATGAAGCCGGTCAGCCAATCCAAGGCGAATTCGTTGATCGTAATGCAGACGGTGTTATCAACGAGAAGGACAAGTATTTCTACAAGAAAGCAGACGCAGATGTAATCATGGGTCTTTCTTCAAAACTCATATGGAAGAACTGGGATTTGGGAATTTCCCTTCGTGCAAGCCTCAACAATTACATGTACAACTCAATAGAGGCAAATGACCGTGCTAATGTATCTGCATCATACGTTTACAGCAACGAGACATGGCATAATGTAGTGAAGTATCAGCTTGACAAGAGCTGGCAATACATTGACAATGTATCTTCACAATCAGACTACTTCATTCAGAATGCTTCATTCTTGAAGTGTGACAATATCACTCTCGGTTATTCTTTTGATAAGATTTGCAATTGGGATATAACTGGTCGTGTTTACTTCACAGCACAGAACGTGTTTACCATTACAAATTACAAGGGAATTGACCCAGAAGTTAGCGGAGGTTACGATAGTGCCATTTACCCACGTCCATTCACAGGTATTCTCGGCGTATCACTTAACTTCTAACATCATATCAATACACTCTGATAAAAATAAAACATTATGAACATCAATATAAAGAAAACAATACTGTCTGCTACAATTGCTACTATAGCAGTTGGCGGATTGACAACATCATGTGTCAAAGACCTTGATGTTACTCCTATCAATCCTCAGCAAACACTCATTCTAAACCAAGATGCCCTACTTAATAAGATATATGCTAGTTTCGCTCTGACTGGTCAGAATGGTGGTGCAGGATCTGGCGATATTCCAAAGGAAATCTTTGACAACGAAGGTATGTCTGGATTCTATCGTATGTCATGGTCACTCAATGAGTTTACTTCTGACGAGGCTGGCTGGGTCTGGTCTGATGCAGGAGTTCCAGAGTTGTTGCACAATGCCTTTGCAGCAAGCAACACTTTCTCTTTTGCCATGTACTATCGTCTATACTTCACAATCACTCTTTGTAACTCATATCTTGATCAGGCAAGTGATCCACAGAAGTGTGCAGAAGCAAGATTGATACGTGCATTGAACTATATGTATGTGACAGACTTGTTTGGTGCAGGCCCTATGTCAACCTCCATTTCATCAGAGTTGGCTCCATACTATGACCGCAAACAACTCTTTGCGTTCTGCGAGTCTGAGCTTAAGGCTTGTGCTGAAGACCTTGCTGATGAAGGAACAAATACATATGGCCGCTTGGACAAAGCAGCTGCCTACATTCTTCTTTCACGTCTTTATCTCAATGCGGAAGTCTATACAGGCGAAGCACGTTGGGATGATGCCATGAAATATGCAGAGATGGTCATCAATAGCAAGTACTACCACTTGCTTGAAACTGGAAAGACAAATCCTGTTACTAACGAAGTGTATTCTCCATATCAGATGCTTTTCCTTGCTGACAACAACGAGAATGGAGCACAATACGAAGCTATATTCCCTGTAATACTTGATGGTATCAGGACGCAGAGTTATGATGCAACAAACTTCCTTGTCTTCTCTACATACGGAAGCAAAGAGAGCGATGCCATTCCATCTGGAACAAACAACAGCTGGGGTAAATGTGCAAGAGTAAAGGGTAAACTCGTAGAGAAATTCTTCCCTAATGGAGATGCTCCGGAAACTGACAATCTCGCAGAGATGATATCAAAGGCTAAGGACGATCGTGCTCTATTCTTCAGCAAAGGCTATAGCCAGTATGTTGAAACTGAAGATGCCAGTGAAGGCTTTAGCTGTGTAAAATTCCGTAACGTACGTTCTGACGGAAAGAAAGCACAGGCAGAGAATTTCGTAGATACAGACCTTCCTCTTCTACGTGTAGCAGAGGCATACCTAACGTATGCTGAGGCTTCTATCCGCAAAAACGGACAGAATCCAACTGCAAACAAGTACATAAACAAGATTCGTGCTCGTGCAAATGCTGAGCAGAAGGGTTCATACGACCTTGAAGATGTATTTGACGAGTGGGCACGTGAGTTCTGGTTCGAAGGACGCCGACGCACGGATCTTGTCCGTTTCAATCGTTTCGGAGGTCAATCAGAATATCGTTGGGAGTTCATGAGCAATCAGCCTAACGGCGGCTCTTTCTCTTCTAATTTCAACGTGTTTGGTTTGCCATCAACAGACCTTGACACAAATACTAATCTTAAGCAGAACGAAGGTTATTAACCATTGTTAAACATAATTAGAAGTATATGAAACTAAATAATATATTTTCATTTGCATTAATTGGACTTGGTATCATCGCCACAACATCATGTTCTGACGACAATGGCTCAAATCCGACAATGCACCAGCCAGAGACATTTGCTCTCAACACGCCAGCATTGGCGGGAATGGCTATTGATTTGGAATCAAGCAAAGATTCACTTGCTATTACGTGGAGTCAACCAGACTATGGTGGTTACCCTGCTGCAGTTAGCTACTACATTCAGTACACCACGGAGGATGAGTTTAAAGAAAGCATAGACGACGAGGGTAAGGTAACATACAACTATGTTCAGATAGATGACCCAGTTAACGTTTGTCGTGGTTACTTGGCTTATGAAGACATAAACCGTAACATCATGCACTTACTCGACATCACAAAAAGCGAGCAAGTTCCAGCCACACAAAAGTTAAACATCCGTGTGAGTGCAAAGACATACTCTTCACAACTGATCTATTCTAACACTGTAAGCGTGCTTGTCAAGCCATATTTCAGGACACTTGTGGCTACCGACCCAATAATATGGTATATGACAGGTTCAACTATTGGTGATGGCTCATGGTCAGATCCTATTCCTAATGGATGCCAACCATTGTACATTGACCCTAACAACACTTATGATGAAGTTACGGGTACAGGTGTAATTACTTGGACAGGTTATCTGATGGGCACAGGAATGAAGTTCCGTGGTTCAAACACAGACGGATGGAAAGTTCAGATTGGACAAGGCTCTGCGTTTGGTGACTATGTTCTTAATGATGGTGGGTCTGGTAACATTACTGTTCCTGCCGACGGATACTACGTTGTAAATCTCGACACAAAGACAAATACACCAGAGATAACAGCCTACGAAGGAAAAGTCAATGTGTTTACAGGCATTGCACTTTCTGGTAGTTTCAATGAATGGAAAGACGCACCTATGACTGCCGTTACAACAGTATGCGAGAATCATGACTGGTACGCAGTTATTGACCTCAATGCTGGAGACGAGGTTAAATTCAAGGAAGAAGGCTCTTGGGATCACAACTGGGGCGGTGGAATGTTCAACAAGGTATCATACGGACATTATGGTATTGGAGCTTCTAACGGTTGGAACTTCTACATTCCAGAGACGGGAACATACGAGATATTCTTCAATGATATCACAGGACTTTTCCGTTTTGTAAAACAGTAAAACAAACAGGTACGGAGTAGAGACCGTCGTCTCTACTTCATACCACTAACCTAAAACGAAACAACTATGCTAAAAAAACTATTATACGGATGTGCGCTCATGGCTTTTGTCTCTTCTTGTGACGAGAATTTTGACGATTGGGCAGCACCACAGGGATTTGAACCTGAGGAATCACAATTGATACAAATAAATGTCACTCCTGCAGAGGATGTTGACATTGCTACGGCAAAAGACACGATTGATCTGTTTTCCTTCGGCACAGATGCGCCAGACTCATATTCCGTTGATTCGATAGAGGTGTATGTGGAAGACTCCACTGGTGTAAAATATCCTGTAACACCTACAAAGGAAAGCTTTAAGGCACGTAAGGTCGGAGTATTAAAGGCTGAACTCATAGATGTTGTAGAAAAGATATATGGCAAACGTCCTACTCCACGTGAGCTGACTATAAAGTCCGCAATATATGCCTATACAGATGCTTCAAAGAGTACGCTTGTACGTTCCGCATTCAGTACAAGCAAACTCAACGTTACATTGGTTGCTCCAAAGATTTCCGAAAACTACTACGTTGTTGGTGGTACTTTTGACTGGGCTGAGTCTGCTGCTTCAAAGGCACAGAAGTTCAACCACAGCGATAAGGATGTGTATGATGACCCAATCTTCACGATTACCATTCCTGCTGCCGCTGAGGGCGACACTTGGTTTGCCATTGGTGATGACGAGGCTTGTGATGCTATTGCTGCTGGCGACTGGAGCAAACTCCTTGGCAACACAACAGGTAATGGTGAGAGCGGTACATCAGGTATGCTCAAGCCACGCAACGAAATCGGTAACGATGGTTCATTCAAGGTAGATGCTGGTGCTAAATTCATCAAGATTGAACTCAACATGATGGACGGAACATACAAGGTTACTCCTCTCAACTTCAATCAGTACATTGGTGTTATCGGTAACCATAACGGATGGGGAGCAGACGAGCCTATCGCTTCTCCTTCATACGATGGTATCTATCAGGGATATGTATATCTCAATGGAGATTTCAAGATTCGTCAGAATGCTTCATGGGATGATGCAGACACTTGGGGAGGTAATGGTACTGATGGCGCACTCGTACAGCCAGGTGCGAACCTCAATGTGTCTGAAGCAGGAGTATATCAGGTAGATGCTAATCTCCAGACAAGCACTTACAGCCTCACAAAGGTCAACTCTATTACATGTGTAGGTAACCACAATGGATGGAACGTAAGTGATGCAAGTCAGCACATGGAATACAACGTTGAGAACAAGTGTTGGGAAATCACAACTACACTCACTAATGGCTTCAAGTTCGCCATGAACGATGACTGGGCTGTTAGCTGGGGTGGTGCTGATGGCAATCCTGCTAATTACGGCAACCTTACTCAGTATAGTGGTAAGGACCTCGACGCTCCTAATGGCGATGGTGAATACCTCGTTCAGTTCTACCTCACATGTGAGGGCAAGAGCAAGGTGGTACTCACTAAGAAATAATCTCTAAAAATCATTAATGCGCATTATTGACCTCGATAATGCGGAATATCAGGGTCGATAATGCGCATTATGTTTTACTGTAGAATATGGTCAAACAGACTATCAATAGTTTGTACCACAGACTATCATTAGTTTGTATCACAGACTATCAATAGTTTGTATTGCAGACTATCAATAGTCTGAGACACTCTTATTTTAATCTAAAAAACAAACAATTATGAACAAGAAACTCTTCACACTTTTATTATCTTCACTTTTTGCTTTGCACTCTAATGCTCAAGGCTGGCCATCGAACTATGATGGTGTGATGCTTCAGGGATTCTACTGGGACAGCTTTGGCGATACAAAGTGGACTAAGTTGGAGAGTAAGGCTGACGAACTCTCTAAGTATTTCGACATTGTCTGGGTGCCTAACTCAGGCTACTGCGCTGACTATAACAACATGGGATATCTCCCGCTATACTATTTCAATCAGAACTCTACATTCGGTACTGAGGCTGAACTCCGAAGCATGATTAAGACCTTCAAGGAGAAGGGACTTGGAACCATTGCTGATGTGGTTATCAATCATCACAACACCAATGGTTGGTTTGGTTTCCCTGCAGAGACATACAAAGGACAGACCTACCAGTTGCAGTCAACCGATATATGCAGGAACGATGATGGCGGAGCCGCTCTCACACAAGCTAACAAGGACGGTGTACAGTTGTCTGCAAACAACGATACAGGCGAAGGATGGGACGGATGCCGAGACATAGACCATAAGTCAGCTAATGTGAACAAGGTAGTCAAGGCTTACGAGGATTACCTTATCAACGACCTCGGTTACGCAGGATTCCGTTACGACATGGTCAAGGGCTACTCTGCAAGCTACACAGCTGATTACAACACAGCGTCCAAGCCTCAGTTCTCTGTAGGCGAATACTGGGACAGTTCTACAAATATCAAGAACTGGATAAACGGAACAAAGAAGGATGGTACACCAACGAGTGCTGCCTTCGACTTCCAGTTCCGCTATCGTGTGCGTGATGCCATCAACAGTCACAACTGGACATGTCTCAAGGACAACACGTCAGATGCAGCTGCACGTCCTCTTATCTACGACTCAGCATATCGTCAGTATGCCGTCACGTTTGTGGAGAATCATGACACAGAAAAGCGTGTTTCTGCCAATCAGGATCCAATCAAGTCAGATACACTTGCAGCTAATGCCTATCTGCTTGCCATGCCTGGTACTCCTTGTATATTCCTCAAGCATTGGCAGGATTGCAAGTATGACCTGAAGAAGATGATAGCCATCCGCAAACTCGTGGGCATAAACAACCAGAGCACATACGTCAATATGGCTTGCTCAAACGAGTATTACGCTGTACTCACCAATGGTACACGTGGCAAGCTCCTCTGCGTGGTAGGTTATGCTCCAGAAAAATATGCTGCCAACACTTCACTATACACACTTGTTACTGAGGGCAAGGGATACAGATACTATATCTCCAATGAGCTTGTTGCCGACTGGGTGACTACCCTTGACGGCATAAATGCAGAGCAGAAGGCAGAGGAAGATGAACGAGCAAACTTCAAGCCATACAGCGTGAATGTGTATGTAAAGGCAGACTTCACTCCTGTCTATTTCTATGTATGGGACAGTAACAACAATACACAGCTCAACGGCAACTGGCCGGGTAAGCTCATGACAGGCTCAACGGTCACTATCAATGGAGAAACATGGTATCGTCAGACTTTCGAGATTAAGTCATACGGCTACTACTTCAACATCATCTTCAACCAAGGTAGTGGTAAGCCACAGACAACAGATATCGAGAACATCACCTCCGACCGTTACTTTGAGGCATCACTCAATGGAACAAAAATTACATACACAGACGTAACTTCAACCGTTGCCATTGACGACGTAGAAATTGAACCTGCATCAACGTCCTCACGAATATATAATCTCATGGGACAGGAGGTGAAGACGATGAAAAAGGGTGGCATCTATATACAGCCTCGGAGAAAATTAAAAATTAAAAATTAAAAGTTAAAAATTAAAAGTTAAAAATTAAAAGTTGATTTGACCAGTTTTTAAGTTTGTGAGTTTTTAAGTTCTTGTGGATTTGAACTTTTGAACTCTCTCAACGAACTGACATTCGTCCTGAGCGAAGCGGTAACTTCTGTTAACTTCTTCTAACTCCTTCAAACTTCTAAAAGAATATGAAACACTTACCAGACCAGTCATTCATGAAACTGTTCAACATATCGTTCGGTTTCTTTGGCGTACAGATAGCATACGCTCTGCAGAGTGCGAATATATCACGTATATTCGCCACTCTTGGAGCCGATCCACATCAACTTAGTTTCTTCTGGATTCTCCCACCACTCATGGGTATGATTGTCCAGCCAATCATTGGTGCCCTGTCCGACAAGACATGGTGCCGATTCGGCAGGCGCATACCTTATCTTTTCATTGGCGCAATTGTCGCCGTAGCCGTGATGCTCCTCCTTCCTAATGCCGGAAGCCTTGGCATCACTACACAGATTGTGTGCTGGGGACTGACAGGTACGATGATGTTCGGACTCATGTCGCTCATGTTCCTCGACACGAGCATTAACATAGCCATGCAACCGTTTAAGATGATGGTTGGCGACATGGTCAACGAGAAACAGAAGGGACTGGCTTACTCCATACAGTCGTTCCTGTGTAATGCAGGTTCGCTCGTAGGCTATCTCTTCCCTTACATCTTCACGTACCTTGGCATCAAGAACGTGGCACCAGAAGGTGTAGTACCAAACTCTGTCATCTATAGTTTCTACATTGGTGCTGCAATCCTTATACTTTGTGTCATCTATACTACCATCAATGTGAAGGAAATGCCGCCGGAGGAGTTTTCACAGTACCAGCAACCACAGGACGGTGCGACTGCCACGAACGATGGCGAAGCGAAGGCAGACAAGCCAAGCGTGGCATACACATTCATTTCCATCGGGCTTGTGCAGTTCTTCTGTTGGGCTGCATTCATGTATATGTGGACCTATACCCCAGGTGCAATAGCTGATACATGCTGGGGTACGACAGACGTAACATCGGATGCCTACCAAGAGGCTGGCAACTGGGTAGGAGTGGTATTCGCCGTACAGGCAATAGGTTCCGTGGTGTGGGCAGTAATCATCCCACGTTTCAGCTCCTACCACCTTGCATATATCGTGAGTCTTATCCTCGGTGCTGCTGGTTTCATCAGTCTTGTATGGATTCATAACCAGTATGTGCTATGGATTAGTTACTTCCTCATCGGATTTGCATGGGCAGCAATGCTTGCACTCCCATTCACGTTCTTCACCAACGCTCTTGAAGGTAATCCACGTATGGGAACATATCTCGGACTCTTCAACTGTACCATCTGCCTTCCCCAGATAGTGGCAGCCGTACTTGGCGGAACATTGCTCTCCGTGGTAGATGGCAGTCAGGTGATGATGCTCGGCCTTGCAGGCGTATTCCTCATCATTGGTGCAGCCTGCGTGCTCACCATCAAGGAATGAGATCCTTTCTGCCGAACTCGGCAGAAAGCTAATTTTGAATTATGAATTAAGATTTTTAAGTTTGGCTTGTAGTTAAATTGTAGTTAAAATGTAGTTATATCGGAAGTTAAAAAGACGTTTGATTGTTTGCGGATTATCTTGTAAAACCACTTTGCGATGGACATTCGTCTTTTTTACTCCACTTTAACTACTCTTTAACTTCTTTTTTACTCCTTTTAACTCCAATAAAAAATATGAAGCATTTACAAGAAGGTACTCGCATAGCAGGAACGGCTGTTCCTGTATTCTCACTCCGAAGCAAAGGCAGCTTTGGAGTGGGCGACTTTGGTGATTTGAAGATGATGATTGACTGGGTGGCTCTTACCAACCAGAAGATACTTCAGATTCTGCCTATTAACGACACTACTTCCACTCACACGTGGACAGACTCCTATCCATATTCGTGCATAAGCATATATGCCCTCCATCCACAGTATTGCGACCTGCGACAGTTGCCACGACTGACAGATGCCAAGGAGCAAGCTAAGTTTGACAAGTTACAGGCAAAGCTTAATGCCCTTCCGCAGATAGACTACGAGGCTGTGAACAATGCCAAGATAGACTATCTCCTGAAGATATATGCGCAGGAAGGCAAGGGCGTAATCAGTAGTAAGGAGTTCAAGACATTCGTGAGCCAAGAAAGCACATGGCTTGAGCCTTACGGACAGTTCTGTCTTGACCATAGGACCTATCCAACGAAGGATGTCAATTTCGTATATTTCATCCAATACATTCTTGACAAACAGATGCGTTCTGCCCATGAATATGCAAAGGCAAAGGGGGTGATGCTCAAGGGCGACATACCTATCGGCGTGAGTAGGTACGGTTGTGATGCACAGTCTGAACCACGTTATTTCAATATGAACGGACAGGCTGGTGCTCCACCTGATAACTTCTCCGTCAATGGACAGAACTGGGGATTCCCTACATACAATTGGGACGAGATGCTCAAGGACGGTTGCCAGTGGTGGATTCGCCGTTTCCAGAATATGGCGAAATACTTTGACGCCTATCGCATAGACCATGTACTCGGATTCTTCCGTATCTGGGAGATACCTACCGATGCTGTTCATGGCCTCCTCGGTCAGTTCTCTCCAGCCCTTGCCATGAGCAAGCAGGAGATTGAAGGCTACGGTCTATGGCTTGATGAGGACTTCATGACCAAGCCATTCATCGCCGACTGGATTATTGACCGTTTCTTCCCAGGTAAGCAGGATTATGTGAAGCAGACCTTCCTCCGCTGGTCACATGATGACATCTGGGACATGAAGGAGGAATACAATACACAGCGCAAGGTAGAGGCTTGGTACAATGCACAGGCAGACAAGGATAGCGAGGAACTCAAGCAGCTACGTGACGGCCTCTATTCACTCATCAGCAACGTGCTCTTTGTGCGTGACCACAAGAATCCGCACCTCTTCCATCCACGTATCGCCGTGCAGCTTGACCCTGTGTATGAGACGCTCTGGCAACATGACAAGGACAACTTCAACCGTCTCTACAACGATTACTACTATCGCCGTAACAACCAATTCTGGTATGAAGAGGCAATGAAGAAACTGCCTGTACTCGTCGATGCCACAGACATGCTTGTGTGTGCCGAAGACCTCGGTATGGTGCCGGACTGTGTGCCTTGGGTCATGAACCAGCTTCAGATACTTTCGCTTGAGATACAGTCCATGCCTAAGGACCCATCGGTGCGCTTCGGCCACCTCAGCCGCAACCCCTACCGCTCGGTTTGCACCATCTCCCCTCACGACATGTCAACGCTGCGCCAGTGGTGGGACGAAGACCCTGCCCGCACGCAGGACTATTACTCCACCATGCTCTACCGCAGTGGCGAGGCACCTCACCCGCTGCCGGGATGGCTGGCCAAGGACATCGTCAGCCGCCACCTCACCTCGCCTTCCATGCTCTGCCTCATCTCACTGCAGGACTGGCTCAGCATGGACGAGCATCTGCGACTGCCCGACCAGAACGCTGAGCGCAT
>ODAI012109695.1_pt1 | contig 12695 bp, 13 predicted proteins | sample 1539321 | NCBI WGS metagenome assembly ODAI01 (sample SAMN02144231, study PRJEB22623) | gut metagenome | biome: sheep rumen | host: Ovis aries | place: New Zealand | reverse complement strand
TCAACTCTTTTCAATTTGGGGGACTTCTCTTTTTTATAGCAGAAAAAATCATTTTAATGATGGAGTTCTCATCAAAATCTATTATATTTGTGGAGAAAATATGCAGGTCGGCTAAAACATAGCCGAAGTATTTGCAAAATGAGTTTTTGGTATTATTTGTTGACAATTTAAAATTTGATATCATGAACAGAATTGTGTTATCAGCCGCATTATTGACGGCAGTGGTTTTTGCTCAGGCGCAGAACTACACGCTTAACGGAGTTGAGCATAAAACCGAAACAGTCCCCGTTGTGGTTTCCAATTTCAACGGGCAAACGCTCTCTGTCGCCCCTAAAGGAAAGAATAAGACCGTCACCCTCATAAGGACAAAAATCTCCACCCCATTGAACGATTACAACGCCCTGGCGCGGCCGGAGCTGAAAATTGGAAACATCATAGGGCGCCCGACACTCGGTTGGGACGACACCGATTATCACATACCCGACATCGTGCCGGAGTTTTACGGCGACGGGTGGGTCCTGAACGATGTCTTCTATGACGGCGACTATCCTGTGGCAACTTATGGAAGGGCGCCGAAAACAGAGCTTCTGCCTTGGGGCGAGTCAGAGAAAGACATCTCAAGAAGAGGCAGATACCCGCACCTGATTATGCTCGTCGACCCCTCGAAAGAGGTGAAGAAAGTTTATGACGTTTCATCGATGGCTTTCCCGCCAAAAAGCCGTGCTGCCGACATCGACAGGCAGTCGGTCGACTGGGCTGTCGTGAAGGATGGGATACTTTACTTCAGCACTTCTGGCTTGATGGGTTTTGACAAAGGGCAAAATGCCTACGTTGTAGCTGTCGACATCTCCACCGATAAGACACTATGGGTAAGTAAGCCTAACACTTGCAACACAAACAACTTCCTGATTCTTGACAATTCTATTATCTGTGGATTCGGTGACTCAGGCAAGCCGGATTTTATTAACGTTCTGAATAGGTTTACAGGTGTCCAGAAACAACAGCTTTGGGTGGCTAATGCCCCTAATTGGTTGGCTATCGGCAGCGACGGCATGCTCTATGTGTCTCTTTATGACAAACATGTTGCTTTTAAGATAACTCGGTAAGGCAGCCCCTGTCCACACATAATGTGGAATCCAAATTGGTTTTAAGAGAGGTTCCGGATAAAAGGAGTTGCCGAGAAACGCTGCTGCAGTCTCAGCACCGGATCTCGGCAACACCAAGAATATGAATCAATGTGTAGTTTGAAAACCTTATTTGAAGGTGGGGTTTTTCCGCACAGGGTCGCAAGTCAAGTCGCATCCCAACTTTTTCAGGATTTTGCGGTCTATCTCGCTCAGCATCACGGTGCAGTGCATCTGGCAACCGCGGAGTTTGGGCAGACTTTCCAATGCCCTGCGGCAGTTCTCGTCATGGGGAGAAAGGACGGAGAGCGCCACCAACACCTCATCAGTGTGGAGACGGGGATTCTTGCCTCCAAGATAGTCTATCTTCGTCTTCTGGATAGGCTCAATCATACTTTGAGGAATCAGCTTCACTTCATGGTCGATGCCTGCAAGATATTTGGTGACATTGAGGAGCAGGGCGGCACAACAGCCGAGGAGTGAGCCGGATTGTGACGTGATGATGGTGCCGTCTTCCAGTTCGATGGCAGCACAGGAATGGCCGGTTTTCTCTTTCCGCTCGTTGGCTGCCACTGTGGTGCGGCGGTCGGCAGTAGAGATTTTCAACTGGTTGAAGAGCATCTGAATCTTGTGAACCTCGCTGTCGTTGCATGCGCCGTCGGCCAACTTGTTGGTGGCTGTATAGTAGCGCCGGATGATTTCCGCTTTGGAGGCCTCGCAGCACACCTTGTCGTCAGAGATGCAGAACCCCACCATGTTCACTCCCATGTCGGTGGGCGACTTATAGGGGTTCTCGCCATAGATGCCTTCAAAGAGTGCGTTGAGCACAGGGAAAATCTCTATGTCGCGGTTGTAGTTGATTGCCACCTTGCCGTAAGCGTCAAGATGGAAAGGATCAATCATGTTCACGTCGTTGAGGTCTGCGGTAGCCGCCTCGTAAGCCACGTTGACAGGATGTTTCAACGGAAGGCTCCATACTGGGAATGTCTCAAACTTGGCGTAACCGGCATGGACACCGCGTTTGTTCTCACCGTAAAGTTGGCTCAGGCAGACAGCCATCTTCCCGCTTCCAGGACCTGGGGCGGTGACGATGACCAGGGGCCGCTGTGTCTCCACAAAGTCGTTCTTGCCGAAACCGTCGTCAGAGGCTATCAGGGCCACGTTGTGGGGGTAGCCCTCGATGAGATAGTGGAAATAGGTGCTGATGCCCATTCTCTGGAGCCGCTGTCTGAAGGTGTCCGCAGCCCGCTGACCGGCATAATGTGTGATGACTACAGAGCCGACCATGAAGTTGCGGTTGAGAAATGCGTTGCGCAGACGGAGCACGTCTTCTTCGTAAGTGATTCCGAGGTCGGCGCGGATTTTGTTCTCCTCGATGTCTTCTGCATTGATGACAATCACTATCTCAATGCTGTCGCTCAACTGTTGAAGCATCGACAATTTGCTGTCGGGCTTGAATCCGGGCAGCACCCGGGATGCATGGTAGTCATCAAAGAGCTTCCCACCCAATTCCAGATATAGTTTTCCTCCAAATTGTGAAATCCGCTCCCTGATGTGTTCGGACTGGATTCTCACATATTTCTCGTCATCAAAACCTATGGTCATTTTCGCTTATTGTTTGTTTTGAGTGCAAAATTATAACAAAAAGTCGGAAATCACGGCAAATGGCTGTTATTTTTGATAAAAAAGTGATGGACCCGTCAAACAACGATGCCTATATGGTCTCTCTCGCTTGTCCCACGATTTGCCTTCGGCGAATCGTTCTGTCGCTCGGAAAAAGCCTGAAAAACAAGTTTTTCGGCATTTTTCTCTCGCTTGTCCCACGATTTGAGACAACATTACGTTAAATTTGCAGTGTCTTTTTCACCCGAATGAAAACAAAGGTGTGATATAACAGTTACGCCTGTCAGGTTGTGCGCGTTGAACGCATACCTATTTTTGTATATGATAGTGCTAATCTAACGAGTATGAAAACAGCTTTCAAATTCAAGGAATATATCTGGCTGGTTGAAACTATTCATAAGGCCAAGAAAATTACATTCTCGGAGATTCAGGAGAAATGGCTCAGAAGTTCCCTGAGCGAGGGTGTGGAACTTGCCCGTTCTACTTTCAACCGTCACAAGGATGCCATCGAGGATATGTTCGGCATCTTTATCGAATGTGACCGTCAGAATGGCTACAAGTATTACATCGGCAACGACGAGGTGCTGGGAAATGACAGTGTGCAAAACTGGCTTCTCTCCACGCTTTCTGTCAACAACATCATCAGTGAGAGCCTGTCGCTGCAAAAACGGATATTGCTCGAGTCTGTTCCTGCAGAGGACGGCTATCTGGGAATGGTCATCGAGGCGATGAAAAAGAACGTGAGGATTGCCATCGATTACAGGAAGTACGGCACCGACAACGCCAATCACCTGAACTTCGAGCCTTATTGTCTCAAACTCTTCAAGCAGCGATGGTATATCTTGGGGCATTTTCACCGTGTCGCGACGGAGGAGAAACCGGAGTCGGACTACTTCGGGATGTTCTCTTTCGACAGAATCCTCAATATGGAACTGACCGACGTCAAATTCAAGATCGACCCTGACTTTGATGCCCAGGAATACTTCGATGAGTGCTATGGCGTGTTTGTCGGCGATGACACCAAGCCAGAGCGGATAGTCATCAGGGCATACGGATATGAGCGGTATTATCTGAGGGATTTGCCTGTGCACAAAAGCCAATATGAGATTGGCAGCGGCGAGAACTTTGCCGATTTCGAACTGTTCATGCGTCCGACGATTGATTTCAGCGGCTATCTGCTAAGTCGGGGAAACCAAATCAAGGTGCTCACCCCGAAATGGCTGGCTGACGAAATATGTGAAATGCACTTGGAGGCAGCGGCAATATATAAGCCGGAGCAAAATGAACAGCAAGAATGATTTCGCAAATATGGAAGAGCCTGAATATGTATGGGGGTAAGGGTTTGTCAATCGTTAAAAGCGAGGTTGTCTCACGTGATGAGATAACCTCGCTTTAACTCATGTCTAATTTTTCTCTCGCTTGTCCCATGATTTGCCTCCGGCGAATCATTAGTCGCTCGGAAAAAGCCTGAAAAACAAGTTTTTCGGCATTTTTCTCTCGCTTGTCCCATGATTTGAAATAGAGTTGTTTTACTTTTGCCTCAAATTCAAGTACAAGACGTCTTATTTAAATGGAATAGGTTATGAACGAGACAATGCCCAAGACCAAGGAAGAATGCTTTGCCCAACTTGATGCGATGCTCAGCGAAGAGGAGAAGAACGAACTGAAGAACAGTGAAGATTTTTTCGACTACCACTTCACGTTAGGAATGTGGATTCGCAATAACTGGATATATCCCTTGAGCAATGAGGAGATGAAAACTTTCATTAAGATGTTTGTGGACGAGTCTCCTTATGGATTTTTTTTCATCCATCCAGACGATGTCTCGTCCACAATAATAGAAAAGTATGTGGAATATCTGAGAGATAAGAAATGAATGACTTTGTCAGGGATGGTCAAACGTACGCATAGAAAAGACGTAGCAAAAAAGTAAGTAATGATGATACAAAAATTCATAATCAAAGGAATCCGCAAGTTTAAGGATCAAAAGGTAATTGAGCGGACATCGATGTTATTCAAAGACTATATCGATAAGCCGGATATCATGATAAGGTACAAAACGCCAGCAGACAATGAGGCAGAGTCATATACTTTGATGACGGAGAATAATTCCACGCAAGGGGTCAACGTCAAACTCCGGATAGGTGAGACCATTGTTGTCGAATTGCCTTGGCTTGCTTCCGAGATGGATGTCCGTCTATGTTACGCCTTCCTGAATGCGGTTGTGAAAGTGCATCGTATGGCAAGAGTCATGGACGAGGATGAGAAATCCGTCAGACTGACCGACTGCGATGCTGAGGAGCAATGGAGCCAGCGTCATAAGAATATGACTGACATCATCATAAAAGGCGAGAGAATGGTGGTGGCAGGAGTGAACAGAGACTTCTATCTGGATCCTTCGACCTATCAAAACGTTATCGGAGATGCCGATGGCACCTCAGTCGCTTTCAAGAATTTTGTTTTCTTGCAGTGGGCCGGTCAAGGGAGAAAGGATGTGGCCGAGGAAAAACGCCACATCACGGATGATGCGGAATTCAGTTCAATTAGGGTGGTGGACAATTCGGGCGATGTCTTTATCGGTGCCTGCCAGTATGTGGGAATGATGAAGAAGAACACCTGCAAGATGGTTAGGTTCTCGGATTTCTGCCTGTTGCTGGATGGGCAAGGTGAGTTCAGGAGAGTGGACGCGGAGCAAGCTTTTCTCGACAAGAGGGATGAAGATAGGTGGCGTGAACTGTTTGACAAAGCGGAGGGCATCGTCAAGGAGCATTTCCGCAAGACCTTCATCATGCGGTGGAACACCGACATTAGCAACTACAAACTGTGCGAGTTTGAGGAAGCGATGGATGAATTCGAAGCGGATGACTTCTATTATGAATGGAGCATCTGGGATCACCAGAAAGCCCACTATGGTGACAAGTTCTATATGGTTCGCACTGGGAATGGAAAACACGGCGTGGTGATGCGTGGCATCATCATCGGCACACCATATCCAGACGAAGACTGGAGCGGAAAGGGCAGGAAGGTGTACTACATCCGAATGGGTCTGAGCCACATGATCCATCCCGACAAGTCGCCGCTCTTGCTGACGACAGAAGAACTGGGCAAGGCCATGCCTGCTTTCAACTGGGAGGAGGGCCATTCAGGGGTGATGCTTGATGACGCAACGGCTATGCGGCTCGATGAGTTATGGCAAGAATTTGTGGAGAGGGCACATCTGTTGACAGAGCAAGAAGGGGCGGATGCCAATCATAGGCAATACTATCAAGAAAGGGGTGAAAGAAACCGCCGTTTACGTCGACCTGTGTAGAAAAATAGCAAAATCTCTGAGCCTGTCCCACAAAATGAGACAGCGTCCGCATTTCTTTGTGACCAAATCAGGCTCACAGTCAAGATTAAAGACAACGAGAGAAACAGTATAGGGTAGCACTCCCTACCAGTCAACCATAACCCACTTAAAGAGAACAATATGAACGGAAAAGAGAAGTGTTTGCTGTTGCGATACATACGCCAGAACATTGCCGAATTGAATGGCATAGATTATGTCCCGAAAGAGTGTAAGCACACCGAATGCTCAATAGGAACATGTCCTCTTTGCGATGATGAAGCGGTTCGTCTTATGGATGAATTGCGCAAGAAGGAGGAGGCAGGTTCTCCAATAAAAATCGGCTCAGACTGTCTGCGCATTTTTGAGACCCTCGCAAAAGAGAATACGGATGAGGAAGAAATACCAGAACTGCCAATGGGAATTATGGCTCCTCTGGAAGGAAAAATTTGCCCTGAACTTTTTGATGATGCTCCATTTCCTGACAGCACTGAAGAATAAGAATCGGTGAATCTTGATTTTCTTTTTCTCCACGAGAAACTTCATTGATTGTTTTGTCATATTGTGAGAATACGTTATTTTTGCCATGATGTTTGAGCATGAAATCGAAGAATATGAGCGCATCCGTGGTACTTACCTGCAGAAAGTAGCCGACAGGATGGGGCAAAGGCAGTGGATGGAATACAATGAGATATTGTTCTCTGCCTATTCATGTGCAATAGAAGGTAACTCATTCACCGTAGATGACACAAGGATGTTCCGTGAGCAGGGAATGTCGATGGTGCCGGTGGGTCGGTCGTTGTTGGAATGTACGGAGATGGCCGACCATTTCAGGGCCTTTGACTATATGGTGAGCCAGTTAGACCACCCTTTTGACGAAACCTTGTTAAAGGAGACCAATCGCTTGGTGATGGAGCATACCCAAAGTTACCGTGCACCAGGGGCTATCGCTGGCGAATATACTACAGAGGATATGGCGGCAGGAGATACCGTTTTTGGTGAACATGAGAAGTTGATTGCACAGATACCAGCACTGATGGCCTCGACAGAAAGAGCGATTTCCGATGCGTCATTACACCCGATGGTTGTGGCGGCTAAATGGCATGGGTATTATGAATATCTTCATCCCTTCCGGGACGGAAACGGAAGAACAGGCCGTTTGCTTTCTAACTTCATTTTGCTCCGGGCTGGTCATCCCCTGTTGATTGTTGAGTTGAAAGACCGGGCTGCGTATATTTCTGCTTTACGGCAAATAAGGGCAGAGGGAACAGATGAACACCTTGTGGCCTTCTTTTTCAAAACAGCTATTGAGCGGATGAAAAATGAGTTAGCTCAGAAAAGAAGAAACACACTCCCCTTTATTTTCTTCTGACACGACTTTGTGGTTGCCAGTGTCCGAGTGGGTTTTCACTTCACGTTGCTATTGGAATAGATGGTTCTCGAAGATATTGTCCAAAAAGGGGATAGCACGACTGCGTGAGTACGTTTCCACGATTTTCTTGTAGCCGCCGAAAATCGCCAGTTTTGACTAAGAAGATGCTTTTGAATGCAAAAAAAATGGAAAAACAATTCTATCATCGGATATTTTTCATAATTTTGCATAAAACAAGCTATCTTTTATGAAACAAACAATTATCTCTTTATTGTGCCTGCTGCTTGCCAGTGGCAACATGTGGGCAGCCGACTATCAAAAGTATTACCAGAATCTGCCTGTCAAAGTGGCACAGGTGGAGCCTTTCACCATTCCTGCCAATGAGGTGAGCATCGCCGACTGCGGCGGTGTGGGCGACGGCGTGAGCCTCAATACCGAAGCCTTCGCCAAAGCCATCTCGCGATTGAGCAAGGTGGGCGGCGGCAGGGTGGTGGTGCCCGACGGCGTGTGGCTCACCGGCCCTATCTCGCTGAAAGACAATATCGAACTGCATCTGCATAAAAACGCCATCATCTATTTCTCGCCCGACAAAAGACTCTATCAGGTGGAAAAAAGCGGGGCCGACAGGGTGTATCCCTGCATCCGGGCCTCGAAGCGCACCAACATAGCCATCACCGGCGAGGGTATCATCGACGGCAATGGCGGCCAGTGGCGGCCAGTCAAACGAGGCAAGCAGAGCGACGTGGAGTGGAAGCAATATCTGGAGATGGGTGGTCAGGTGGCTGACGACGGCAACCTGTGGTATCCGTGGCAGATGAAAAACGGCTTCCCTGATATTGCTGACAGTCCCAAGGCTCAGGAGGGCATGCGCAACGACCTGATCCGGTTCACCGACTGCGTGAACGTGCTCATAGAGGGCGTGACCGTGCAGAACGCCCCGCGCTTTCATGTGCATCCCTGCAACAGCCGCAACGTGGTGGTGGACGGCGTGACGGTGCGCTGTCCTTGGAATGCGCAAAACGGTGATGCCATCGACTTCAGCGATGTCAACGTGGGACTGATAGTCAACTGTGTGGTTGATGCTGGCGACGATGGCATCTGCATGAAGAGCAGTGCTGCCAAGGCACAGTCGCCTGCCAATGGATGCGAGGATATCGTGGTGCAGGACAACACGGTCTTCCATGCCCATGGCGGCTTTGTGCTGGGCAGCAACACCGTGAGTGGCATCCGCCGGGTGGTGGTGCGCCGCAACCGTTTCTCTGGCACCGACACCGGCCTTCGTTTCAAGAGCTCAATAGGGCGTGGCGGAAAGACGGAACAACTCTATATCTCCGACATTGTGATGAGCGACATCAAGGACGAGGCTATCGTCTTCCAGTGCGACTATGTGGACAATGCCGCCGGTAGGGAAAACCGGCAGTCGGCGGCTTGGAAAGAACCGAAGAATGTGCCTGATTTCCAGGATATCCATATCGAGAACGTCGTGTGCAGGGGCTGCAAGACAGGCATCCGTGCCCAGGGCATCGCCCAGCAAAAGTGCGTCCACGACATCTATATCAGCCGCGCCACCATCGTCTATGACAAGACAGCCAAACAGATAGATGAGGAGACTGCCAGCCTGACTTGCACCGACGTGCAACTGATAGGCAGCAGAAGTCTGGCTGCGGGCAAGTCGTCGCCGTCTCCCGACAGGGTGGTTTACTGCAGTTATGTCAGTTCGGGCAAGGCAGCGCTGGGCACCGACTATTGCGAACTGTCGGCCACGCCTGGCGGTAAGGACAGTGTGAAGGTGGTGCTCAATGACGATAGCCGCTTTGCAGAGAAGATGAGCGCCTCTTATGAGGTGAGCGCCAGCGATGTGGAGCGACTACAGCAGGCACTCTCGCAACTGCCGCTCGACAGCATTGCCCACTATCAGGTGTGGGAAGAGATGCGTGGCGGCACCGAGTATGGCGTCAAGGTGAGATATGCCAGCGGACGCACGGTGGACGCCTCATGGTATACACATTCTCCGCGAAAGGAAGCCGTAGTGGCCTATCAGGCTATCAGCCGCTTCTTCGCCCCATGGCGGGAGCAACTGGCCCGCAGCAAGAAGGAATGACTTTAAATCACTGCATCATGACCGTCAAAGAAATATTCGAACTGCGCAAGCAGGGACGTGTGGAAGAAGCCTATGAGGCTATCCGTCCTATGTATGCCGTCCACAAGGGTAAGTACACGACTCTGGCGATGTTTTGGACCGCCCATGACATCCTGAAGAAACGGCTGAAAGAGAAACGCACGACCGAGGCCGTGGACATCTTCAAGGCCTTGCTGAGGGTGCTGCCAGCTATCGACGATAAGGATGGACGTTGCCATGAGGCTGTGATGAACAGTGCACGGTTTCTCGGTGAGGAGGCTCAGGGCTTCAGCACCCTGCAATTCGTGCATGACTTCGGCGTGGAGCATTTCACCGAGGCCGACTGGCAGAGTGTGGTGCCTGAGCCCCGTGAAGGCGAACCGCAAGACAAGCGCCGTTTCCCTTTGCCCTCTCTGGCACAGCGGCTCCTCACCCAGACTTTCCGCGAGGTGCGCCGTCAGCCCACCGTAGACCATGCGCTTATGGCGGCTCCGTTGCTGAATGAGGCTATCCGCCGTGCTCCTCACAACAAAAACAACCAGCGCTATCTCGCCTTCCTCTATGGCATCATGGGAGAGCGTGCGAAGGCTGCCGATATTTACAAGCGCTTGCTCACACGAGCCAGTGACAGTTGGCTCTATGCCGAACTGGCAGCCCTCACCGACGACCCTGGGCACAAGGCGGCCCTCCTGTGTCAGGCCATCGTCCACCAGCGGCAGGCACAGTTCCGCTCGGGCTATCATCTGCAACTGGCCCAATTGCTTGTCGACCGCGACCCCTCACGGGCCGCTTACGAACTGCAGCAGTGTGTAGCCATCCGCAAAGCCCAGGGACATCCGCTCACCCGCGAAATCAACGGTCTGCTCGAGAGACTCTCTGGAGTGTCACCCGCCAGTGCTGCAGCCCAGCGTGACTTCTACCGAAGGATGGCCATGAAATACGGAGAGAAATAAAACTCTTTTTCGCGGAAATAGTTGCGGCATCCTGTTTTTTTCGTATATTTGCATCAATAAACTCTCAGCGAAGAAACCTATGTTAGTGAAAATTGCCAATCCGATTTACGACTCCGTTTTCAAATATTTGCTTGAAGACGAGCGTGTGGCCCGCATTCTCATCTCTGCCTTGCTGAAGAAAGAGGTGACCAAAGTAGAGTGCCGGCCGCATGAATATGTGAACAAGACCCGCAACACGGTTTCTATGTTCCGTATCGACTTTGCCGCGACTGTGCGTGAAGATGATGGAACGGAGCATCTGGTACTTGTGGAGTTGCAGAAAACGTGGCTCGAGAGTGAGACACTCCGATTCCGGCAGTATCTGGGCGTTCAATATGGCCTGAAAGAGAACGTGTTTAGGGAGGGATGCAATAAGGGGTATTCCATGCCCATGGTGGCTGTCTATATTCTCGGTCATACCATAGGCCATATAGAGGAGCCTGTCTTGTATGTGAATCATGAGTGCTTCGATTATGATGGCAACACGGTGAAAAAAGGAATACCCGACCGCTTTGTCGAGAGTCTCACCCATGACAGCATTTTCGTACAGCTTCCTCTGCTGTCGGGACGTCTGGCCAATCGTCTGGAGCGAGTGTTAAGTGTTTTCGACCAGTCTCACCGTGATACATCCAATCATCAGTTTATGCATATAGACAATAGTATCTATCATGGTGACAGTGAGATGGAGCTGGTGGTGCGTCGTCTTCGTGAGGCGGCTTCCGATTATGATGTGAGAATGGATATGAATGTGGAAGAGGAGTTTTTCTCCGCCCTCGACGACAGAGACAATGCCTTAGCTCAAAGGGAAAAAGAGCTTGCCGAGCGCAACAGTCAACTTGCAGAGCGCGACAGTCAGCTTGCCGAGCGCAACAGTCAGCTTGCCGAGCGCGACAGATTGCTGCGTGCTATGGTTAAAACGATGATGGCTAATGGAATGAATGTCGGACAGATTGCTGACGCAATCGGTGAGAGCGAAGAAAAGATAAGGACGCTCCTCTCCGACATGGATGAGCGATGATCAAAGGCCGTTTCGCTCCTTCGCCTACAGGACGCATGCATATGGGCAATCTTTTCTGTGCCCTCCTCTCTTGGCTTTCGGCGAAGAGTCAAGGCGGGGAATGGCTGCTGCGTATTGAAGACCTCGACCCCGGACGCTCGCGCAAAGAGTATGCCGACCAGTTGATGGACGATCTTGTATGGATGGGACTGGAATGGGATGGCGAGCCCGTCTGGCAAAGCCGTCGGTCGGATATCTATGCGCATTACTGCCACTTGTTGCAGCAGCGTGGACTTACCTATCCTTGCTATTGTACGCGTGCCGACTTGTTGGCCACGCAAGCACCCCATGAGAGTGACGGTCGCGTGGTGTATAAGGGTACGTGCCGCCATCTCGCTCCGCAGCCCGGACGTCAGGGAGCTACACGTCTCATTGTGCCCGACCGTGACATCTTATGCCGGGATGGCCATTATGGTGGTTTCACTGTCAATCTTTCGCGTCAGGTGGGCGATTTCATCATCCGTCGCAAAGACGGAGCCTGGGCCTATCAGTTGGCGGTGGTCGTCGACGACGCGCTGACAGGCGTCACTGAGGTGGTGCGGGGCCGCGACCTGTTGCTATCCTCGCCCCAACAGATGTACGTGGCTGAGTTGTTAGGTTTCCGTCAGCCCCGTTTCATTCACCATCCCTTGCTCTGCAACAGCGACGAGCAGCGGTTGTCGAAGCGTGACAAGAGTCTTGACATGGCTTCGCTGCGACAGCATTACAGTGCCCGTCAGGTCATCGGTCAACTGGCTTTTCTTGCCGGTCTTTCTCCTGCTCCCGATGCCGTTAGCGTAAAGGAACTGCTGCCGTTGTTCTCTTGGGAACACGTCCCTTTGGAGAATATTGTTGTTTGTGGGGTTTAGGGGTTTCTGAGTATAGAAAATTGTACGCATGGCTCACCGCGTCTTTCTCCGAGAGCGAGTCATGGAGCTATGCCGGGAAACTCAACTTTTTTTCACTCCGTCAGTTGTAAAAGGGCATGCACCATTGCTTCGGGCAGAAGGAAGCGCGAATCGTCGGTGTCCACATGGATGGCCTTGAGGAAATGTGGCAGCTCTTCTTTGTAGACCTTTTTCATGTGGGCATTGGCTTCGTTGG
>ODAI010996428.1_pt1 | contig 12695 bp, 8 predicted proteins | sample 1539321 | NCBI WGS metagenome assembly ODAI01 (sample SAMN02144231, study PRJEB22623) | gut metagenome | biome: sheep rumen | host: Ovis aries | place: New Zealand | reverse complement strand
GCCTGCAGACTGGAAGGACCTTCTTGATGAGAAGTACAAGGGTCTTGTATGGCTTTCAAACTATAACACAGCAGGAACAGCCAAGCTCGTTGTCAACACAATGATCCAGAAGTACGGTCATGACGAGGGTATCCAGTACCTGGTAGATCTTGATAAGAACATCGAGGTTTACACAAAGTCAGGTTCAGGCCCTTCCAAGAACGTTGGTACAGGCGAGTGTGTTGTTGGTATAGGCTTCCTTCATGACGGTATCACACAGATCGTTGACAACGGATATGGCAACATCGGCCTTGTAATTCCTTCAACAGGAACATCTTACGAGGTTGGTGCAACAGCTATCTTCAAGGGATGCCAGCATCCAAACGCAGCTAAGCTTTGGATCGAGTATGCCCTCAGCCCTGATTGCGTAGAGCTCGCAGCACAGAACGGTTCATATCAGTTCCTTGTTATCGACAACGCTAAGCAGCCTGAGATCGCTACAGAGTTCGGTCTTGATCCTGAGAACGTTATGGATTATGACTTCGAAGATGCTAAGCAGAACACAACAACTTACATCGAGGAAGTTATGAATGCACTCGGAAGCGCAGCAGACGATCGTTTCCAGACTGAGTAATAGCATCATTTGGCAGATATTGCACACCTACGTGAGCGTGGTGGATTATCATAAGGGCGGAGAGATTCAATCCGCCCTTATCTTTTAAGAACGCGAGGAGGATTTTCGAATGGCAAAGAGTCAAAGTGCCAGCCTTGACAGAAAAAAGCTGTTGGCCGACCCCATCATGGTGACGACCATTGTGCTTTTGGTGGTATTTCTAACAGTCTTTATCTTGTATCCGCTGGCCATATTGTTGGTGGATAGTTTCGTTTCGGATAATGGGGTTACACTTGATACATTTAAAAGAGTTATGGCGCTTCCAAACTTCAGACGCGCTATTACCAATACTCTTAAGGTTGGATTTTTAGTTGGAATTGCATCAGCTCTCATAGGCCTTCTGTTTGCCTATGTTGAGGTATACGTTAAACTTCGCACAAAATTCATGGAAGGTCTTTTCAAGGTGGTATCAATGCTTCCTGTTGTTTCACCTCCATTTGTTTTGTCGCTGTCAATGATCATGCTTTTTGGAAAAGCAGGTATCATCACAAGATTTCTTTTACATATCTATGACAACAGTGTGTATGGCTTCTGGGGTATTGCAATAGTCCAGACCCTTACATTTTTCCCTGTATGCTACATGATGCTCAAGGGTCTTTTGAAAAACATCGATCCGTCCCTGGAGGAAGCAGCACGAGATATGGGTGCTTCCAGATTCAAGGTATTTATGACGGTTACATTTCCTCTGATCCTTCCGGGACTTGGAAATGCATTCCTTGTAACTTTCATCGAGTCTATCGCAGACTTTGCAAACCCAATGATCATCGGTGGTTCATACGATACCCTGGCAACAACTATCTACCTGCAGATCACAGGTGCTTACGACAAGCAGGGCGCAGCAGCCATGGCGGTAGTTCTTCTGGCGATAACACTTCTTATGTTCGTTGTTCAGAAGTACTATCTGGAGGCCAAGAGTACAGCAACACTTTCAGGTAAGGCATCAAGAGAGCGTATGCTCATTACCGATAAGAGCGTTACGGTTCCTCTCACCATCATGTGCTCAGCACTTGCGATCTTCGTGATCATCATGTACATCTGTGTACCTTTTGGTGCGATGTTCAGAACATGGGGATATGATTTCCATCTGACATTCAAGTGGTTTGGCCAGGTATTTACCAAGTACAAAGGATTTAAGGCGTTTAAGGACAGTTTCATTCTTTCACTTATTTCAGCTCCGATAACAGCTCTTTTGTCCATGATAATCTCTTATCTGGTTGTAAAGAGAAAGTTCAAGGCCAAGGGATTTATTGAAGCGGTTTCGATGTTGGCAATGGCAGTTCCCGGAACGGTTCTCGGTATCGGATACATAAGGGGCTTCTCTGGCGGACTCTTTGGAACAGGATTCCTTCAGGGACTGTATGGAACAGGTGCAATCCTGGTCATCGTCTTCGTTGTACGAAGCCTTCCGACAGGTACCAGAAGCGGAATTTCAGCTCTTCGCCAGATTGATAAGAGCATTGAGGAGTCAGCATATGACATGGGTGCGGACAGCTTCAAGGTATTTATGACAGTAACACTTCCGCTTATTAAGGACAGTTTCCTCAGTGGCTTTGTTACATCTTTCGTTAGAAGCATAACAGCCATCAGTGCGATCATCCTTCTGGTTACACCTTCTTACCTGCTCATTACCGTTCAGATCAATGAGTTTGCAGAAAAAGGTGCCTACGGAATAGCCTGTGCATTTGCGACTATACTGATCATTATTACATATACAGCGGTTCTTCTCATGAACATATTCATGAAGTACTTCGGAACAAGTCGCAAGGTAAATATTGAAGATTAATGCAGCTAAACTTGATTAAAACCGCATGAAGATGCGAGATAGGTGGATAAAATGGCAAAAGAGAAAAAGGGCGTACGCCTTGAACACATTTCAAAGATATATAAAGATCCCAAGACGGGAAAAGATTTTTATGCAGTTAAAGATCAGAACCTTGAGATTGAACCCGGAAGCTTCGTTACACTGCTTGGACCTTCCGGATGCGGTAAGACAACAACCCTTCGTATGATAGCGGGTTTTGAGTCACCGGATGAGGGTGAGATCTACCTTGGAGGAGAGCCTATAAATGCACTCACTCCCAATAAGCGTGATACGGCAATGGTTTTCCAGAGCTATGCGCTTCTTCCTCACTATAACATTTTTGACAACGTAGCTTACGGACTTAAGCTTCGCAAGATGGATCCTGAGACCATCAAGAAAAAGGTTACGGATATCCTTTCACTTGTAGGTCTTGAGGGAATGGAAAACCGCATGACAAACCAGTTATCAGGTGGACAGCAGCAGAGAGTTGCTCTTGCAAGAGCGCTGGTAATTGAGCCCGGAGTTCTTTTGTTCGATGAGCCCTTGTCAAACCTTGATGCCAAGCTCAGAGTATCGATGAGAACAGAGATAAGACGTATCCAGCAGGAAGCCGGAATTACAGCTGTCTATGTAACACATGATCAGTCTGAGGCCATGGCTATTTCCGATAAAGTAATCATCATGAACCAGGGTATAGTTGAGCAGGTCGCAACTCCTCAGGAAGCATATTACTATCCAAACAGCAAGTTTGTAGCTGACTTTATCGGTGAGTGCAATTTCCTTAAGGCTAAGGTTACAGGACAGGATATGGTTGAAATTGACGGAGCAGCTGTAAAGTGTGCTACCGGAAGTCTTGCAGTCGGAGCAGAGTGCGACGTTGTTCTTCGCCCTGAGGGAGCAACTCTTTCGGATTCCGGAGCTATCAAGGGAACAGTGGATTATTCCTGCTTCATGGGCGCGTATCAGGATTATCGCATCAGGGTCGGTGAGAGCTTTGTTAAGATTCAGGAGTACAATCCCAAGAATAAGAAGATTTACAAAGTCGGTGATACTGTATATCTTGGCTTTGAGGATAATACACTATATGCACTATAAAGGGGTTATATATGATTTTTGCTACTTTTATTGATTTTTTACAGGGAAGCAGCAGTATTGCAGTGGCTATAAGACTTGTTATAGCCACTGTATTCGGTGGAATAGTAGGATGGGAGAGAATAATCAAACATCACAGCGCAGGAATCAAGACTCACGCGCTGGTGTGTCTTGGTTCTGCCGCTGCAACGGCTCTTAATATCTATCTGTCAATGCTTCCCGGATTAAATGCTGATGTCAGCAGAATACCTGCAGGTGTTGTAAGCGGAATCGGATTCTTGGGAGCCGGCACCATACTTGTAACCGGCAGAAAACAGATTAAGGGATTGTCAACCGCTGCTACTTTATGGGTTACATCCTGCATGGGAATGGCCATCGGAGCCGGATATCTGGAAATAGGCTGTGTTTGCCTTATCATGGTTGCCTTTTCAAATATTCTTCTTAAGCAGCTCTCCAACAAGGTTGAGGGCTACAGCAAGTACATGAACATCTACATTGAAGTTAATAAAAATCGCGGTGTAAACAAACTTATGAAGATGCTCTCAGACCGGGGATTTACAATCCTTAGCATGACAAAGAGCAAGGAGAAGACCCTTCAGTCCTCTGACACAGGTCTTATCCTGGACCTTGACCTGGAAAAAAAGATGTCTCACCATGAGATTTTAAATATGTTGAGCGATGAGGACTACGTTAATTACGTGGAAGAGGTATAATAATCATATATTCTTTTTGTTAAGGAGAATAATAATATGATCATTGAAGGGTGGCAGGTCAGCAATTTCTTAACACTGTTTATACTGGTCCTTATTCTGGTCTTTCAAAAAAGGGGCAGCAGAGTAAAGACTGCAAGAATGTTTACATATGTGATCATATGTACTATTGTGCTTGTTGTGGCTGATACTTTTGCCAGGATTGGTGAGAACAGAGGAGGCTCCTTTATTCTCCTGGCCTTTTTCGGCAATCTGGTCATGTTCCTTGCAGATCCTCTTATTATTCTGTTTTCCGTCAACTACATAGACTGCTGGATGGATGAAAAGAACAAGAAAGCACGAAAGATATCAAAGGTAATTTTCCAGATATTTGCCACATTGAACATAGTACTTGTGCTGGCAGATCAGGTTTTGGGTCTTAGGTGGTTCTTCTATTTTGAGAGAAGTAATTATTTCAGAGGCAGATTCTTTATGGCTAGAGCTATAGTTTTAGCACTGTTCATGCTTCTTGTTACGGCCTATCTTGTGGTTTTCAGGAAAAATGTCCTTAAGGATTACAGAAGAACACTGTATGTATTGCCGGTATTTGCACTGATTGGTACAATTGCCCAGATCTTGTATAATGGAATTAATATCACATATACGGCCGGTTCTCTTGCATGTCTTATACTGTTTATCAGTTTCCAGAGTAACGATGTTAATATTGATAACCTGACCGGGGTTTTAAACAGGCGAGGATTTGATATAAGGCTTGAGAAGATGATGAAGAGCAGTGCATCCGGTGAGGGCGATTTTACTGCAATCATGCTGGGTATTGATAACTTCAGAAAGATCAATGACAGCTGTGGCCATGAGGAAGGCGACGGCGCAATCGTTGTTTTTGCCGACATGATAATGGATGCTTTCGGCGAAGACTGCAAGATGGGCAGAATTGATGGAGTAACGTTCTGCGTACTGGTAGAGAATATATCTGAACCTGAGATAAAAGAAGGCATAAGAAGGGTCAGAAACAGTCTTGAGAGAGTCAGGAAAAATTGCGGCTGGGATGAGAGCGTGGTATTAAAAAGCGTCTATGAGATATACGATCCCGGTATTGACATGAATGCTTCAGAGTACAGAAGGCATCTTGATGAACTTATGCATAAAACCGGTGCATGACAGGGAGATTCTAAAAAGATGCAGGAAGATTTTCACTACTATGCAACATATTGCGCAGCTTATCTTGCAGGCTATTCACACGAGGAGAGCTTGGATATCTGTTATTGCGCTCAACTTGTCGATCTGTGTTCAACTACTTTTTTATCAAAGATAAAGGCGCCCACCAAGGCAGCCACAACTCAGCTTCAGCTTGAGATGATGGATGCCGGGACTGATATCATTGGTCTTCAGGATATCACCAGGATATGGGCGTCTTTTCATTTTCTTCCAAGAGACCTCTATGCCGAAAAGGGTAAAAGGCCCAAGAGATATATGAGCAAGTACAGACTTATTTGTGGCCCAAACAGTGACCTTGTCGAAAAGACAGTGCGCCTTGCCAAAGGTAAGTCCCTTCAGCATGTGGGAATAGCTATGCATGTGCTTGCTGATACCTGGGCACATATGTATTTTGCCGGAACTCCTTCCCTTGTCATAAACAATGTAGACAACCTGTTCTATGAGATTCTGGAAAAAGACGGAAAAGAGTATTCAAGACTTATAAAGTTCAGGCATAATCCTTCGGCTCCTGATGATCTGGAAAAAGGGCTTTACACAAACAGCCTCTATCAGTCAGACGAAAACTCAATAATGAACCTGGGGCACGGAAGAGCAGGTCATTTCCCCGATTATTCTTTTGCCAAATACAAGTACATGCCTGCCTGGGCTGATTACTATGAAGTCCTCAAGGATAACCCCTCAGACTATGTGAAGGCCTTTACGCAGATGGTATATGCTCTTAAGTACTTAAGGGGCGAAGAGGAGTCTTTTGCAAAAGACATCTATGACAGCACCGTGATGGATAAGTACGGGGACAGGATAAGAGCGATCATCACAAAGAGACAGCTAAATGCCTGTGAAGACTGGAAAAAGTTTGGAGAAGAACTCTCGGGAGAGAGTATAGAAGACTTTGACCTGTCCAAATATGAGGATGAGTACGAGCTTATCCCTGACGATTCCAAACACAGGTCCTTTATCGGAAAGTTTATCGAAGGTGCTATGCAACAAAAGGGAATGGTTACGGATGAGATATCAAAAGCCGGAATTAACCATGCGGGATTTGTTCTTCCAATAGAAATTGATCTGAGGAGACATAGATGACAAATTTGCAAAAACTGCGAAACATATTATTAGGCGTTGCCATGATAATCACGGCAATTGTCATGATAAGATATCCGGAAGATTCCTACCGAGCTGTCGTTTCCTTTTTGGCTGTAGGCTTTTTGGTGTCGGGCATTGCAACGCTGGGATACTACTTTACCATGGCAAGATATATGGTGGGTGGAAAACGTGTTTTATACAGAGGCATAGTACTTTTTGACTTTGCTATTTTCTCAGGGACGATCACTGATGTTCCGAGAGTTTATGTGATAATCTACCTGGCTGTGTTGCATCTTTTTTCGGGACTGGTGGAAATACTCAGGTCAAGAGAAGCTATGGGTAACGGCGGAAAGGGCTGGAGATTAAAGCTGTTCCACGGCATTTTCAACGTGGTGATCGCCATAGGGTGTCTGGTATTTGCAAGAAGGACCAATACAGCGGTCTATATGTACTGCATAGGTATCTTCTATTCCGGAATCATCAGAGTCATACAGGCCTTAAGAAAGACAACATTCGTATATATCAGATAATGCAAGCCGCTTACAGAATTGCTCTGTAAGCGGTATTTTTGTGCCTTGAGAGCTGTGAACAAAAAAGTATAAAACTTGGCTTGGATTTTATATAGTAGTAACGGCCAAAAAAATTGTTGAAAAATCTGATATAATATTTACCTACATTCGAAAGAGGAGATATTAACCGGAGAATTTGTAATGATAAATCATTTTAATGCGTTTATTTCGTATAAACACGCGGAACTTGACAACAAAATAGCTGCATCTATTGTCAAAGACTTAGAGCGTTTTCATATCCCGGGGAAGATACAAAAAGCTACCGGGGTCAAGAAGATAGAGAGGATATTTAGGGATAAGGACGAGCTTCCCATAACAAGTGACCTTGGGGATACTATATCACAGGCGCTTGAAAACTCTGACTTTTTGATAGTTATCTGTTCGCACAATACCAAGCTCTCAACCTGGGTTGAGAGGGAAATCGAGTACTTTTTGCAGAGTCATCCGATGAACCGGATCCTTACTGTACTCTGCGATGGTGAACCAAACGAAGTTATTCCGCAGATTCTTTTAAAGGGAAAAGACACATTTATAGACGAAAACGGTGTTGAGCATACCAGGGAGATTCCCTATGAGCCGCTTTCCTGTGACTATAGATTGCCTTATAGAAAGGCAAAAGCGGAGGAACTTCCAAGGCTTGCTGCGGCGCTTATAGGGTGCTCATATGACGAGCTGATAAACAGAAGGCGTCAGTACAAGATGCGCAGAATGAATGCAATCTTTGTAGGTGCGCTTACATTAACGCTTGGCTTTGTGGCGTATATGATGCACTCCAATGCGCTTATTCAAAAGAACTATCTGGAGTCACTCAAGAATCAGTCCAGATATCTGGCAAATGAATCTGAAAAGAAGCTTGGCGATGCGAACCGAATTGAGGCTATGCAGCTGGCACTATCTGCGCTGCCTGAGGGAGAAGATGATGAGAAACCAATAATCCCTGAGGCTGAAAGAGCTATAACCAAGGCTTCTTATTCCTATGTATCGAATGAGGGCAGCAATATAGGTGCTGTCTGGAATTACAGGATGCCCGGCAGGGTTAAGAACTTCAAGCTCTCTGAGGAGGGCTCATATTTTGCTGCCATGGATCAGAACGGCGTTGCAATGGTCTGGAAGACTGATGAGAGCCATGAACTTGTTCTTTATGAGGACAATGCAACCGATAAGGGAACAGACTTTTTCTTCCTTGATGATGAAAGGCTTATACTCTTGTGCCAGGGGAGCGTTTCGGCTTTTGACCTTGTAAAGAGCGAACTCTTGTGGAGAATCGAGGATGATAAGTCAGAGTTTCTCTTTGTTGATGATGTCTTTATACTGCCCGGAGGGGATCTTCTTCTTCCCGGAGCAAAGGGAAATGTAGATATTATTTCTGCAGATGACGGAACACGTAAAAAGACTTTCACCCTTTTTGGGGAAGATTCCAGTATGCTTGATGCTACTGATTTTGTTATGTCTGAAGATGGGACCAGGCTCATCTATATTCTGGCGGACAAGACAGATATCAATAATTACATCTACAGTCTTAACGAGTATGATCTTACAACCGGAGAGCAGCTGACAAATACCGAGATCGGAACCTGGCCTTCAAGGATCATTTCTGCATTTGACAATGTCTATATTGCATGTAAGGAAGATATGGATGGCTCCAGTGTTCAGCTTATGAACTTCCGATTTGTAACGGAGGATAAGACAGAGATCAAATGTATTTCAACGGAGGACCTCAAGGAGAAATGGACATCCGAAATGGTAACTACAGATGTGTATTACAATGCGGAATTTCTTCCTCTGGAGGGCGGAAAAATTGCTTACTATGAGGCCGATACCTGCAGGATATGGGATGCAGATACAGGAGAGATATCAGGAACTTATAATACCAATGATTCCATTATTGATATAAGTGATAATGATGGGGACGGAGAGCCCATGTTTATTACCAAGGGCGGAGCCACAGCAGCTCCTGCTGCGTTTGGTCAGAAGCAGGGTGTATCTGTCTTTGACAGATTTACGGATGATCTGGTAGATGCTCTTGTTGGAAAAGGGGTCTATACATTAAGTGATACGGCAAGACAGATAATATACTATGGCACCAAGGTCTATGATGAGGAATGGAGCCTTATTGATGAGGTGCCTGATTTTAAGACCGGCAGCAGCTATTTGCTGAATGAGGATGTATTGGCGATCATTACTGATGAAGGAGAGGGAGCCAAGATCATTTTTGTTGATCCGGTTGAGAAGACTTATATGGGCCAATGCGTTTTGAGCAAGGATATACCGTCCTACAGCTATAGACTGATTGGATCATTTGACGGAACATTTTATGCAGCTGTAAGTAAGGGGCTGGTTTTAAGAATAGTGAAGGTCAATCTTTCTGACATGACGATGGAGGAAGAGGTGATCAACGAGGATTACAGTAAGTACGAGCCGTATTGTTTTTTGAAAAACGGAAAGCTTGTTTATATTGATACCGTTGAAGGCCAGGAATATGTAATAGTTCAAAGGGACCTTGCTACAGGGGAAGAGAAGAAAGTGAAATTTAACACCTCTTTTGGCAATGTATATTACCTTGAGGCGTTGGATAGCGTATATATAGATTCAGCCACCGATTTATTGGCCGATATGGCCAATGAAAAGATTACAGAGATCGATCTTGGTGAAGACTTCGGAGAAGCAACCCTGGTTTCGTCAAACAGTGATGGCAGTATCATCGCTGTAAGCGACAATGAGTATATAAAGCTCTTAGGAAGAGATACACAAGAGCTTGGTGAGATCTTCTGTGGCGGAGTTGCACCGATGGATATTACCTTTATCAGTGTAGACGGAAAAGAGATCATAGTTGTGGCATACAGCAATGGAACACTTTACCGCTATGATGCCGGCAGCTTCGAGTTCCTGGGCAAAAGCGATCTTTCTGTTATCGGAACGTCATTTGCTTTGAAAAAATCCTTTGACTATGACAGTGAAAACGGTCTGCTTTATTTTAAAAACAGTGATATCACTGATGTAGTGGAAACAGACACCTGGGTCGAAGTTACATGTATCTATAACTCTTATGGCCATAACAAAAAAACAGACACCTTCTTGACTTACGGCTATGACAGCAATTCGTCCGAAGGTGTCGTTGGATACTTTAAACATTATTCTGTGGAGGAGCTGATCAATAAGACAAAGGATTATCTTCACGGCGAAGAGATGTCTGTTGAGCAGAAATCCATGTACGGAATAACCGGATAATTATACTTCTGAATACAATCTGTTAAACAGCGACCCTCTGATGATATATATGTCATGAGGGTCGTCTTCACGACAGGCAATATAATCGCCGGGATTTCCCAAGTAGTATTTTTCGCTGTCCCAGGCGGTAAAGACCTTCGCACCACGGCTTAGAGTCTTTGCATAGATACATGAGGTATCTGTGGTGCTTACAGTCTTTGCAAACTCCATGATGGATTTCTTTTTGCCTGTGGTAAGAGACTTTATCTTTGGCGGGTATTCAAGAGCCTCTGTGTAGGGGCTATCTTTTAATGTGTAGCTCTTTAGGAGCTTTTCTTCTTTTATAGGGTAGATCTCGCCCTCAATTCCGATCATTATATAAAGATCCGGTTCAACGGTTATATCTACGTCTCCCTCAAGAGTTCTGATGGATACAAGAGTCTTTTCGGGAAATACATCGGTGAGCTTAACGCAGCCTCTGTCCTGAGGAAGTTTTTTGTATCTGCCCATTTTGGAAGTATCAAGAGTGGTCTTTAAGGCGTAGATTACATCATAGCTGTCATAGTATAGGCGGAGTCTTTCTTTAAGTATTTCGTCCGCGCTTTTTCCTTCGATCTTCTCGGGACGGATGGATCCGCCGGCCTTGTAGATATGTCCGCCGCCTCCGCCGATGCCCTCAGCAAGAAAAGCAGCAAGATCATTGGCATGAACTTCCTTGGAGCAACTCCTTACAGAGAACTTGATTTCATCAGGGCTTTCATAGTAGGCAACGCAGACATCAACACCTGCAGTCTCAAGTGAGAAGTCGCTCATTACTCCAAGGATATTTGGGTCGCAGGGCTCAGCCTGGATTATCATGTATTTATTCTCATCAAAATACTCATATCCGAGGATAGCCTTACCGGTTATCTTCAGCTCTTTTAAAGAGATATTGGAGTTGCTCATTCTGACGATAAGGCTCTTATCAATGATAAGCTCGTCCATCATATCTCTGTCCAGAGGATGGGATACTTCAGAGAGTTTGTTGGTGTCGGTGTAAAGACCGTAGTACAGGGCAGTGGAGAGCTTTTTGTTTGTGGTTATCAGCTCTTTTGCCTTATCACCTTCCGCACATATCATGTCCCAGACAACGGTGGATGCGCTGCCGATACTGCTGCGAACTTCAGAAAGCTCGGGCAGATCAACGGTCTTCTGGTGATGGTCTATTATGGCGATATTCTGCGCCTTGGACGTGGTCACATTTCTCTGACCGTACTGACAGTCAACGGTTATCAGAAGCTCAGGTTCTTCGTCGTAGTCAGGGACATACTCTACGGGAATCTTAAGCTCTTTTAACATGATCATAAGATTGCTCTTCTGAATCTTGTTGCGACCTCTGTAGATAAAACGCACATCCTTGCCGGCGGCCTTAAAATATGTATAAAGTCCAAAGCCTGAAGCAAGGGCATCCGCATCAGGGTTGTCGTGGCACTGGATCACTATATTTTCAAATTTCTGAAGATCTTGTAGTTTCATAGAATTTCCCTTTTTCCCAATGTTTTTTAACGTAAAAATTCTAACATAGGTGCGTGGGCTTTGCCAATTATCAGCATAACGTCAGTAGCCATCTGAATTGTAGTGAAGAAAAGCCTTTTTGACGGTATTTTCTATTGTAAAAAAGTTACAAGAATTAATACATATGGTGCAATTAAATTGCGTAACACTAAATCGACCTTGCTGGTAGGCAAACCGGCATAAATGCTAGGATTCATGGAAACTACGACGGTAATAATAGTTTCTTGATGCCTTAAAACCCAATAAATATGCGCATCTTGTGCATACTGACGAAAAACACAGGGGTAAACCTATTAAAATTGTATTTAATCGCACGAAAATATAAAAAAAATATAAATAAAATATTTAAAAATAATAAATTTTAGAAAAGTTAAGTAAAAAACGCCAAAAAAAACACCCTTGTAGTTGTGCAAATTAAATGATAGATTTATTAGATGTCTGAAGCTTGGCATTTATTTAACAAACGTGAAAAGGATATTCAAATGAAAAAGTGGACATTGGCAACAGCAACAGGCATTGCAATCGCAGGAATTGTTTGTTTTGCTGCTGCAGATAAAGTGATCAATGACAATGAAGAGAACCGGATCAGTATTACTGCTGATGAACAGCATGTTGAGGCTATGAAAAACGGTGCTGATCCCCAAACAGGAAGCGTATCACTGCCTGATGACTTCATTGTAGATAACAGTTTTGAAAGTCACCTGCCACTGGTGATCATTGATGTGGGTGATCAGGAAATAAAAATGAATAAAGAGATTGTTGATGCCGGTGATGAAGAGAACCAGATAATCACGAACAAGGCAGAGGATCCTTTT
>ODAI010503213.1_pt1 | contig 12695 bp, 13 predicted proteins | sample 1539321 | NCBI WGS metagenome assembly ODAI01 (sample SAMN02144231, study PRJEB22623) | gut metagenome | biome: sheep rumen | host: Ovis aries | place: New Zealand | reverse complement strand
TTATATAATACAAATGGTATGATTGACTTTTAGTAATATCCCATTAAAAGAATCATAGGGGGTAAATCCTTAAAAGCAAGATGATTTCTCCCACAGTATAGTAAATAAAGCGTGAACAGGTGAGCAAGTGATTGAGTGATTAAGTGAATATAAAATTACAAAATCATACAAGCTCAAACAAAAAACATTTTATACTCACTTAATCACTTGTTCACATAACCACCCAATCACTTTATAAAAAGGAGAATACCGCAATGGGTATGGCAGCATCACAGGCAAGGTATTTAGCACTTGTCGCAAGAAAATCAAATTGTGAATATGAAGGACAGCAGATTAACCAGTCAAGGTTGATTCTGTCGAACCAATCAGCAAATTTATTTACTCAAATGCTCGGTTTGGAAGTTCCGACTCCGCCAAGTAAAGAAGATTATAAACATATTCAATACTCATTTAAAGATGGTTCAACAGCGTACACTATGGATAAATGGGTTGAATTAGGTGAAGAGGATGCTGACGGATACAACTATGCAGTTACTTATCATTATAATAAAGACGAACAGCATGGTTCACAAAAAATTAAAAGCAAACCACAGGTTCAATTTAAAGGCGTTGGGCCTACAAGCATGGACGTAAGCGGAAAAATAAAAGAAATTGAAGAAGCTTTACTAAAAATAAGTAGAACAAAGGCTGAGTATGAAGAAAAACGTGACTCTTATAATACTTTAAAAGAGCAATCAGCAAATCTTAAATATTATGTTGATAATTCATACTCAAAATTATCCGCAAGCGGAGTAGAAGTTCAAAAAGATTCGAGCGGTAACATAACAGGATATATATTCACTCCGTCAGAAGGAACTGCAAGAACATACAACAGATATGGGCAAGTAGATGAAGAAGATACGATTATTGAAACAGCTGTAAAAACATTGATTGATAATGGAGCGCTCGACAAAAATTATTATCTGGATAAAGATGGTCATTTAATTAATCTTACTGATTTTTATTATAATTCTAATAGCGGAACTCTGATAATGCAGTCCGATATTAATGCCGTAGCAAGCGGTTCTACATCCATTTTAACTTCTTATGTTCCGGATAAAGACAATTATCATGGTACTAGTACTAATCCAATAGGAATTGCTCAAACAAAAACAGCTTTAAAAACTGCTAAAGACGAGATGGATACCGCAAAATCAAACTATGATGAAGCTCAAAAAGAATATGAGGCTATAAATGGAGTTCCTTCATACGTAGGAAACAAGGAATTAACCCCACTGAGCGAATTAACTGAACAACAATTGGCAGACCTTAAGTTAATCATAGCAGACATGAAATTAAATAAAATAGATAATAATTTGGTAAAATGTTTTGAAACCGATAGTGAACTATATAACAACGATACATATAAAAATATGGGTGGTATTTATACATATGAACAAAACGGTACTACATACTACACTACATATTATGATTTAGCATACTCCTATATCCATGGTACCGGACTTAATAATATAGAAGACCAAGCTAAACTTCCAACCTATAATGTTCAAACAGTTACTGTTCCGATTGAAAAAACTGAAAAAGCTATTATAGAAAAAGATAGTAAAGGACGATTTGCATCAATAAGACTGGAAAGTGACAGTGTAAAATATCAATTAACTACAGAATCATATACTGATGAAGACGGTTATGCTGATGCAATGAATCAGTATGACTATGAAAAAGCATTATATGATAAAAGAGTGTCGGATTTAAACGCTCAAACTTCAATAATACAACGTCAAGATCAGGATCTTGAATTAAGACTAAAACAGCTGGATACGGAACAAAATGCACTTTCTACAGAAATTGATGCCGTAGCTAAGGTTGTTAAGGATAACGTAGAAAAATCCTTCAAGACATTTGGCGGATAATATGGTTAATCGCTTGGCTGCTTAGTTGTAGAACAAGTGAGCAGGTGAGCAAGTGAGCCGGTGAATAAGTGAATTATATTCGCTTCGCTCACAAAATATATACACTTAAAAAAAGAAAGGAAGCAATAAGCTATAAGCAGACAAGTTTATATTTGGTTAATTTAAAATCACTTATTCACTTATTCACTTATTCACTTATTCACTCGAAAGAATGTCTTACAAAAACGATGGATACTTAGTAATAGCAAACAGATTCGGATCAGCGTCATCCGATGCTAAAGTCATGCTCTATGAAACCTATGACCGATTAAGAGATTTAACAGTTGCCGGTTCAGCAGGAGCAGGAACAGGTTTTGAAGCCGCAGGCGGGTTCTTGTATCAACTAGCAAGTTTATTTGCTCCGTCAGCCTTTATGACTACATTAGGCGGAACTCAAACGATGAACATCCCAGGAACCTCTTATTGGAATAAATATACCGGAGGAAACGGTGCAGGAACAGGCAGTTTTTCATCTTTTGGTGTTAATACTTTAGGTAATTATTCCGGTTTTCCGAGCGGATTTGCTGCGAATTACGGATATCGTTCAAGCGGAACTACGACAGGCGGAGCTTCCGGAATCGCGGATTTAATATCAGGTTTTGGTTCATCAAGCGGACAGGCAACCGGTTTTGCTTCAGGAATAGGAAGTATTGCAGATATTGCAAGTACTGCTGCATATGGAATCGGTACTGCAAACGGGTACGGAATTGGTGCTAGCGGAGTACTATTACCTCTGGCGGGTATTGTTTCCGGATGGGGCGGTATTATGACTGCAGCTGCTCCATACTTAGGAGAATTCGGACTTCCTGCTGTTGTAATGGGTAACTTAATGCAAGGAACTACATCTGCCGCATTATCAGCATATCAAACCGTTTCAAGTAATATTGTCGCAAATGCAGATGCCATACTTTCTCAAAAAGTTGCAAATATAGAAACTGTCTGCAAAATGCTTGATACGCAAGGTGATGTTGTCAGAAAAATGCTTAAGGATGATATGGAATCTAAGAGCAAAGACATCCAAGATCTTGGCAGCTAGTTTAATTATAATAAAAGATAAGTGGAAAATGGATAATACAAAATGGAAAATATTTAATATAATTTTCGATTTTCAATTTTTCATTTTCAATTGATACATATGGAAAAGAGAACTTTTATACGCACACTGTTGGATATATTTTTTGAGAATGTTATTGTGAAAACAATAACATCTATTGTAAAATTTTGTAACGAGCAAGCCTATTTTAACCAAAATAAATTAAAGTTTTCCAAAAATATGCCGATAAAAGATATAAAGGTTAACCCTTTTGATAGCAGATTTTTGTTTAAAGTAAATAAGTAATCAGGTGCATTTAAATATGATAAAAGATAGAACAAATAAATTTAAAACTCACTTTTTCACTCAAACGCTTAAATACTTAAACACTTACCTGCAATTGTTAACAAATGTAACAAACATAGTACAAAATAGGCAATTATTGGCGGTCACATGTTTTATAATACATGTAGGCTCAATATGCATAGGAGAAAAAGCTTATGCGTGAAGAACTACAAGATAATATTAAAAGGTTAGTGAATTTTATGAATTTTGCGAAGTCATTTTTCAAACGCAAAAATCCATTTAAAGAGCTTGCCGTTAGTCTTATCTCAAGCCTGAAGGACATGATGACAATTCGTCAAAAGCTGAAGATGGCAAAATACAGAGTTAGTTATCACCAACACCAGCTTCATAAAATGGAAAGCTTGATTGCAGAATCTAACGAACACACATTCCTGAAGGCAAAAAACTTGAACGAACTAAGATAAAGGAATCTGTTATGGGATTAATTTCATCAAGTTTTAGAATGATGTATCTGACCGCTTATCAAATCACATTGGAGTCAAAGATACAATGGATTTCATCTGCAAAGATGGAACTCGTTGCATCGTCTGATGAGATTTTAGCATTAGGAAACGATTTGGATCCTGAAAATCCTGCTGTTAAGCAAATGGAATATCGGCGAGAAAAATTAACAGCGTTGGAAAAGAAATTGGATTTACAGATGCAGGAATATCAGAGCCGTTTGAAAATGGTAGAAGCGGAACTGGATTCAACAAGAAATGCCGTAAATAGTGCAATAGACAGATCATTCAAATACGAAGTGTAGCTAAATAAGTTTCAATAACCTCCCGCAAGCAAGTTATAGCACATGCAGAAACTTGCTTGCGGAGTTTTTTATTTTCCGAGTTTTGCTTTTATAATTCTTGATTCATTCCCGATTACATATTTTCTTAGAATACCGTACTGACTTTCTGCAGAAGTTGAAAAAGACTGTGTTTCGCTATGGTTCATCTTCGGATTGATATCTAAATATTTTTTTATTCTTGAAAAGCCATTAAATCCTTGAACTAATTCTTCTTTTGAAGTTTTGTTTCTCTCTGAGATTTCTTCCGTAATTTTATCTCTCAGAATCATTAACTTATCAAAAAGTCCGAACATTTTGACGTTATCTTTGTCTTTCAAAAATTCATCACTTTGCATATATGTTCTTTTTTCAATAAATTCTTTTGGAATATCAAATGATAATCCCAATCCGTCTTTTTTTACGGCAGATTTTATTCTGTTTACTGCTGAAATGGAGTTTACGGTTTTTATTTGGCTAACTTGCAACGGCATTGTGTGCACCTCCGATTAATATACTGATTTTACTTACCTATTTTGCTGATTGCCTAACTATTCTCTAAAAGAGAGTTCAGGTAAAGATTTTTTAAGAGCGGCTCTTACATTTGCCATTTGTGCTTCAATCATATCATCAGTCATAGTTGCATTAACATCTTGCATTTTGATTCTGAATGCAACAGATTTAAAGCCTTCTTGAACATGCTCGCCCTGATATAAATCAAATACTTCACACCCGTTAAATACGTTATTTGCAACACCCTTTTTAACAATTTTTTCCAAATCATCCCAAGAAGTTTTGTCAGGAACAATTACTGCTAAATCTCTTTGTACTTCCGGAAATTGCGGCAACTTTTTAAATCTCGTTACGGATTCATTGTATGCTTCTATTATCATGTTTAAATCTAATTTAAATAAATAAGCATTCTGATTCAATTTAAGCTTGTTTTTAACTTCCGGATGGATTTCACCGTAATATCCGACAACTGCCGGCTGTTTACCTAATAAAGTCAATACAGCTGTTTTGTATGGGTGCAAGCAGCCATGAGAATCAGCAAGCGGAGAATCTGCGAGAAGAGAATACTTGATTCTTCTGGATAATCCCAGTTCTTCCAATAGTTTATCTACAATTCCTTTAACAGTATAAAAATCTACTTCACCTGTGCATTGCCATAAAGAATTTTGGATATTTCCCGTAATAACACCTGCCAGTGTTAGTGTTTCTTTTACTCCGGAATGCTTTTCATCTGTTTCTCCGACTTTTAAGTAACTTCTTCCTATTTCATAACCCCAAAAATCTTTTTGACCGTTATCATAGTTATACTTTATACAATTCAATAAACTTGCCATAAGAGTTTGACGAAGCATGGTGCAATCTTCGGATGCAGGATTTTCTACATAAATAGCCTTTTCTTTATCAAAAGTTATATTAAATTGTTTCAGAAGCGGTTCTCCGATTAAAGATGATGTTTGAAGTTCATTTAATCCTGCACTTCTCATTAAGCTATGTACTTTTGCCATAACTTTTTCTGCTGTCGAGATTTCAGCTGTTCCTGCTCTGTTCGGAAGGGTCGGAGTAATTTTATCATACCCGTTAATACGAGCGATTTCTTCTATTAAATCAATCTCTCTTGTAACATCATCAGCTCTGAAAGACGGCACTTCGACTCTGCATGCTACTTCATTTTTACCTAAAATTGTAAAACCCAGTCTTTCTAGAATTGTTAAAGCTTTATCCGTATCAATATCGCAACCCAGAATCCTCTTAATTTGAGGGAATCTTAGTGTGATAGTTATTGGTTCGGGTTTATCATTTCCTGTTTCAACATACCCTTCAAATTTTGCACCGGCATATTTTATAAGAAGTTCTACAGCTCGCATAAGTCCTGTATGAACAGCTTTAATATCTATACCTCTTTCAAACCTTGAACAAGCATCTGATTTATATCCGACGCTCCTTGAACTTTTTCTGTTTGATTGTGCTGTAAAATATGCAGCTTCAAGAGCTAAGTTCTTTGAATTTTCGTCTATCTCTGAATTATGACCGCCAAATACACCGCCCAGACATACAGGTTCGTTTTCTGTTGCTATCACAACAGTATCATGGGTCATAGTTCTTTCAACTTCGTCAAGAGTAATGATTTTTTCTCCTTCTTTCGCTCTTCTTACACATAGATATCCGTTAAGTTTATCGTAATCAAAAGCATGCAGCGGTGTTCCGTATTCAAGCATTACGTAATTTGTAATATCAACTACATTATTAATTGCCCTGATACCTGATGCTATGAGCCTTTTTTGCATCCAATCAGGAGACGGGTAAATATTTATTCCCTTAAGAAGACCTATTGAATAATATTTACATACATCGCTGTCTTTTATCTCTACTTTAAAATCGTTTGTTTTTAATTCTTCAACATTAACAGGCTCAATTTTTAACGGTCTGTTAAATAGTGCACTTAATTCTCGAGCTATTCCGATAACAGACATTTGATCGCCTCTGTTGGCAGTAGGCGCAGTGTGAATGATATAATCTTTTTCAAAGCCTAAAACATTCTCCACATCAACTCCCAATCCTACATTCGGGAAAATTCTGTTCAGAATTAAAATACCGTCTTCTTCTTGATAATTTCTGTCAGCAACACCTAATTCATCATCGGAGCATAGCATTCCTTGAGACTCAACACCTCTGATTACTGCAGGAGTCAGTTCAAACTGTTCTCCTGTTTTTCTGTCGAGGACTTTGCTTCCTACTGAAGCGTATGGAATTACTTGACCGACTTCAATATTTTGACCGCCGCAGACTACTGTTTTCAAGTCTTTTCCGGTATTAACGGTTACAAGATGAAGTCTGTCCGAATTCGGATGAGCATCAATTTTTTCAATCCTCGCTGTTATTATATTAGTGAATTGAGGTTTGACTTCTTCAACCTCTTCCACTTCTAAACCGCTCATTGTAAGTTCATGAGCTATTTGTTCAACACTTATATCATTTAAATCTACTAATTCTTTTAACCAGTTTAATGAAACTTGCATATTATACCTCTCCATATTTTGTATGACGAATAAATATAAATTCGGCTTACATTTATTTACCATTTGATTATATTACAAAGGAATCTAATGTAAAAGAATACAGTTAATTTCTATCGGCGTGATAATTTTTTAAACTTAGTTTGCATAACAGCATACATTATTGAACACAAAAGAATTGCAGAGATTCCGATTGAATACCAGAAACCAAGAAGGTTCATTTTGAGTTTTAACCCGAGTAAGCATCCTATCGGGAAAGATACAATCCAATATGCAAAAAAGTTGGCTATAAAAACAATTTTTGTTTCTTTTAACCCCCTGAATATTCCGGATAGCGTTACTTGTAATCCGTCAAACACCTGATAAGTACATAGTAAATATATTATAGGAGTACATACTTTTATTAATTCCGCATCTTCCGTAAAAAGCCGTATAATGGAATTTGAGAATATTCCTATAATCACAGCCGAGCAAAACATAAATAAAACACTCATTTTAATACCTGTGTAAGCAAACTTTCTAAGCAGAATCCACATTTTTGCTCCGTTACAGTAACCTACTTTAACAGAGATTGCATTAGATATTGCAAGCGGCACCATAAAAGCGACACTGGTTAAAGTACATAAAATATTATGAGCAGCTGCATAAATGCCTGATATTCTACCTAAAAGAACGGCAATTATGTTAAATGCTGCAAACTCCGTTGCAACGGCAAGAGAAGATGGCATTCCCACTTTGATTAAATCTTTATAATATCCTGATACCTTACCCGTTTTTATAGTTAATTTTTTATAACAATAAATGATAAGAACAATCCCCATAAAATATCGTGTAATTAAACTTGCAATTGCAAGACCTTTTGCACCCATCTCAGGGATTACGCCGTAACCGAATGCAAATATAATATTTAAACCGACATTTAAAAATATACAAAATATAGTTAATATATTCGGGAATATAACAATTTCGTGTGCTTGTAAATATTCTTTTGCCATAAAATGCATATATCCGCCAAACACAGCGAAAGCTGTAACAAAGAAGTAATCTTTTATCATTATAATCAGCCTTTGTTCAAATCCTATCTTGTCTATTAAAGGTATAAATGCCAATAATATTAAACCAATTATTAAAGATAAAATGAAAGCAAACTTTAATGACGGATAAAAATAAAGACTTGTATCCTTTTTTGCACCTCTATAGTTGGATAAAATAGGTGATATTGTCCCAAGAATACCGATTCCCAATATTGTTATACAATGTATAATGGCATTTGCCAAACTAACAGCGGCAAGCGTATCCGTAGAATGTCTGCCGGCAATAATAACGTCACCGACACCTATCATAATAAAGCCCAAATTACCGAATATTATCGGAAGCGCTACTTTTAATATATCTTTTACGTAAAAAAATCGGCGTGACATAATCGGTATTATATCATAAGAAATTATAAAAATCGTTTATGCTTTGGACTATATGTTAAAACTTTGTAACCCTTACGATTGGCAACAATTTTTATTGCATTATTAATATCTGTTCGGAGTATTGTTGAATTACGCAAAGTTTCAAGCGTATAAATTGAAGGATGTCCAAATTTATTTTCGCCTGTGGATATAATTGAAAACACCGGATTTATGTATTCAGCCAAATCTTTATTTATTACTCCGGCTGCCCCATGGTGTCCGACTTTTAACACCGTTATATTTGAGGGTATATATTTTTTTAATCGGTACAATGTTTCAACACCTGCATCACCTGTAAACAACATAGAAAAATCATTATAACGAAGAAGAGTTATAATTGAAGATTCATTATCTCCGATGCCGGAAACATCATTAACTATATAATTAGTAAGCTTTAATCCTGAACTATCAAAAATTTTCTGATTATTTTTTGCTTCAATTATATTAACGCCTTTATGTTCGGCAGCTTTGTATATTTCTTTTGCTGTTTTTGAATTATCATTTTTTGAGTTAACATATACATTTTTTACCGCTAATTCATTTATTAAATCCACAGCACCGCCTGAGTGGTCATTATCAAAATGGGTTAAAATAATTGATTCCAAATTATTTATACCGTTATCTTTAAAATATTTAATTAAAAGCATTTTAGCTTGAGATTTTCCGCCATTATATCCTGCTTTTCCCGTATCAATAATTATGTATTTATTATTCGGGGTTTTTACAAGAAATGAATCAGCATTCCCGACATCAAACGCTGTTATCTCCATATTGTTATTAGGGATACTGATTGCGGATAGCAAGAGTACAATAATTGATACAGACAGAACTACTTTAATTTTTTGACCGAATTCCTCTCGATATTCTTTATTAAAAAGAAAAGAGATATTAATCAATATAAAATAGTATAAAAATATTTGAAAAGCGTGCGGATGTGTTGTCTGAACAGTCGAGTGAGGAAGAGTTCCATAGAAGTCTGAAATATTTACAACTATTGTTATCAACGGATTTAATACAAAATCAAATGTTTTACAAATTATATTTGATATCGGAGCAATTATCGACAAAAGAGAGCTTATAAATCCTCCAAAACTAATAACTGAAAGAATCGGTACACTCATAATATTAGCAAAGACCGAGTAAATACTGATGTTACTAAAATAATAAATTTGTATAGGTATTACCCAAACTTGCGCAATTATGGGGACTGTAATTGTTCCAATAATCCAGTTAATTATTTTGTATTTGGAGGTAAATATATACTGCATCATTAATAAAAGACCAAATGTAACAGTAAATGATAACTGAAATCCGACATCGTTTATATACAAAGGATTGTATATTAACATCAGGAACGCAACAAAGAAGAGTAAAATGATATTATCAGCATCTCTATCTATCAATTTTCCCAGCAATACAAATAACAGCATTAACGCAGCTCTTACAACGGAAGCTCCCAGTCCGGTCATTAAAACATATGATACAACCGCAAGAATACACATTATAATATTTATTTTGAAGGGAACTCTTAAAAATCTCAAAATAAAAAAGAAAAACGAATAAATAAAAGCAACATTCATGCCTGATGCAGCCAAAATATGAAGTAGTCCTGAATTAATAAAAGATTGTTTAATATTTGAGGGCGGATTAACAGCATCATCTCCGAATACTATTCCTCCAAGAATTTCTAAATTAGGACTTTGTAAAAACTTAGAATGTATGTTTAAAATATTCTCTCTGTAATTGTTAATATTTTGCAGAATTTTTTCTACTCCGGAACGTTCTGAACTAATTTTTTCATAGCATGATTCATCTTTACTCTGCATATAGTATGGATTTCTTCCGTAAAAAACAGCGTATGTACCGTAATTCCTCAGATAATTCCCATAATCAAACTGCGATGGATTACCTGCTTTAAATGGCACAGAAAGTCTTCCTCTGATTTTATAAGAATCATATATATTAAATTTTTCTTCTGAGTTTAGAGTTACCAAAACTTTTGCGTTATTCAAATTCTTTGTTAGGTTATCATATTCAATGTTATTTACATGAAAGAAAAATTGAACCTTACCGTTATCTTTAACTTGAGGAATAGAAACAATTTTTCCGTATATAGTTGAATTTATCGGAGCAAGATCAAGTAAGTCATCTGTTTCTTTTATCCTTAAAGATGTATTAACAATCCCAAAATAAAATATTAAAGCCCATATAAGAATAATCTTATACGAAAAAATTTTTTTATATGCAAAAAAGATAAATAAAATTGTTATAAAAAATGCCGTTATTTGAATATTGTCATTTAGCACCATGCATAACGATAAAATATATACAAAAAATGATAAAGACATTAGTATATTTTTGTTCTGTAAAATTTTTGACGAAATATCCTTTAACATAAAGTTATTTTATCAAAAATAATAAATTTGTACTGTTATATCTCAGAAAAAAAATTATATTTCTAAGAAATGATTGTTATGTTTTTTTGTGTTAATATTTAGGAGAGGTAATTATGTTAAGAGAATTTTTAAATTCAAAAATTCACAGAGCGACTGTCACAGATGCCAATTTAAATTATGTCGGCTCGATAACAGTAGATGAAGAATTTTTAGAAAAAGCAAACATTTTAGAATGGGAAAAGGTTGAGATTCTTAATATAAATAACGGTGAACGATTCCAAACATACGCATTAAAAGGCGAAAGAGGTTCAAAAGTATTTTGTTTGAACGGAGCCGCTGCCAGAAAAGCTCAACCGGGTGATAAGATTATTATCGTAACATATGCTCAACTGACAGAAGATGAAATTAAATTACATAAACCGACTATTGTTCAAGTCGGAGAGAATAATGAGATTATTGAATAATGGATATGCGTCCCAAAAGTAATAAAAAAAAGAAAAAATTTACCGTTAATATAAAGAATATGGGCGTAAATATTGATAAAAACGAGTATTACGAAATAATTAAGTCTAATTCTGCACATCCTGAGCAGGGATTGAAATAATCGGCTTTTATATAATACTTCTTTTTAATCTTTCTGAGCGATTTTCGCTTAACAAATTTTTAAGTTTCATAATTGCTTGCGCATGCAATTGAGATATTCTTGACTCAGAAACATTAATAGTTTCTCCAATTTCTTTAAGCGTCATGTTTTCATGGTAATAAAGAACCATAATAGTTCTTTCTCTCTCGGGTAAACGTCTCAATGCTTCCTCCAACTCTTTCTTTACATCTTTTTCTTCTAATGTTTCATGCGGACTCAAACTATGTGAATCTTGAATCGTATCAATTATCTCTATATCGCCGTCTGATGCACCTTTTTTGTCATATATTGAAGTAACGGTTGTATCATCAGATAACAGCTGTTCAACTTTTTCTTTTTCTATACCCAAATAATCAGCTATTTCTGTATTTGTTGCTGCTCGTCCGAATTTTGCCTTTAATTCATCCTGAGCCTGTTTCACATCTTTAATTTTTTTCCTGACACTTCTCGGTAAAAAATCTTGAGAACGAATTTTATCAATAATATTTCCACGAATACGAACAAGAGCATATGTTTCAAATCTCGCACCCATCTTAGGTGAAAATTTTTCAACCGCATCAATAAGACCTTCAACCCCATAAGAAGATATGTCTTCAAAAGAGAAAGTCGGAGGTAAAGAGACTTTAACACGTCCTACAACATACTTTGTCAAGTAAATATACTGCAATATAAGAGCATCACGAAATTCCTTGTTATCATGGTCATTAAAATATCTATCCCACATAGCAGCAAGTTCTTCGTTATTAACTCTCTTTATTTTATTGTAAGATGATGCTTCTTGATCCATCCCTCTCGTCCTAACATGTCTCCTTTTATTCTATCTTTTTTTACAAAAATCGCTATCGTATATTTAGATGAAATTATTAAGATTTGTAAAACTTTTGTAAAAATCGGGGTATTTTCGTAATAAAACTTAACAAAACTATTGAAGTTTATATATCTATGATATATCATAAGTATATAAGGATTATTTGTTATGTGTATCCCATATCCTTTAAAGAATCTGACTACTTACGTAGTTGTTAAATAGAAATTTACTCATTTCTAAATTTTTATTTA
>ODAI011574366.1_pt1 | contig 12696 bp, 5 predicted proteins | sample 1539321 | NCBI WGS metagenome assembly ODAI01 (sample SAMN02144231, study PRJEB22623) | gut metagenome | biome: sheep rumen | host: Ovis aries | place: New Zealand | reverse complement strand
ATCCTCCCCCGCCCCGCGGGTCAACGGTTCGCGCGCTTCTCCACAAAGCCGACAAAACCTTATTTCTGCATCCTAAAGGATGTGGTTTTATCTTTTCAAAACACAAGCTATAGGTTTGCTCGGAATTTCGGAGTCTCAAAAGCTAGACACACGCGGCTCCGTGTAGGCACTCACAGCGCCTCCATACTTCAACTTTCTGCGATTGGGCATCCATTTTGACACCCAAATTCGCACTCTGTTTTCATGCGGGATGGGATTGGGGTGCGGCTCGAGAGTTAATCCGTCGGGACCCGTTTGATTGATAATTCACATTTCATACCCATTCAGAGTGGAAGGGAGCCGAGAACTATCCATCTATATATAGAGATAGGGCCGCATCGTCATTGCGGCCCTATCTCTATATATAGATGGATTCAGGTTTCGCTATTCCATACCCGATCCACTCGGAGGGTACGTCCATTCGTTTCCAGTCAAGTGCCAGTTCCCCATATCGAGAACGTCGCCCGTAATCGAGTACTCGAGCAGGCTGACATCGTGCACGCCATCGCTCGTTGTCATGATGTAGCGACGATCGCGCTCCTCTCCTTCGGCATAATCCTCGAGCGGTCGGCCGTACTTCTCGACATCGGCACCCTCGACGCCTTTCATGCACGTGGCAAGCACGTCGTAGGCGCTAATCGGCGCCTTCGAAATCTTCATCGGCTCGTCAGGCGCATAAGCCGGCTTGGCAAGCATTATCGGAGTTGTCGGAATCGTCAAAGGAGCCTGCGTGATATACCAATCGCCATGATCCGCCGTAATGATAATCGTGCTCTGGTCGTACACGCCGAGCTCCTTAAGGCGGCGGATGTAATCGTCCACCATATACAACGAACCTTGCGCGACGGAGTCGAGGTTTCCCGTCCCCGGCTCGATGCCATTGCCCTCTTCGTCAATCGAATAGGGTCCGTGGGGTCCGAGCAAATGGATGAACCTATATGCTCCAGCGTATTCGTCGGCATTCGGATCGATCGAGAGACCCTGGGACTGCAACTTGCTGAACCAAGCCGCATCGTCAATTGTGTAAGGAACCCAATTCTGAGGTATCGTTTCGTAATCCACAGTCATGGCGTTATTGATCTCGTCGGTATAGAACCAGCAGAACGGCTTCGCCAGCCAGGGCAAATCACGATAAAGGGCGCAGGTCGCCATCGCCTTGATCATGCCACGCTCGTCGAGAACGCTCGGCGCGTCCTCCTCGGGCGGCTTGATGTTGACGGTCTTGTCGTACACGACCTCGCGTACGCGGTCCTCGGGCATGCTTGCCGTGCCGGTCGTGTCCGTATACAAGCCGATCGAATAGTTCGCATCGTGCAGATCGGAAAGGAACGTCGACCTTTCGTGCCGGTTCACCAGCCATTCGTGAATATCTTCACCAGGTATGGGATACGTGCCCGTGTAAAGGAACGGAGCGCCGTAACGCGTGGGAATCATCGAGCCCGCGGAATCCTGATACCACGTGAAGCCCGTGAGCTCGTCGAAAAGCTCGGGCGCAATCTGCTGAACGCGCAGCAAGAAGTTCGTATCGTACGTGTCGAGGCACAACACGATGACATTGCTCTTCGGCGACACCGTGAACATGTCCTGTTCGGTGAGGATGTACTGGTCTGCCGTATACACGGTTTTGCCATCGGCCACAGGCGCCTCTTCGAGCGCGGCAAACAGGCTCGCCACGCCAACGCCCTGTACGATGACGAGCGCGACCGAGACGATTGCGGCCACGCCCTGAGCGGCCTTACGGTTGAGTCGGCTGAGCTCGAGCGGCACGGCGAGCAGAGCAATCCACACGATTGCGGAGATTATCGTCGGCTTCTGATAGTCGGTCCACGTGATGGCCCGGCCATCGGCGCTCGGCAGACCCGTGTTCAAGAACATCGCCTGAACGTAGCAGCACAGACCGAACGAGAACAAGATGATGAGCGCCGCATTGAAGGCGCGACCGCGCAGCAACGTCAAAACCACGATAAGGATGCCGGCGAGCGCGACCGAGTAAATCGCGATCGGCTGCCAGAGGTCGCGCAAGCCGAATGCCAGGCTGCCCTTACTCGCGGAGATAATCTCGTACGGCGCCACGACGAACAGCGTGAACACGACGAACGCCGACACAATCGCCGACAAGATGAGCCGTTGCCACCACTTCGGTCGATAAGCGTCGAGCACCGATTGCTTTGCACCGCGCCGGGAAGAACGCCCGGTCTGCGCCTTCGCCGTCGCAGCGGCCTCGTTCGCGGCGGCGAGCGCAACACCGTCGCGGATGCGATGGACGTCTCCCTCGACTTCCTTGTTCGCGTTCTCGTCGATATGCAGCATGCGCATGAGCGCTCGGCGCGTTCGCCTGAACGCAACGCCCGCGACGGCGCCGAGTGCAACGGCGACGCCGGCGAGCGCCTGGATGGTATAGGTCATGACCGACGGGTCGACGTAGGCATACGCCGGAACCGTGAACCCGCAAGCTAGAATAAATCCGATTACCAGAAGGGCAACGAGGTCGTGCGTGACGAGCACGAGACGTTTGAGTGTTTCACTGCGGACGTTCACGCGACGCTACTCCCCATCTTCGCTGGCAGCCTTGCGGGCTTCTTGCTTTTCCAGCATGCTGGACAGCAAGTACTCGCCTGCAGCTTCGCCGCCATGCCCCAAATTGGAGATGAGGCCGGCTCGCACTTCCTCGATCCTGTCGTGCCACTTATCGGGGTTCGCGAGCATTTCTCCGACGACCTCGTCGATCTTCTTCGCCTGCGCCGGATCGAGCGACACGCCGACCTGGTTGCGCAACGAGATATCGACCGGCTCGATGCCCACCTTCTCCCAATCCGGGTTGTTGACCTTCATGGGCGTATCCATGAAAACGCAGGGCTTGAGCGTCGAGAGCGAAAACTCGCAGAACACCGACGACCAGTCCGTGATCAGGATGTCGGACGTGAACACGGTCGTGTTCGACGAGAAATCGCGTTCGAAGTACAGCTCGTCTTCCGAAACGCCTTCGTAGCGCGCCTGCAAGGCATCCCAACGGGGCCGATAGCGCTTCGTGTACTCCGGATGCGGGCGGACGATGATGCGCCAGCCGTGGCCCATGAGCCCTTCGATCATGTCGTCGATGCACAGATCGAGAATGTTGTCTTCCTGCCATGACGGAGCGATGAGCACGACCGGCTTCTCGTTTTTCGCCTTGCCGTCGGCAACGAGCTTCTTGTAGGCGGCGATGTTCTCGTCGAGCAAGTCGTAGCCAACGAGCTCGTGGCGCTTGGCCTTCGTGCCGTACAGCTTCTCGAGCGCAAGGTCCTCTGCGACCTGGTGCGGTCCGACGCAGAGAAGCGTGTCGTAGTGTTCGTACTCGCCCTTGGTCGACGTGAGGGGCAGCGAAGTCATGTGGTGGAACATGTAGACGTACTCGATGTCCTTGCGGATGTACGAACGCTTGATATAGAAGTTGTCGAGGTCGCCGAGCGTGGTGACCACGATGTCGGCATCCATCTTCATCATGAGCGTGATGAGGCGCTTCTGTCCGACGTAGTAGGGGCGGATGCGCGGCTGTTCCTCGGAAATCTTGAAAACCTGGTCGTCGGGATCGCTTGTGACGTAATGGATGGTCGCATCGGAATTGTTGAGCAGGTATTCGATTGCGCCCTTGAAGTACTTGTAGAAGCCCGACCCCTCGGAATAGAACACGATGTGCTTGCCGACCACGTTGAAGAAGCGCTTGTAATCGTCCTTCTCGCGCTTCGCCAGCGGATCGCGCTGGTACCACTTCTTCTTGCGGTCGCTCTCAAGCGAGTTCAGCGCGTCTAGCTCCACACGGCTTGCCTCGAGCTCCTCGTAGTCGATGTACTTCTTCGGCGGCATGACCACGTTCGCCAGCGCCTGTATCGCGATGGCCGACAGGTTCGAGACGATCCAGTAGAACGCCATGCCCGTCGCGACGAAGATGCCCAAGATGAGCGAGAGGCCGATCGACAGGCCGTTCGTGAAGTTCTTCTCAGCCCGCGACTGCTCGCGCTGAAGCGGGTTGATGCGGTTCTGCGCGAACCCGAGCAGGACGGCGGAAGCGCCGGCCAGCACCGGCATAACCCACGAGAGGCCACCGTCGGTGACCGGAACCATTCCGAGGAACTCCGTTCCCGGCGTGCCCGAATCGGTGATGGAGTGGATGACGTCGACGAGGCCGAACAGGATGATGATCTGAATGGCGAGCGGAATGAGGGAAAGGAGCGGATGGTAGCCCTTTTCCTTGTAGAGCTCGTTCTGCTTCTCGCCGATGGTCTCGCGATCGCCGAAGTACTTGACCTTCAGGCGATTGAGCTCGGGCATGAGCTGGACCATGACAATCGAGTTCTTCTGAACCCATATGGACATGGGAAAGAGAATCACCTTGGTTATGAGCGTGAACAGCAAAATCGCCATCCACCAGTTCCCCGTCAGGGCATAACAAGGCTGGACAATTAACTGCAACACGCTCGCTATAGCTGAGAACATACACGCCCCACCGTTATCACATTCCAATAAAAGACGTCCCCCACGACGTCCTGCGACATTCTAGCAAAGCGCTATGCGATAAAATGAGGTTAACTTCCTCTCAACAGGTAAGCACATGAAACAGTCTCATCTGCAGATACATATTCCCGATTACGCGCGCGCCGCGCTTGGCGCGCTTGAGGCCGCCGGCTACGAGTCTTGGTGCGTCGGAGGATGCGTTCGCGACGCGCTTCTGGGCGTCGACGTGAACGACTACGACATCGCCACGGCCGCAAGCTGGGAAGACACCGAACAGACGCTGAAGGCGCAAGGGTTTGCCGTCCACAGGACCGGCACGAAGCACGGGACCGTAACCGCGTCAATCGACGGTCACCCGCTTGAGATAACGACGTTTCGCGCCGATGGAACCTACACGGACGGACGGCACCCCGACTCGGTCACGTTCGTCCGCTCCATAGAGGAGGACCTCGCACGCAGGGACTTCACCATCAACGCCCTCGCATGCCACCCCGAACGAGGCGTGCTCGACTGCCACGGCGGGCTTGACGACCTCGAAGCCCGGACCATCCGCGCCGTCGGCGACCCGTCCAAGCGCTTTGCCGAAGACGGACTGCGCATCTTGCGCGGCTGTCGGTTCGCCTCGCAGCTCGGGTTCTCCATCGAACCTGACACGCTTTCCGCGATGCAGTCGCACAAGCTCCGCCTCGCGAACGTATCTTCCGAACGAATCACCCACGAGCTCGACGGGCTGCTGCTCGGAGGGCATGTGCACGATGCGCTCATGGAGACGGCGAACGTTCTTACGGCGGTCATCCCCGAGGTTGCCGCCTGCATCGGATTCGACCAGCACACTCCTTACCATATATATGACGTGTGGGAACATACCGCGTGGGTCGTGCAGCGCAGTCCGGCAACGCGATTGTCCCGCTGGGCCGCGCTTCTCCCCGACATTGGCAAGCCCGCCGCGTTCTTCATGGACGGCAAGCGCGCCCATTTCTACGGGCACCCGAAGCTGTCCGTCGCGCTCTCGCGCGGGTTGCTGGCCCGAATGTCCGTCGCGCCCGCCTTGTCCGAACGGATCCTGACGCTCGTCAGAATGCATGACGTGGTCATAGCCGCCGATCGTCGCTCGGTGAAAAGGGCGTTGCAAAAACTCGACGGCGACGTAGAGCTGTTCGAGGCGCTCGTCGCGCTCAAGAAAGCCGATGCCCTCGCCCAGTCGGACCTGAGCAAACCCCGCCTCGAACTGGCGTTCGACCTCGAACGGGTGCTTGCGGAGGTCACGGCGTCCGCAGAGGCGTTCACGATCGGGCAGCTTGCCATAGACGGACACGACATCATGGAGCTCGGCGTTGGACGGGGGCCGGAGGTAGGCCGGCTGTTGAAATGCGCACTTGCGGCCGTCATCGACGAAAAGGTCGTCAATGAGCGTGGCCCCCTCATCGAATACGTTAGCAAGCACCTGCCGAGCTGCTGAAATACACCGCACGACGAGGAGGCGCCGTATAGAGCACGATGCCGCTTTCGCTCGTCACGCGCCCGCCATCGCACTCATGTGCCGGCTTCCACTCTCGCGGCGCACGGGCAGTGAGGATGCACGCCGCATCGAACGCCCCCGAGACCGCGCGATCCGAGCGATTGACGAGGACGACCCACGAGGCACCATCTTCGCTTTCGCCTGCCGTGCGCACGACGGCGAGCGCATCGGGCCCGAGGGCGTAGCAGGCGAACGGCCCTTCTCGCAAAGCGTCCGAGCCTTTGCGAATCGCCCCAAGCTCGCGATAGGCGTCAGTCACGTCGACGCCGCAATCCCGACGGGCACCATCCCACGGGAACGTCGCCCGGCAGAACGGGTCGCCGCCCCCGTGCATGCCCCTCTCGTCGCCGTAGTAGATGCACGGCGAGCCTGGCAGTGCGTATAGCAGTCCAACGAGCATCCGCTGAAGCTGCGCGCCGGCCTCGTCCTGTTCGGCGGTGATCGCCGACACGGCCTCGTATTGGCCGAACCGGTCGAACTGCTTGAGCGATTGCCCGAAGGCCAGGACGCTGCGCACCCGCTCGACGTCGTGGGACGAGAGCAGGTTCATCGCGCATCGGTAGAAAGCCGACGGGTAATTCGATTGCTGCAGCTTGAGAAACGTGCAGAGCTGGTATGCGTCGACGGACTGCAACGCGAATCCGAGAAGCGCGGCACGCAGCGGATAGTTCATGACGGAGTCAAGCGACCCGCCTAACGCATATGTTCGCCTGGAGCCGTAGCTGACCTTGGTCGTCGGATCCTCCCAGACCTCTCCGATGATCGCCGCGTCCGGCTTCGCCGATTTCACCGATTCGCGGAGCTCCTCGAGCACCTCGTCGGGTATCTCGTCGGCAACGTCGAGGCGAAAACCGCCAGCCCCGCGGTCGAGCCATTGAGCCAGCACGCCCCGAGGGCCGTTCGCGCCGCCGAACATGTAGCGCTGCCATGAACCGTTGCGCTCGTCGACTTCGGGAAGCGCCGGGTAGCCCCACCAGCAACGATAGGACGCCCCCTCGGAGGGATGCTCGAAATCGTACCAGGCGAAATAGGGCGAATCGGACCCCTGGATCGCACCGGGCTCATCATACGTGCCCAATGCGTTGAAGTAGCGGCTGTCATCTCCCGTATGCGAGAGCACCGCGTCGAGCAAAATCGAAATGCCCTGCTTGCGGGCCGCGGACGCAAGCTTCCTGAAATCCCCGTTCGTCCCGAGCAAAGGGTCGATCCGCTCGTAATCCGCAGTGTCGTAACGATGGTTCGAGCGTGCCTCGAAAACGGGGTTCAGGTAGAGCACTTCGACGCCGAGGGAGGCGAGATACGGAAGCTTTTCCCTTATCCCTGCCAAAGTACCGCCGAAGAAATCGATCGGATCGTACACGGGATCGTCTTCCCCGCCGTCGCCGAAAGTCCCCTCCCATTCCGGCTCTTCGTTCCAGTCGGAATGCAGCCTGACCGGGCGTCCCATCGATTCGTGGGCCGCCAGCCCCTTCTCGAGCGCGCCGCACCGACCTCGCGCGAAGCGATCGGGAAATATCTGGTACATGATCGCACCCGAAAGCCATTCGGGCGTCGTGAAACCGCTTTCGTACACGGTCAATTGGAAACCGGGCTTCGGCCCTTCCAGGCCGTACTGCCCCGAAGAGGGCTTCTCGATGCGATGGTCGGCATACGACCAGCCATCATCGCCCCACGTCCCGTCGACGCCAGAAACGACGAGTTCGCCCATCGTCGAACGGCCATCGGCGCGGGGCACGTAGAAAAAGCTCTCGCCGCCTGTCAAGACCAGTTCGAACGCGTAAAACGCCACACGGGGCCCATCAGATGCTTGCATATGGGCACGATAGCCGCCGCGCTCTTCTTCGAGAGGAACGACGCGCCACTCGAGGCTCTCGATGCTACCGCCCGGCTCGCCGACGAGCAGGCGAACCTCGGAAAACCAAGGTTTCGCGAACTCGTCCACGCGCAGCTTCAGCGTGACGGGCGTACCTGTAGGCACGGCACCCGCAGGTTCACGGTACTCGATGCGACACGGATCATGGGCAACCGACATACGCAGTTCTTCGATTGTCGCCAATTCCCCTCCTTGGGCAATCGCGCTTTAAAGGCGCCCCGCCTCGTTCGAATCCGATTCGAGGCGCCTTCGCTCTACGCTAGCGCAAATGCCAGACGTGCTCGTTGTAGTCCTCGATCGACCGGTCGGAGCTGAAATAGCCGGCCTTTGCGGTGTTGATGACGGCGCTGGTCAACCAGCGGTCGCGATCCTGATACGCCTCCATGACGTCGAAGAAGCGCTCGTCGTACGCGGCGAAGTCGTGCAGCACGAAGAACTGGTCGCCCCAGCCGTTGTCGGGACGCAGCGAATAGTACAGATCCTCGAAGCGGCTGCCGTCCGACGTGGGCAGGCTGCCGTCGATCAGATGACCGAGCGCATGAGCCAGGCGCGGGTTGGCGTCGACGATGGCACGCGGGTTGTACGAACCTTCGGCATTGATGCGGTCGAGCTCGTCGACCGTCGCGCCGAAGATAAAGATGTTGTCCTCGCCCACCCGCTCGGCAATCTCGACATTGGCACCGTCCATCGTGCCCAGCGTGATGGCGCCGTTCAGCATGAACTTCATGTTGCCCGTGCCGGACGCCTCCTTGCCCGCAGTCGAGATCTGCTCGGAGATGTCAGCGGCAGCCACGAGGTGCTGGGCCGCCGTCACGTCGTAGTTCGGCAGGAACACGACGGGAATGAGGTCGCGCGTGCGTTCATCGGACGCGATAAGCGTCGAAATGGCGTTGATCAGGCGAATGATGTCCTTCGCCCGACGGTACCCCGGCGCGGCCTTGGCCGCGAACACGAACGTCGTGGGCGGGAAATCGGTCAGGCGGCCGTCTACGATGTCGTCGTAGAGCGCCAGGATATGGATTGCCTTCATGAGCTGGCGTTTGTATTCATGCAGCCGCTTCGCCTGCGCATCGATGATCGTATCGGGGTTCACTTCGATGCCACGGCTCGAGGCCATCCACTCGGCGAACGACTTCTTGTTGGCAGCCTTCACCGCATCGAACTTCTTCCGGAACGCCGCATCCTGCGCATAGGGCTCGAGCTCTGCGATCTTCCGCCAATCCTTCATGAACCCTTCGCCGATCGTCTCGTCTACGAGTTGGCGCAAACCGGGATTGGCGACGCCGAGCCAGCGGCGCTGCGTCACGCCGTTCGTGATGCCCAGGAACCGCTCGGGATAAGCCGTGTAGAAGTCGCGGAACAACGTCGTGCGCAGGATTTGCCCGTGCAGCTGCGACACGCCGTTGACGTGCCCGCTCATCAGCACGCAGAGGTTCGCCATGCGCACCTGCCCGCCCTGGATGATGGCCAAGCGCGATACCAGGTCGTTATCGCCCGGATGGCTCTGCCAGATGCTGTCGCGCAAGCGTGCGTCGATGGTCTCGATGATGCGGAAGACGCGCGGCAGGAAGCGGCGCATGGTCTCGGCATCCCACTTCTCCAGCGCCTCGGGCATGACGGTGTGGTTCGTGTAGTTGAACGTGCGCTGCGCGATGTCGACGGCCTCTTCCCACGTGAACTCCTCCTCGTCGATGAGGATGCGAATCAGCTCGGGAATGGCGAGCGCAGGGTGGGTGTCGTTGATCTGGATAGCGATCTTGTCGGGCAGCGAGTGCAAGTCGCCGTAATGGCGCTTGTGCGCGTCGATGATCGACTGCACCGTCGCAGAAACCAGGAAGTAGAACTGGCACAGGCGCAGCTGCTGACCGCGCGGGTGGCTGTCCTCCGGATAGAGCACCTTCGAGATAGCCTCGAGGAAATCGCGTTCCTCGCTGTAGTTCTCGTAGTCGCCGCGGCTGAAACGCGCCAAGTCGATCTGCTGGGGCGAACGGGCGCGCCACAGGCGCAACGTGGCCGGCAGCTTGCTGCCGTAACCGACGATGGGCATATCCCACGCCTCGGCGAGCACCGTGCGCGTGTTGTGCTGCTCGACTTTCAGCTTGCCGTCCTCGCTCCAGAGCTCTTCGACCTGGCCGCCGAATTTCACCTCGAATACGCGGTCGGCGCGCTCGGCGGACCAGACGTCGCGGCCCTCGAGCCACGCGTCAGGCGACTCGACCTGGCAGCCGTCCTTGATGTCCTGGCGGAAAAAGCCGTACTCGTAGCGGATGCCGCAGCCCATGGCGGGCATCTCGAGGGTCGAGAGGCTGTCGAGGAAGCAGGCGGCCAGGCGGCCAAGGCCGCCGTTGCCCAAGCCGGCGTCGGCTTCCTGCTCCTCGATCTCGCCCAGGTCGTAGCCCATCTCGGCCAGCGCCGCCGCGTACGTGTCGTACAGGCCCAAGTTCACCAGGTTGTTCGAGAACGCGCGACCAATGAGGAACTCTGCGCACAGGTAGATCAGGCATTTATCGCCCGATTTCTGAGAACGCTCCCGCTCGGCGGCGAACGCGTCCATGACCTCGTCGCGCACGCACAGCGCCGCCGCTTCGTAAATCTGGGGCAGCACGGCCGACTTGGCCGTCACGCCGAACTCGCTGCGCACGCGCTTCTCGATGCGCTCGCGCACTTCGGCCACTTTCTTCTTGTCGACTTCTGTCGTCTTCTTCATGAGCATTTTGCTTTCTAGTCTTCTTCGGGCCGTCCCGCCAGGTAAGCCGGCCCCGCGTCTTTACAGCGAACGATACAGCTCGGCATACGTGCGCGCGCACCGGTCGAAGCTGAAATCGCTCTCCATGGCTTGCGTCATCAGGCGCTTGCGCACGTCGGCGTCGCGCCAGACGCCCAAGGCCCAGCGGATGACGCCGAGCATCTCGCCCGCGTCGTAGTTGGCGAACGAGAATCCGTTGCCCTCGCCGGTGTACTCGTTGTAGGGGATTACGGTGTCCTTGAGCCCGCCCGTCTCGCGCACGATGGGCAGCGTGCCGTAGCGCATCGCGATCATCTGGGAGATGCCGCACGGCTCGAGCAGCGACGGCATGAGGAACAGGTCGCTGCCGGCGTAGATGCGATGCGACAGCTCGCCCGCATACCCGATGTACGAGCACAGGCGCCCCTTGTGGCGGTTCTCGGCGTCGCGCAGGAACCATTCGAATTCCTCGTCGCCGGAGCCGAGCACTATCACGCGCACGTCTTCGTACATGAGCTCGTCGAGGACGTAACGCACGAGGTCGACGCCCTTTTGAGGCGTCAGGCGGCCGACCATTCCTATGACGGCGGTGTTCTCGCCGGCAGGTTCGAGCCCGAGCTCCTCGAGCAGCGCGTCGCGGTTCTTCGCCTTGCGCCAGAGGCTCTTCGTCGAATAGCGCACGGGAAGCGCCTCGTCCGTCTGGGGATTCCAAACGTCAACGTCGATGCCGTTCAAGATGCCCCACAGATCGCCGCCTCGCGAACGCAGGACGCCGTCGAGGCTTTCGCCGAGCGCGGGCTCGCAGATCTCGCGCGCGTACGTCGGGCTGACGGTCGTCACCTTGTCGGCGAACACGATGCCCGCCTTGAGCATGTTGTCGCATCCGTAGTGCTCCACGAACTGCGGCGTCGCGAGCGAGTCGTCGACTCCGAGCAGATCGCGGTCGAACTCATGGGAGAACTGGCCCTGGAAATGCAGGTTGTGAATGGTGAGGACGGTACGCAGGCCCGCCTGCATGCCGCCTTGGTACTGCGTTTTCACCAGCAAGGGCATCATGGCAGTGTGCCAGTCGTTGCAATGCAGGATGCGCACGTCGTAATCGAGTTGCGGGATGATGTCGACAACCGCGCGCGTGAAGAACGCGTACTGCTCGCCCTCGAATTCGCCGCCGCAATAGACGGGGCCGCCGAAGTAGAACTCGTTGTCGATGAAGTAGTACACCACGCCGTCGAGCTCGAGTTTCTCGAGTCCGACATATTGCGAGCGCCAACCGAGACTCGCCTGGTAGTCGCAGATATGCTGCGTCTGGGAGCCGTAACGCTCCTTGATCTGGCGATGGAACGGCATGATGACGCGCGCGTCGACGCCGAATTTCTTCAGGTATTTCGGAAGCGCTCCGACGACGTCGGCCAGGCCGCCGATCTTTACGAACGGAGCGCACTCCGCCGCCGCGATCAAGACGCCGCCCACCTCGCTGAAATCAGGCAGCTGCTCGGCAGGCTCCTCCTCGGCAGGTGTTTCTCCCTCAGGGGCCTCTTTTGCGGGGGCCTCGGCAGCGGGCTGCTCGTTTGCGGGGACCTCCGCTGAAGGCGCTTCGGTTGCGGCCGCCTCGGCAACGACAGCCTCGGCAGCGGCCGCCTCGACGGGTTCTTTCTGTTCAGCCGGCTTCTCCTCGACGGGAGCCGGCTTTGCGGCAACCTCGGCTATGGCCTTCGCCACGCTCTTGACGCCGGCTTCTTTGACGGCTTCCTCCTTGGCCTCAACCTGCGCGACGGGCGCCTCCTTCTTTGCAGGCTCGGCCTTCTTGGCCGCGACGGCCTTCTTCGCGGGCTCGGCCTTCTTCGCGGGCTCTGCTTTCGCCGCGGCAGCGGCCTTCTCGGCCGGCTTCGCCGCGGCAGCGGCCTTCTCGGCCGGCTGAGCCTTCTGTGCGGGCTTGGCCTTCTGCGCGGACTCCGCTTTCTTCGCAGGCTCGGCCTTCTTCGCGGGCTCGGCCGCTTTTGCGGAATCGGCCTTTGCGGCCGCCGTCTTCTTGGCCGGCTCGGCCTTCTT
>ODAI013935745.1_pt1 | contig 12697 bp, 13 predicted proteins | sample 1539321 | NCBI WGS metagenome assembly ODAI01 (sample SAMN02144231, study PRJEB22623) | gut metagenome | biome: sheep rumen | host: Ovis aries | place: New Zealand | reverse complement strand
TATTGGCTTTAATTGCAAACTGTCCGCAATTAGTCATTTTTTTATCTTCAAAAATTGCCCATCCAGTAATTCTAGAACTTTGATCTAAACTCAAATAAATCATTATACACCGCTACTACCAAAGCCGCCACGAGTTGCGTTTCCAAGAGAAGTAACCTCTTTAAAAAGAATTTTTGGCTGTTCTTCTTGAATTCTGAATTGACAAATTCTTGTTCCTTTTGGAATATAAATATCTTTTGTTGCGACTACTGGCATACACCAAATATCATCATCGCCATTATAGGTCGCATCAATTACTCCAATACCATTAGTTTGAAGAAGCCCATATCGTTTAAAAGTAGAACTGCGGGGCGCTAAAATTGCTTCATATCCTTTTGGAAGTTGCATTGAGACACCCATTGAAATATATTTTCTTTCTCCTGCTTTTAAAGTATTATCTTCATAGGTATAAAGATCAATCCAACTACCCCAACCAACTTGTTCAAGGTGCGGCGCCCCTGGAAGATAATGAATCTTAATTGTTAAAGTATTTTTCATTTCTATAATTTTATCTTCATCTGAACCCATTTATACCTCCCAAGGAGCTTTTTCTTTTATTTCAATCTGATTAAAATGATATTCAATATCTCCGCCAAAAGTTTCTGGAGCTTTTGGATCATTAAAAACAATAGTATATTTACAAACATACCATTCTTCTATAACTTCTCCTCCACTTTTTTTTGTACGATAAGTTTCTGCCCATGCAGATAAAGTCCAACCATTATCTTGTACCATTTTATCTAACTCTTGATGGAGAGAATCTGCATCCTCTTTTGTTTCAACCCGATATTCATTTGTTGATTTACAAAGCGCTTTTAACATATTTTAAAGTCCTTTCACAAAAGAAATTACATTTTTAATATCATCTGTCATTTCAGCAAAATGAGTAGCATAAGATTGATTTCCTATAAATTCAACTTCAATTTCTTCTTCAAAATGTTCATCAGCAATTTTTTTCAACTCTTTTATTAAATCTTTATTATTGTTAAAAATTTTAAAAGATTTCATTTGACCATTTTCTATTATATATAATGATCCACCATTAATAGGATCTACTTCAGCAAAAAATTTTATTTTAATCACTCTCCTTTTTTAATATTTTTTGTAAGTTTTCAGGAGATAAAGCAACATGATCTCAAAAAGGAATTTGTAATAAAGTTAAATTTTTCTTCTTACAATATTCTTTTTTATCTTCATCTCGTTGTCTTGTTTCTTGTAATTTTATTTGAGAATCTCATTCATTATTAATGCTACGGAAATGTTGTGCTCCATCACATTCTATAATTGTATTATAATCAGGTAAATAGAAATCAAATTTCATATCAAAGTCATCAAATTTTTTTTGAACTTGATATTGTATTCCTAATTTATTAAAAATATCTGCGGCACATACTTCTCCTCGAGAAGTTGAACAAGCTGAACCGCAACCTTGAATTAATTCTTCTTGAGTTAAAATTACAATATTCCCGCAAGCACATTTACAAAGATAATGTTTACCATCTATAGATAAAATAGTTAATTTTTCATATACGGGATTCATTTTTAAACTTCTACTATCATTCAAGAAGCTTCAAAGAGCATAAACATAAATACTTCTCCGCTATTATCTTTTAATCAAATTTCAAAAGCATCTTCTCCATGAATATATTGGATAGCTAAAACTTTTCCTCTTTCAGCTAAAATTTCTTTTAATTCAAAAAGACCTTTTGTAAATTGATAATCTGTAATATGTAATAAAGTAAAATCAGAACGTTCTTTACACATTAACATAAATCAAGATTCTTGAGATTTCCCAAATCAACTACCAATAATATTATAATTACGAAGCAATGTTTCTTCATCTTGCGGAGGTAATTGATTCATAATTTGCTTATTTAAGTCATAAAGAGTACCTAATTCTATATCGGCCATTTATTCTCCTTTCAATATTTCTTAATATATTATAACAAAAAATTTTTTCTTTGTCAAATCTATATAAAAACAGAGGGTAGACATAATAAATGTCTACCCTTTTTTTTGTTAACATATATATTCAGCATATTGATTAGGACTTTTTAAATCAACTCCCAATACTTCATCATAATGAGATTCACAATTAGGAATAAATCTACCAAATTTTACAATAATATTAGTAAAACGATTTTGTAGTTGGTCTATATAAAATTTAATTTCTTCTTTATCATACCCCGTATAAATAATAATTACATCAGAAGTACGGATTCTAAAACAATCAATTAAAGCGTATAAAGCATTAAAGTCATCAAAAGGTTCTAGCCCCGCACAAACAATTCCTTGAGTTAAATCATTTTTTAAATATCTATCTACTAATTTTATTAAAGGATATTCTATTCTTTTAGAATTTTTTAAACAATAATTTTGACATCATTCGCCGCATTTAAAAGTACAATTTGGAAATCCAATAGTCATAGTAGGATATTTATAATCTGTAAAATTTTCTTCTACAAATCCACTTAATAACATTACATTTCTTTCATATTATTTAAATCAAACCAAGTGCGGCGTTTAAACTCGGCTTTCCGTTCTTTAGAATAAGTTTTTTCAGGAGTTAAGAATCCCACAATACGTTGATAAGTTGTCTCTTTTGGATTTCCACATTCAGGACATATTTCTCCATAGAATCCATGATTATTTTTACAAGCAGAAATTCTTGTACAGAAAGCAAAATATACGACTCCTGCATCTGCTACTTTATTTAACATATTTCAAGCAGTCTCAAAATTTGTAAAAGGAGATTCAATATTAATATGAGCAATTGATCCTCCGTTACATGCCTTATCTAATGCGGCAGATAACTTAATTTTTTCATCTAGAGTACATTTAATTCCTAGTGGAATTCATTGATTTCCATACAAAGGAAGTGTATACTTTTCTTCAGGATAAAGAAGTTTATCTTTTTCCATTAAAACTGCGGCCGCACGTTCGCCAGGAATTGCTTCTACATTATATTTACAATCTATTTCACCTTTATTTCAATTATCTTTATACTCATTAATAAAAGCTAAAACATTTTCTAAGAAATGTAATCCTTCATCTGTATAATAAGTATATCCAAATTCATCTTCATAAGTCATATTAAAATGTTGAAGCATTTCAAAATATCCTACAATTCCAATTGTAGAGTATTGATTTTCAAGATGCATTAATTCATAAGTATAATTAGGAAGTAAACCTTTTTCAATATTGCGGCGAATAATATGTCGAACTGCATCTAATCCAACTAGACAATCAAATAAAACTTTTTCAAGTTGAGAATAAACATCTTCTAGATCTTTAGACATATATGCTACTCTTGCTAAATTAATTGTGTTAACTTTGACGCTACCAACCTCGAGAGCTGTTCCACCTACAGAATTAAAATATCCCATATTCTTTACATCTGAAATTAATCTGCAACAATTTGAAAGAGAAGTGATATCATCGCTAACAAAGAAATTACTATCTGCCCATTTCATATTATGTTTACAAGCCCATCGAGCAAATTCTTCATCTACAAATTTTCCATCTTTACGAAGTAAAGAAATAGAAAGAACAGGAAAAGTCATCATATTCTTAGAGCGAATTTCGCTAACCACTTCTAAGAAAAGCTTCTCATATTCAATTATTTCATCTATAAAATCAATTACCATATCAGATTTTTCGCCATTGGCTGTCGTGATCTCTTCTGGATAAGTTTTTCCTCCAAAGAGCTCTTCAAGATAAGAATGATCAAAAATAGAGAAATTTGTAAAAGCACTTTGATTTACTCTAAGATATGGCTGATTTAATTTATAGGTAATACGCTGAAACTCTTGTTTAGCATAATATTCAGGTGATTTAATAGCATATCCATTTTCACAGTCTTTTTTCCAAAAGTAGAAAGAATAAATAAGGAAACTTGGTAATCCGCAAGCACCAGAGCTACGATTACTAGTCCAACTAACAAATTCTCCTACAAAATCTGTAAAGGTAGTAAGATGTTGCGGGGCTTCCCCATTGAAATTTTCAATAAAATAAAGTCCTTTATTAACCAAATTCTCAATATCATAGGCATAACAATAAGGAACGTAAGTCGAAGAAGCTGCATCATGTAAATATAATCTTCCATTTCACTCAGCTTCTAACCAATTATTAGCTATACCACGATTTCATTTCTTTTTAATTTCATAATAAATTTTATTAAAAGCCAATAATTTTGATTGCGGCTTAGACATTTCACTAGTAAGGGCAACTATATCTTTATGCCCTACGTTTGCATTTCCATCAATAGTTGCATCTGCAACTGTTTCCGCGTCAATAAAATTATCAATAAAAGTAGTTAAACCAATATGGTCATTTCCAAAACCATTTAGTTCAACCATACTTTCGCCATATTTTTCTTCTAATTGTTCAAATTTATTTACAAAATCTTTATCAAGAGGAATTTCAAATTGCATATTAGAGCTCCTTTATTTTTTTTATTGCAGACCCAAAATCATAATACTCATCATTAATTTTTAATACAGGGGCTGCCATAAAACCGGCATTAATTACCTCTTGTATATCATCTGAAATAGTATAATTAAGATTAGTTTGATTTAATTTTTGTTCTAAAATTTTACATTTAGGACACCCAGTAGAAAATAAAGTTATCATATAAAACCTCCTTTATACAAAATATAGTGGTCTATAGAACATCTAATACTAGATGTATTTAAGAACTTTGATATTTTTTAATCTGACCCACAATATCTTGTACAATTTTGTCAAAATTTCCTGTGCCAAGATAAACTAAACAATTCTGCTTTTTAAATAAAACTGTTTCATTTTTTTTAAAATCTTTATAATCTACATATAGACGTCTTAACATTTCTAAAGTGATTTTATGTTCTCTTTTTATTGATCGCCGCAATCTTTCTTTTCAATTTACAATTAAATATACTGGAAGAATATAATATTCATCAGATAAATTCCAAAGACTTTTTATACCGGCTAAATTAAAAACTCCTAAATTAACTGCATCTAAATCATTAAGAACATCTTTTTTTTGAGTACCATAATGTCATCCACGAAAAGTTGTCTCTTCAAAAAAATCACATTTATCTCAATCTTGAATTGAAATAAAATGATAATCATTTTCTGTTTCATTGACTCTTGGAGGTCTAGTTGTAGTAGAAATAATATTATTTACTTTAAAATTTTGTTTACATAATTCTATAAAAAGTTTTCTTTGTAAAGTGTCTTTTCCTACACAGCTAGGACCTGCAATAGCTACAATAATAGGCTTCATAAATCCTCCTTAAAAAAGGAGAGAAGAAAATTAATCTTCTTTTTCTTCTCCCCATCGCCATGCAGTCATATCTACTTTACCATCATTTTTAATATTATAAATTCGATAACATTGATGAGATTTTGTATGCCGGTAAGTTTTCGTAAAAAACATTCCAGAACGTTTAAAACCATTTACCATTAATAAAGTTCCACAATTAAACCAACCTTTTTCCATTACTTTTTTTGTTCCATCAGGCTGAATTTGACTCATTTGTCTGTTTAATCTTGCATAATAATCTCTATTCATTTTAACTGTTACAACTCCACTTTCAGGAGTTAAAAGACTAATACAAGATTTATTATCATCTTTTGCAACAACCGCGCCAACAATTCTAAAAGTTTTAAACAATGGAATATCAATTCCATTTCGTTTAAAAGTTCTTTCTACTATTGGATTTTCTGACTGTTGATTGTATGGAACAATATTATAAAATAATTTATCAATATTTGTTAAAGGATGCTCATGATAATAAAAACCAAGACTATCCATTTCCCAATTAGCTAAAGATCCAGTGGCATATTTATTCCAAACTTCATTAAATAAAGTTTGATTTAATTGATCTAATAACTCATTTTGATGGATTTTAAAATATTCTCTAGCTTTATCCATACCTTTTGTATATAATTTTTTCCAAATTTCTTGATTGATAGATAAACATCCTTCATATATTTCAAGTAAATCTATATCAAAAAATTCTTCATAAAATTCATAATAATTATCAGCTAAAGTATAAACATTATCTAATTTACAATATTTTCTAAGAGCTTTGTTAAAAATAAATAATCTTTTTTCAAAATTTAACTCTTCTGGAATTAAATCTCTTTCCATTAATCCATTAAAATTTTGCAAAGTAATTCTTTTTTTCGGTTCACAAATTGACCAAATATATTCTTGCATTATTTTTTCTCTGTTACCAAATTTATCAAATGCTCCACTTTTAATAAGAGAAATTAAAACTGGCTTTTTAACTTTTACCTTTTCTTGAAAATCTACAAATCCTTCATATGGGCGATTTTCAATAATTTCTTGAATAATTTCTCCACCAACACCATTTAACCCTTTAAGTCCATAAATAATACTGCCTGTTTCTACATCTGGCTCAAACATATAACCAGATTTATTAATATCAATTAATGACATTGGAATACCACGATGAATAATATTACCTACTGCTTTTGCAATTTTACCATAATTACTACTTGCATCTTCATCAAGCCCCGCATCTACTCTAAGACATGCAGTATTTCAATAAACAGGATCAAAATAAGTTGCAAGATAAATTGTTTGAAGTCCTACAAAACTATAAGCTAAACTATGAATTAAACTGAATGAATAACCCATTTGAGGTTTAATTGCAGTTTCCCAAACATATTCACCAAGTTGTCTTGAAGTAGCTTTTGAAAGAACTAATTCATGTAATTCTTCAATACGATTCATTTGTTTTTTAGCACAAATTTTACGAGCATCATTAGCTTCTTTAAGACTAAAATTGCAAATATCTTTATCCATTAAAATCATCATCATATCTTCCTGTTGAGCAGGCGTCGCATATGTTTCAAGATAATATTTTTCAAGAATTTTTTGATCTGCGGGAGAAATTCTCCATCGTTGCATCTCTGTATACCATTGAGACATATTATCTTTCATTCTTTTATATCTTTCGGTTGGAGTTTCTCCACCTTTTTCACTTGCCATAAGTCTCATTACAGAATTACAGTTTGCCATTTCACGTGGGGACTTCGGCCGCAGTAATTTAACAGTTTGACTTCCAACTTGGCTATCAAACTGAAAAAGTTTCAAAACTTTTCCTTCTGCTAATGCATTCCACATTTTATCATCTTCTATTGGAAGAACGTCTGGATGAAGATATTTATCATATAACTGTCGCAAACTTAAATTTTGATCAACCTCATTATATTCGCTTAACATATTAAGACATTGTACAATTACGTCTTGAATTTCTGTTACAAGGAAATCAAATTTAACATCGCCGCAATATTCTGCATCATGAAGAGAAAACTGAGTTACAATTGCTCCACTTGTTGCTTTCATAAAACATGCGCTATCAAATGGGTCATTCATATAAAAATTTACACCACTTGCATGAATACCTCGATGATTAATTAATCCTTCAATCTTCTCAATAATTTCAAGAAGACCCGGATATTTTTTAACCTCTGCTAAAAAATTTTTAACTGGCTTACGATCTTTTTCTTCATTTCCATATACTAAATCATGTACCGGCCAAACAAATCCTCGTTCACTTGGAGCAAGACTTGTCATATATTGAGCAACATCATTATCAATTCCATCTGGAAAATCTTTTGAACGATAACCACGACAAGCAGTTGAAATTGCAGAACGAGTTGTTTCTGTCCCGTATGTACAAACTTGAACACACCCCAATTGTCCAACTTCTTCACGAATTGATGTAAAGATTTCTTCTCGTTTTGATGGACAAATATCAATATCAATATCGCCCAATTCAATACGCTCTTTATTACTATATCTCCAATAAGGAAGATTATATTTAATTGGATCAAGCTGAGTAATACCAAGTAAATAATGATTTAATCCAGAACATGCGGAACCTCGTCCCGCACCTACAGTTGAGCCAATTTCCCAAAATGAATCAATATAATGCTGTAAAAAGATTGGATATGCAAACATACAAGTTTCAAGTTTTTCACCAATTACTTTTTGAATATCAGCTTCTTCTTCAAGTCGTGCAAGGTAAATATCATTCCATAATTGTTTTTCTTTTAAAGCATTAATACAATAATTAACCCAATATCTTTCTTGTTCATTATCTGAATGCATTAAATAATCTAATGTTGGATATTTGTTAGTATCAAAATAATGATGATTTATTTCTTCTTTAGGATAAACTGGAACTTCAACTTGCGGAACTTGCTGTTTATGTGCAAAACCAAAATCTTGAATCTTACTTTTTACTTCCAAAGTATTTGCTTCAAGTTCCGCATAATTAAGACCAGTTCCTTCAAGATTTTCAATTACTTCTTCTGTCGTTTGAAGATACGCATATGCATAAAATTCATCTACTTCTCGATCACCTTGCTTTGAGTTAAGAAATGCCTTATGGACTTCTCGATCACTCTTTTTTAAATAATGAGCGTCAGTTGTTACTACAATCTTAACTCCAAAATAATCACTTAACGCTTTCATACGGCGGTTAACAATAATTTGTTCTTTACTTTGGGCTGGTTGAATTTCAAAATAATAATCATTACCAAATATAGATTTACACCAATTTACAAAATCTACAATTCTATAATAATATTCTGCTTTACCTTCAAGATTACCAACTTTTTCAGCTTTATCCATTTCAAGAATACAATAATCAAGTTCAGAACCTAGACATGCAGATGATGCAATTAAATGACCTTTACCAAATTCATCTACACATGCTATTATTTCTGCCTTAAGAGTTGGTACTCTTTCCATACCACGATCAAAATAACTATTCATCCAAGAATTTGATGATAGTTTCCGCAACATTTTAGCACCTATTGGATCTTTTGCAATAAGAATAAAGTGCCAATATCGTTGATTTGTTTCACGTTCATCAACAAGATAAATCTCATTACCATATCCAATTTTAAAGTCTGGATTCTTCTCTTGGATTTTTTGTCTTTTTTGATCAAGCTTAATCCAATTACCCAAAGCTTCATGATCAGTAAGACAAATACCTTCAAGACCAATTTCTATGGCATAATCAACAAGAGAATCAACTGTATTAATACAATCAATAAGACGAATATTTGACATATCACTATGTGAATGCATTTCAAAACGCGCCATATAACCTCTTTCTCCTAATTTTCTAAATTAATTATACCATATTATTTTGTTTTTGTCAATTATTAAAACACTCACTTTTCTTGTAAAATAAAATCTTCAATAATAAGTTGTGCAGTTATGCGGCCGGCTCATTCATTTTTTGCACATCTACAAATAGCCGTTAAATAAGTATTAGGTTCTACAAAATCTTCATATTCTTCTTGAGAAGATTTAAATTTCATAATATCAACACCATTTTCAAGATGAATTTTTAAAGTAGGATGTTTATCGGGTGATAATAATTGAATTCAATTTATAGGTATATCTTTAATAACAATATATGGTTCTGGAATTTCTTGTCCTCAGTAATCTTTAGCATCTGCAATTGTTAAAATTGTATTAGGATTAATTTCATTCAAACTTCAAATAAAATCAACCCAATATACCGGTTCTTTAGAAATATTTTCATATAATTTATTTGTTGCATCAATAAATTCTTGAATTCGAGATTCAGGAATACTTGCACCATGTGCATTTGCATGACCTTGAACATATTCTGGTATACCAGTACTTAGAGCAAGTTGCCGCAAATCTTGGTTTTCGGACATGGAATAATTTCTTCCACTTCCTCTATAATAATATTCTTTATCATCTTTCCCTTTTGATTTTGTAAGGATGTAACAGGGGTGCTGATATTTAGCTTGGATTTTATTGGCGATAAGTCCTGCGAGATTTTTTTCAACTTCTCCTGGCTCACAAAGTAATATAATAATACCATTTTCTGTCAATCTCTCAGATTGAATTCTTTGTTCGAGTAAATCCATTGTAGCATCTTGTAATTTTGTTTGTCTAGCTTTGACATTAGCGCAGATTCGTACTGCTTCTTCCACTCTAGGTACAAATTCTCCTTTATGTCCACGTTTCCCACTTTCAATTTTCTCAAAAGCATACATTGTTAACATTGATTTAAAAATTAAATCTTTTTCTTCTAAAGTACCTGATCGAACAACTGCATTAATAAAAGGTGTTACATAAAATGCAATTGACATATAATTAATTCCACCCATTTTATCAATACTAAATTTATTTTTTTCACACATATAATAAAAAAACGGATTATGAATATTCTTTAATCCCCTATTAATAATTGCTCTATTTTCTAATTCAATATAAGATTCCATATCAGATAAAATTCCAAGAGCAGCTAAATCAACTAAATTATTTGAATAATCCTGTTCAAATATTTGATCTCAAGCTCTACAAACTTGTCAAACTACACCTGCGGCAGACATATTTTTATTAGGATAATCACATAACTGATTGTTAATAATTACTAAACGTTCTTCATCTTCTAAGTAATTATCAGCTTCATGGTGGTCCATGCAAACTATTGAGCATCCTCGATCAAGTAATTGACGCATTTGAATAGTGTCATTGGTTGAACTATCTGGCAAAATAATTAAACAATTATCAGGAAATTGATCTACACAATCTTCTAATCCATGCTGTTTTCCTGTATGTAAAATATAATGAATTCTATCTTTAATTGATAAAACTTCTGGAACATCTCGATACATTTCATATAAATAATTAATAATAATTGCAGCACTCGTAAAGCCATCTGCATCACAATCTACTAATACATAAATTTCATTTGTATGCAAAGCCGCAAACATCATTAATTTTATTGCGTGTTGAACTTTTTCTCTGCCAAAAAGTCAAGGTGAATTAACATTCTTTCAATCTGCTTTAACTCATTCATCTACATTTTCAATACCTCGATTTATTAAAATCTGACTAAGAGGATCTTGCGGATTTTGATATTCTCCTATTAATTTATATTTCAATATTATCCTCCTTTGCTATAAATCATTCACAAAAACATCCTTGTAAATCATATAAAAAACTAATTAAATGCTCTGGCAATACTTTATCTTTTAAAGTACATTTTCAATAACCATATTGTCAAGGCATACTCTTAAATTTATGAAAAACACAATATTTACATCTAGGATGCTTTTTTCTATAATCTAACACATAATCCTGTTCCTTCATAAGTAAAGAAAAGCTTCCTTTCCGCAATCTAATGGTGAATTTTTATATCCTAATAAATTTCACTTATCAAATAATACACTAATAGTAATTCTATTTTTATATTTATTATAAATGTTGTCAATTTTTTTTACAACATCCTCATATTCTTTTCCGTGCATATCTTGAAAATCTTTATCAAATCCTAAAGCAATTTCTTTAACTCCTGCGTCTAAAAGAAGCTGAAATTGATACTGAGAAACAGAACTGCCGCATACAGCTACACAAATATTAGATTTTGTTCCAAAATAAGACATATATTGTAATACAGATTTTTCACCTTCTGTTATAATAGCAATTCCAGCTTGCTTAATTTGTGGCTTAGCTTGATTAAACCCATATAAATTAAAGGCTAAAGGATGGTTACATAACTGATTTTGAATTCTTGCTGGTCTATATTTACCATATATTTCTTGCTCTTGGACAAGAGTTCTTTGTCTAATTCCAACTAATCTATTATCTTCATCAAAATGTGGAATTAAAATATTCCCATTAACCGGGTCATATTTAATTTCCATATATTTACACACTTCAGGAGAAATACCTTCTTTTGTCCAATTGACAATTTCTGGTTGCGGATAATGTTCAATTAACTTTTTTGATATTTCTGGTAAAATAATTTTATCTTTTTTATATCCATCTAATTGAGCTAACTTAGTTAATTGAGCAATATATCTAGAAGTTTCTAAATCAAAATCTTCATCAACTTCATCAATTTTAGACTGAAGATTAAAAAAATTTACAATATAAAAAACCGCAGCATTTAAATCTTTAATATCTTCTACTTTTTGAACTAATTCAAATATATCAAAGGTACCACAACTATCGCTGTAACATTTAAATAATTGAGTGTTTTCATAATAATATAACTTATGACTATCTCCACCATGACAGATAGTTCTTGCAATAATATAAGTATTAAACATTTGAGGGTCTGCATCAAAAAAATCTAATAAATTATAAACATCTTCTAATTCAATTTGTTCTTTAACTAATTCTTTGTCGTAGCTCACTTGACTACCCTCCTCCCGCAGTTGGGGCAGTAGTGAAACTGCTTATCGTTGACAGAATGATGCCAGCCGAACCCGCACTCAGAACACGACCAGCACACCATATCGAGCCAGTTGGCAAGTGAGCCGTGCCGCTCGACGTGACACGTCCCTCGCCCCAGCGTAGCCTCGACGGCCTGTTCAGGGGTCAGTCCGGACACGTCCTCGTCCACGTTGTAGGCGTACAAGTCGAACCTGTCGTTAATCAACTCGTCGGCGCACCAACGCGCCGTGTCGCTGCCCGTTGCCCACGTGGTCAGGCTGTCCAGCGTAGCCTCACACTCCACCCCGCGCTCGTCCAGCAGGCGGCGCAGTTCCTCGATCGCGCTAGTCATAATCGGTCACCCCCAGCTCGCGCATGCGGTCATCAAACGAACATGTCACGAACGGATGCTCTACCTTTGGCCTC
>ODAI013285770.1_pt1 | contig 12697 bp, 11 predicted proteins | sample 1539321 | NCBI WGS metagenome assembly ODAI01 (sample SAMN02144231, study PRJEB22623) | gut metagenome | biome: sheep rumen | host: Ovis aries | place: New Zealand | reverse complement strand
CACGAGTTTCTGCGAACCAACAAGTTTGATCTTAATAAGCTGGTCGCGGGCGTAGATTCAAAGGGCAAGGTCATCGAGATCAATGACGCTTATCCGTTCCTTGACTATCCTATGACCGAAATAGAACACGAAAGCTTCAAGGGACCGATAGACGAGCCTAACGAGATGCTGAAAAAATACTATGGCAAGTACGGATATACAGTAAAAGACGGTATTGAAACTATGCTGCTGGGCAACATCTGTCGTGCATATACAAATACTGTGCTGTCAATGGCACCCTATACAAACGAGTTTACCGTAGATGTGCTGCCGACAAAGGGCTTTGACCCGCGGATAACAGACTATCTGTCCAATATACCGATACCTGACGGAAATCCGCCGCTGCGCGATATGCTTAACCACAGAAGACGGACACTGCCGGCTAACGGTTTGAAGATACATTTCAGCAACAGTCTGTTATACCGTGATATTCTTCTTAAAGAGGTCTATCACGATGATGCCGTTATATGCCTGTTCAGAATTGAGTTAAGCAAAGGTGAGGTCGCGGGCTTTTACAACACCCGAACTTGGAAGTTCTCATCTCCCTTTCACATGAATGCAACAAATGTCTTTCATTTCGGGATGAGTGTGGAACGATTATTCCTATGGGCTTATGCGGCATTTACCACGAATGAGATGCTGCCTACAACGGAATCATACAGGAATGTGATGATCGATCCGTATGCCGAAGTTACATTTACGGCTATTCCCGGAAAGCTCCGTGTGCCGACAAACTGCAAGCATATACGGACGATTGCCGGAAAGGAAGGGTACGAAAGCACGATTACGCATATAAACGGGTATATCAGGAAGCTGCCGGATGGTCAGAAAGCTTCGGAAAAGGCTGTGGCAATAGCGGAATCTCTAGGGTATTCACTGGCTCTGGACGAGACCTATGTGTGTCCGTTTGAGAGGACTGCGTGGATAACAAAGATCTGAATGTGTTAGCCTAATATAAGATAAAACCAGCATCCGTTCAATAGATGCTGGTTTCTTATTAATCTATGTTTAAGCAAGTATGTAGTAGAAAATGTATAACTATAATAAGGCTAGCGTGGATTTATCTCTAACTCCCATACAAAACTTGTCTAACACCCTAGAAAACACTGATAAACAAGGATTAATGGCTTCAAATAGAGTCATAAAACAAAGTATTCAGAGTCGTTATAACGACTCTGCTTTTTACTTTTCTTCCTTTTTTGACGATGCTTCTGCATTGACAATCTCTGCCGCAGTGAAAGAATGTGCGTTCTTAACATGATCGACGTACATATCGCGTATTGCATGTATCTCGCCGAGTCCGCGAAGTACAGGGATTACTTCAAATCCCTCGTTTGTAAGGATAGTCTTCCATGAATCATCTGCGTCACCTGCCATATCGTTGTTAGCATGATCACCGGCAACTACCATAAGCGGTTCGAGAACTACGCGCCTGTAACCGCCTGCCTTGACCGCCATAACGATGTCATCAATGGACGGTTCCGCTTCGACTGTACCGATGAAGTAATCGTAGAAACCCGCATCTCTTATCTTGCTTTGGAACTTTGCATAAGCAGCATTGGAAGAGTGCTCGGTGCCGTGACCCATGAATACCACAGCCGTCTCACCGTCAATGTACTCGGAAGTCGCGGCGGTTATCGCAGTTATGACATTTGCATAATCCTCGTCGCTTGTTAGAAGCGGAAAGCCGACTTTTACGCTGTCGAACTTGTCAGTATGCGCCTTTACGACTTCCATAAGATCGTCATATTCAAATCCACTCATAACGTGTGTCGGTTGAACGATAATCTCTTTCACTCCGTCGTCTTCAAGGCGCTCGAATGCCTTTTCAACATTGTCAATCTCCAGTCTGTCGCGTTGTTTGAGTTTGTTAATGATTATCCGACTGGTGAACGCACGCCGCACTTCCATGTCGGGATTCGCGTTCTGTATCGCTGCTTCGATAGCACCGATCGTAGCATTAAGACTGTAGATGTAGCTCGTTCCAAAACTAACCGTAAGGATAACGGGCTTTGCTACTATATGATCAGTTAATATTGTGTTATTGTCCATAATCATTTCACTATCACCACCGTAAGATAACCGCAGTCGGTAATTTCACCTATATTGCGGTACAATTTCTGGTCAGGTAAGCCGCAGTTTTCGACTGCAAATACAGTGCAACTGTCCGGCAGCATTACCTTAATTTCCGACAGCTTCCTGCCGCTTTTCATTATGACCTTTGTTCCTTCCCCATCGATCATTTCCCGTGCGTTTTCGTATTGCGCTGGTATTATTATAAGCGGTTGTCTGCCCTCCGTAAGCTGGATATTCAGCTCCGCAGCAGCGGCACAGAAACTCGGTACGCCCGCGCACATTTTCGTTTCATATCCCATTTTGGCAAGCTCCGCAGCTATGTATGTACAGGACGAATACAGCGACACATCGCCAATATTCAGCATTGCGACATCCTGACCGTTTGCAAGATAAACGGCAAGTTGTTCCGCAATTCTGTAATGGTTTTCGTGCTGTGCGATCCGATCGTACTTCATCGGGAAGTCAAGCGGAACTATCGTCTTTCCTGCCATATCAACCGCCTTCTCGGCAATTGAAAGCGCCAGCATATTTTCGCCTTTGGTTCTGGGAGCTGCCACTACAGGGCAGCTCTTTATTATTCGCACAGCTTTAAGTGTGAGCAGCTCCGGGTCGCCGGGACCTACGCTCACACCGTAAAATGTTCCGTTCAACGCTCATTCCTCCGTTCAAAAAAGTATTGTCCCGACGCCTCGTTATATTGAGCAGAAACACCGAATGCAGTATCTATAGCCCCGCTTTCGGCGATCACAGAAGGCGGTGAGAACATCACGACCTTTCCGTCGTTTATCACGGCAACAGCGTCCGAATATTTCAGTGCGAGATCAAGATCGTGCAGCGCCATTATTATCGTTTCTCCGCTCTCTGCGAGCCCTCCGAACAGCTCCATAAGCTCCAGCCGTCCGCCGATGTCAAGATATGTCGTCGGCTCGTCGAGGAACATAATGTCCGTGTCCTGCGCCAAAAGCATAGCAAGGCGGGCTTTCTGACGCTGACCGCCCGAAAGTTCAGATATTTTTCTACCTGCAAGTTCACTTACACCCGCCGTTTCAAGCGCTTCATCTATCTTTTGTTGGTCGTAGGCGCTGTATCTTCGTGGGTACGGAAGATACGGGAACCGCCCGTGAGATACGAGAGAGCGCACCGTTATATCACCGACTGCGGCTGTCTGCGGCAGGAATGAGATACGCTTTGCAAGTTCCTTTGGCTTCATGGAAAAAATGCTTGTCCCGTCTGTCTTAACATCTCCCGCCAGCGGTTTCATCAATCCCGCCACGGTCATCAGAAGCGTGCTTTTGCCACAGCCATTTCTGCCGATAAGTGAGTACAGCTTTCCCTTGTCAAAGTTCACAGAAACACCCGAAACGACGGCATTGCCGCCATAACCGCAGGACAGGTCTTCAAGAACAATCACCATGTTTCCCTCCCTTTTTCCGCAGTATCAGATAGATGAAGAATGGGACGCCGATGTATGATACCACTATCCCAAGCCGTATCTCGAAGGGGGCGAACAACACCCTCGAAACAAGATCACAAACTGTCAGAAATGTCGCGCCGAGAAGTGCGCAGACAGGCAGTGCGGCTCGGTTTTCCGTGCCTGTCTGCTTCACCACCGCATGCGGCACGATAAGTCCCACAAAGCCGATAAGTCCGCAGAAGCTCACCGCTGCTCCCGCGAGTGCAGCAGCGGTTGTCAGCAGCAGAAACCGTGTCACGTTCACGTTAAGACCGAGACTTTTCGCCGTAATGTCACCGAGTGACAGTACATCAAGGTCGCGGCTCAACAGAAGCGCGGCACAAAGCCCCACAAGTATCACTATCCAAGCGGGTGACAGCTTATCAAATGTCACTCCCGCAAGTCCGCCGATCTTGTACGCGGTGATGCCCGGGACAGAGTTCGGCATGAACACGGTTATTGTGTCCGTTCCCGCATTCAGAAGCGCACCCACAGCGATCCCCGCAAGCACGAGAGTTATTCTTGACGCGCCTGTTTTTCTTGCAATAAAATACACCGCGAATACCGCAGCAAGTGCGCCGAGGAATGCCGCAAAGGGTGGAAGGAATGTGTTGTACGGGAAAAGGGCAATACACAGTACAGTGAAAAATCCCGCCCCCGCATTTACTCCGATTATGTTCGGCGATGCAAGCGGGTTGCCGAGAACGCACTGAATGATACGTCCCGAGACGGAAAGTGCCGCTCCCGCAAGCAATGTCCCGCAGGTTCGCGGCAGCCGCACATAGAGCAGTATCCGCTGTGCCGCGCTGTCGCTGTTTCCGGTGAGTGCGTTTATCATCTCCGATGGCGATATACTCACCGCGCCGAGACAGACGGAGAGTACCGCCGCCACGATCGTGCACAGAAAGCATATCATCAGTATCTTAATTGTTTTCGTAGAGGATCTCATATAACATCTCGTAGCTTTCGTCCCATTTCGTGTTGGGTTTATAGTGGAAAAGCTCTTTCGGGAGAATGCGGAATTTCCCGTTTTTTACAGCGGTAAGCTCCGACCACGCGGGGTTTGACATAAGGTTCTCTTCCAGCGTTTTCAGCGCCTTTTCCGTGTCGCTTCCCATTGTGGTGACGAAAATGAAATCAGGGTCGCGGAGTATTATCTCTTCCATACTGAGGTCGGTTTTCAGCGCGCCGGAAGTGTCTGCAATATTGGTGCAGTTAAGGTCTGCAAGCATTCGTCCGGTCATCGTGTCGCTGCCCTTTGCCTTTGCGCCTGTCGAGTACGCGCGTATGTAGAGTACTGTCGGACTCGCCTTGTCAACTGCTTTCGCAATGACTGCGTCCACACGCTTCTTTACTGCTGCGCCATTCTGCTCGTAAAGTTCCTTATGCCCGGTCAGGTCGGTGCATTTATCGAGGGCTAACAGGTATTCGTCAAAGGTCTCGACGCTGAAATACACGGTCGTTATCCCTGCACCCGAAAGAGCACTTTGCAGCGCGGTATGCTCGGATATATCCGCCGACAACAGCACTATATCCGGGTCAAGCTGCATTATCTTCTCCGCTGACGGGGATTTCACACTTCCGACAGCTTCCGCCGTTTCGGGAACCTCGAAGCGCCCTTCGTCGTAAACATCGCTTGTCACTCCGACAAGTTCACCGCCCGCAAGCTGCCATAATTCGGCAAGGCTTGAGCTGCACGCGGCGGCGGTGATTGTGTGAGTTACAGCTATTTCCTGTCCGAGTGCGTCCGTGAAGGTGTCCGCTGCATTGTTTATTGCAGGCGCGGAGCAGCCCGAAAACAGTATTGCCGAGCACACAAATGCCGCAATCATCTTATGTATCTTCATTTCTTTTCACTCCCAACTTTTTATTTATCACGATCGCAAAGAATACCGTAAAGCTCACCGCCGCGCAAGCCCATGTTATCGGATATACCGAACCGAGGGATTCTATCGTGTGGTGTTCTTCCGAAAAGTATGCGAGAAGCGAAACTCTTATCACGCACATACAAACGATAGTCACTATCATTGCGCCGAGTGAATATCCCATGCCGCGCACCGACCCGCAGAGCACTTCAAGTATCGGATATATCCAGTAAAGCGGGAACGATACCAGCGCTATTTTAAGCGCGTCCGTCACAACACTCTGATCCTTGATGAACCAAGTGAACACCGTTCGCGGGTCAAGCAGTATAGCAAACGCGATACAGACTGTCACCGCGCACCCGGTCAGTACCATTATGAGCGACCCTTTCAGCACACGTCTGAACTGCGACGCGCCCGTGTTCTGTCCCGCGAAGGTGGTCGCAGCCTGTCCGAACGCAGTTATCGGCAGATATATCAGGTTCTCTACCTTGTAGTACGCAGCGAACGCGGCAACTGCCGTCTCACCGAAATCATTGATGTAATACTGCACCATAACATTCGAGAATGTGAGTATTATTGTTTGCAGTCCTGTCGGCAGCCCTATTTTCAGCACCTTCACAAGCACCTTACCGTCAATGCGCAGCTTCTTCGGCGAAAGCCGCAGCTCGCGTTCCGGCGAAGCAGCTTTTATCCCGATGAACAGCGCAGAGAGTGACTGAGTTATCGCCGTTGCGATCGCGACCCCCGCTACTCCGAGCGGCACCCACACGATGAACACTGCGTCCAGCAGCACATTCAACACCCCGCATACTGCCATTACCGTGAATGGGGTCGCGGAGTCGCCCTGTGCGCGAAGTCCGCCCGAGACCATATTGTAGAACACCAGCATCGGTACGCTGAGCAGGTATATCCGTATGTACAGCACTGCCTCGTCCATTACCTCCGTAGGAGTACGCAGGAGCGAAAGTATCTGCGGCGCGAATATCATACCCGCCGTCATCACCGCAAGCCCACCTATGATACCGAAGGCCACGGAAGTGTGAAGCGCGGCTTCGGCTCTCTCCGTGTCACGACTACCGACAGCCTGTGCCGCCACAACGCTTGTGCCGACGGAAATGCCCGAAAAAAGTCCGACGGTAATGCTTATCAGAGTAGCGCTTGCACCGACCGCTGCGGCAGAAGTTTTGGTCAGGAAGTTCCCGACGAACAGAAAATCCACCGTATTGTAGAGCTGCTGGAACAGGCTCGCGCCGATAAGCGGCAGAATAAAGCGGATAAGCGGCAGAAAAATACTGCCGCTTGTCATATTTATTGTTCCTGTTTTATGTTTTATCACATTTTCTCCCCATTTTCGCTGTTGTAAAGATGACAGGCGATCGTGTGTCCCACCGATATTTCCGTAAGCGTCGGTTTTTTCTTCCTGCATATTTCCGTACATTGTCCGCACCTGTCCGCAAACGGGCAGCCTGTCGGCAGATTCATGGCACTCGGAGGTTCGCCCTTTATGCACTCGATTTTTTTCTGCGGGTCGGCATTTATGTCAAACACCGCTCCGAGCAGCGCCCTTGTGTACGGGTGCAGGCTCTTTTCCGCAATTTCCGAACCGTCCATTATCTCGACTATGCTGCCGAGATACATCACCGCTATCGTGTGGGCGAAGGACTGCACCAGCGGGAGATTGTGGCAGATAAAGCCGATAGAAATATTCTTTTCACGCTGAAGCCGCGTTATAAGCGATATTATGTTCTTCTGCACGGAAACGTCGAGCGCGCAGGTCGCCTCGTCCATAATGATGATGTCGGGCTCAAGCGCGATTGCCCTCGCTATCGCGACACGCTGGCGCTGACCGATCGACATATTGTCGGGATAGCGGTCGGCGTAGTCTGCCGGCAGTTCCACCGCTTCGAGCAGTTTCGCGGCAGTCTCTTTCTTTTCCGCACGGGTTATCCGTCCGAAATTCCGCAGCGGCTCACATATTATATCCCGCACTTTCATCTTCGGATTCAGCGACGCGGACGGATCCTGAAACACCATTTGTATGTGCTGTCTCGTTTCGCGGAGCACTTTGCCGGACATCTTCGATATGTCGTTCCCGCGGAACAGTATCTCGCCGCTGTCGGGCTTGTCAAGCCCCATTACGAGCCGCATGAATGTGCTTTTCCCACAGCCGGATTCCCCGACAAGACCGAGAGTTCTGCCCTCGCCGAACGATAGGCTGACATCATCACAGGCTGTGAGAACTTTGTCATTTGCTATCTTGAATTTACGGGTGATGTGCTTTGCTTCGAGTATGATATTTTCAAACAAAACGCTCACCTCCGAGTTTAGGTACTGCGTCAAGCAGCATCTTTATGTAGTCATTATCAGTTTCGTGCAGTATCCGTTCTCGTGTTCCCGCCTCGACTACTTCTCCGCGGCGCATAACTATGAGTTTGTCACTCATATATGCAGCGACTCCGAGATCATGCGTTACCATTATCATCGCCGTGCCGTATATATCGCGCAGTTCCTTCATCTCGCGCACTATCTGCGCCTGTGTGGTAGCGTCGAGCGCAGAGGTCGGCTCGTCCGCGAGCAGCAGCTTCGGCTGATAAGTCATACCGAGTGCGATACCGACGCGCTGGCGCATACCACCCGAAAGCTGAAATGGGTATGAGCGCATAACGCGCTCTGCGTCGGGAAGTCTCATTTTCGTGAGCATCTCCGCGCCCTTCTTCCAAGCGTCATTCCTTGTTGCCTTTTCGTGTGCGCGGATATACTCGACAAACGTGCTGCCGACGGTCTTTGTCGGGTTCATCATAGCTCCGCTGTCCTGAAATATCATAGATATATCGTGTCCGCGAAGTGAATGCCAGCTCTTTTTGTCAAGTGTGAGCAGACTTTTTCCGTCATATATGATGTCGCCCGATGTCACTGCTCCGCCGACGGGCAGGAGCCCAAGCACAGCACGGATAACTGTGGTCTTGCCGCTGCCGGATTCGCCGACTATGCTGCATATCTCGCCCTGTCCGAGCGAAAGGCTCACGTTCTTTACAGTGATGTTACCGCCGTAGGAGATGCACACATTGTTCAGTTCAAGCAATGCCATATTGTCACCTCCGCTTATCGCGCGGGTCGAGTATATCGCGAAGGCTGTCGCCGAGCATATTGAACACTACGACTGTTATAAATATCGCAAGTCCGGGAAAGATCATGAGCCACGGTGCGGACTGCATAAAGTCCTTGCCCTCGCTGAGCATACGTCCCCATTCCGGAGAAGGCGGTACTGCGCCGAAGCCGAGGAACGACAGCGCCGCAAGCTCCATCATCATACCGCCGATGTCGGTTGCCGCGGTTATCACCATTGTCGGCAGCACGTTAGGCAGCATATACCGCGCGAGTATGTAGGGCGTGCGCGAGCCGGTCACTCTCGCGGCTTCGACGAAATCGGCGTGCCGTATCTTCATGACGAGACTTCGTGCAAGACGCGCGTATTTGGGCCACGTTACCGTGGCAATAGCTATCATTGCGTTCTCCATACTTGCGCCGAGGATGCCGGCTACGGCTATCGCAAGGACAAGCCCCGGGAATGACATCATCATATCTGCGAGACGCATTATCACCGCGTCAACAATGCCGCCAAAAAAACCCGATATCACACCGAGCAGAGTTCCGATGACAAAGACAATACCCACAAGCGCGAATGTCGATACAAGCGAGGTCTGCGCGCCGTACATAACGCGGGTGAATATGTCTCTGCCCATTTTGTCCGTGCCGAATATATGCTCGTCGCTCGGCGGTTGTATCGAGTCCGCAAGGTTGCCCTTGAGCGGGTCGGAATCGCCGCATATCACGGGTGCAAATACCGCAGCGAGTATGATAAGGACCGCGAGTAAAGCAAATACGCAGAACACTGGATAACGCAGCAAAAAGTTTTTCTTCTTCATTCGGTCACCGCCTTAACCTTACGCGAGGATCAATGAATTTGTAGGAAATATCAACGATCAGATTTACTGCCATATATATAACAGATATCCAGAGAACATAGCCCTGTATCAGATTGTAGTCGTAGGAGGTTATCGCAGACACAGCAAGGTTGCCCAGCCCGGGATATGAAAATATCACTTCCACAACGCTTGTGCCGCCGAGAAGTGAGCCTATGGAAAGTCCGAGAAGCGTTATCAGCGGGAGCAGCGAGTTCGGAAACACGTTTTTCCAGAGTATCTTCCATTCCGCAACGCCCCGCGCTCTCGCGCCGATCACATAGTCGGAATTAAGTTCGTCAAGCACCGCCGCACGCACCTGTCTTGTATATTTTGCGGACATGGATATCGCAAGCGTGACAGCGGGAAGTATCAGGTCTTTGAATGTACCCGCCGACGACACAACAGGCAGGAGCTTTAACTGTACACAGAAAAGCAGTATCAGCAAAAGCCCCGCCCAAAAGTTCGGTATCGACACGCCGAAAAAAGTGAGCGAACGGACGATGTAATCTATAGGCTTGTCCTTGTATATCGCGGACAGAACACCGAGGGGTACGGAGATCATGAGCATCAGCACCATTGCCGCCAGCGCCAGTTTCAGCGTCGGGAGAAGCCTTGCCGCGAGCAGATCGACCACCGGTTTGTTCAGCGAGTACGACTTTCCGAAATCGCCGTGAAGACAGTTCGATACCCAGCGTCCGTACTGCTCAAGAAATGGGTCGTTGAGCCCCATTTCTTCGCGCGTTATCGCCACCTGTTCCTCGTCGGGCATCACACCGTTCGCAAGGTACATATTCCGTACCGGGTCACCCGGGGACAGGTATGTGAGCAGGAACGTGAGAAAGCTGATACCGATAAGGACTATCAGCATTTGCAGCAGCCTTTTTCCGATCTCTTTTTTCATTCTCCGTTCATTCCTTTCGCAAATTTTCTTTTTTCGCCCCGCCGTTGAAGTTTTCGTAACGGCACGCCTCATGCCTGCCATGAAAACTTCTTCGGGAATTCCGTTTCCCGCTGCGGAGCAGGAGACAAAAATGAAGAAATCGGATATATCAGTTTGCAGGAGTTATATCGGTCGTGATCCAGTAGTAATCGGCAGTATGGATATGTGCGTAGCCGACATTCTTTGAGTATGCCATAGAGCTGTTGTAGTAGCCGTCAACTATGACGACAGCATCGTTTATCAGTATCTGCTGGAGCTGCTGAATGATATCGGCGCGCTTTGCGGTATCGTTTTCGTTCAGAAGTTCCTCATAAAGTCTGTCATACTCGTCATTCTGATAAGCGCAATAGTCGGATCCGCCCTTGCTGTACCAGTTTGCCATATACTCGGTGGGGTCGCCCGTCCCGACGGTCGTCCAGTTGTTGTTGTTCAGGTCATATTCGCCTGCAACAAGGGAGTTCCACTGATCGTCGGAGCTGCCGTATTTAGCCGTAACGCCTATGCCGAGCTCTGTCAGATACATTGTGTGTGCGTCGGAGAAGTCGTTGAGCATACGATTCTCGTATGAAACATAAGTAAGATTTATATCCTTGCCGTCAAGCTCGCGTATGCCGTTTCCGTCGGTATCGACGATACCCGCGTCATCAAGCAGCTTCTTTGCGCCTTCGATGTCATAAGCATAGGGGTTGGTGAGCTTTTCGTAGCCGTAAGCAAGCGTACTCGGAAGTACCGAGAACCCCGGAGTATAAAGTCCGCCTATCGTATTTGAGCTGCATATCGTGTCATAGTCGATAGCCATCAGTATAGCTTTGCGGAGAGTGTCGTTTCCGAGAACGCCGTTTTCGTTCATCCATGTAAATCCGCAGCGAACACCGGACGCGATATCCACCGTGAAATCAGCATCGTCTTGAAGGCTCTTTAAGTCCGCGACATTGGTGATGTTCTCAACGAGATCGACCTGTCCGGCTTTGAGTGCGTTTGCTTTTGCGGACGCGTCGCCCATGAACAGTATCTTTACGTCGCTGTACGGAACGCTGCCGTTCCAGTAATTCGGATTTGCCACCATATCGAAGCCGACCTGATCGTGGAATTCCTTTACCATATACGGACCCGTTCCGATAACACCGCTGTCAAAGTTTGTTGTTTCCGACACGTCTATTATTGCCATTACGGGATATGCGAGGTTGCCGATAAGGTTCACATACGGCTTTGTTGTCTTTATAGTAATAGTGTTTGCGGAATCATCGGCGGTTATCTCTGCTTCAAATTCGAGGAACTTCTGCGGGTTGGAAGAACCCTCCGGACCCTTTTCACGGACCCAGTCAAGCGATTCCTTTACCTTTGAAGCCGTGAGCGGTGTGCCATTGGAAAAGGTTATTCCGCTCTTTATTTTTATTGTCCATGTCTGGCGGTCGTCGGAAACCTCATAGGATTCCGCAAGCCACGGTTCAGTCTCCATATTGTCATTGAATTTGAACAGTGCTTCCGATACACCGAACCGCATACAATTCCACGCGCAGTTCGTCTGTGAAGCGGGATTTATCAGACCGTCACTGTACATCTGACAACCGAATGTCAGGGTCTTACCTTCTGCCGTTGTGTTCTGTGCAGCTACTGTGTCGGCTGCTGCCTGCCCCTGTGTTTCGGCGGGGTTGTTGTTTCCGCAGCCTGCAAGCAGGAGTATTCCTGCCATAAGAACGGACATTGTTTTTGTTACATTTTTCATTGTTTCTTTACCTTTCTTTCTGTGTATTCTGCGGACATAAAAATGCCGCCTTCCGCGAACGGAAAACGGCATATAGCGCAAAGAAACAATGCTGCTTTACAGCAACACACATAAAGCCTGACACTGACTTTTCTGAAAAAAGCCGGGCAAGCCTCTCGGTTCTATGCGTTATCACCGCCGTCCATCGCGGCATTGGTGATAACGGTCAAAGAGCAGGTCTCCCGGCTTGTGAGACTTGTTCGCATCGCCTTCCCGTCAGCGGTCTGCGCCAACAGTGACCTTATGATGAAAACACTCACTTACGGTTGCGGGACAGCACAGGACTTTAACCTGTTTCCCTTTTCACGCGGCCTATCCGTTTATCCGCGCACTCTTTGTCGTTGTCATGAAATTAATTTCAAAGCACATTATAACACAACGGGAAATATATGTCAAGAGTGAATTGGTAAAAATTTGCACGGCATAGATCTGTTTTAAGTTATGTGATATAATGGCAATGATCATTCTCACACAAAAAGAAACCTGCATTGTTTCAATATCAGATGCAGGTTTTATTCGTTATCTTTTGAACGCTTTCTGCGGGACAAATAATGCTTTTTAATTGCCGGTATGATTCTGCTGACAACCACCGCT
>ODAI012499707.1_pt1 | contig 12698 bp, 15 predicted proteins | sample 1539321 | NCBI WGS metagenome assembly ODAI01 (sample SAMN02144231, study PRJEB22623) | gut metagenome | biome: sheep rumen | host: Ovis aries | place: New Zealand | reverse complement strand
GGAGTTTTTGCGTTGCGGGATCGCCGTCTATGGCAATGACGCAAACGGAGCGCCGCTGACCTTCTATTCCCTGATAGAGTTTTGATTTTCTCCCCATATCGGGGCGATTTTCCATTTTTTTGACGATGTAAAGTGTTGCGCAACAGATTGTTGCGTGACATTTTACATCGTTTTTCGTTAAAATAGACGTATCAACAGAGAGAAGGGAGTTTTTCTTATGACAACATTCTTTATAGTTCTACTGGTCGTTGGTTTGCTTATATTCTGCTTTGGATTTCATTCGCCCCTGCGCAGATATTGGCTTAGCAGCGGAACGCTGTTGATGCTGGGCGGAATGTTTGCTGGCATTGGCATAAACCCTTCCAGGGATGCACCAAACGGCAGCGTCGCAATGGTGGTCCTGGGTGTTGTACTAATTATATGTGCCATTCCGATTTTCATCATAGGCTTTAAAAAGGATGATGAACACTCAAAAAATGTTATGAATGCTGTTAAGCTCGCTGCCTATGATGAACAGCACCATACCCTCACCCTCAAAGCCCGCGATCATTCATTGTCTTCTATGCTCTCGATGCGCAAACATCAGGTCATGGAGATCTCAACCAAACCGGAAGAGTATGTCTATCGCTCTGTTACCGTCGGCGCTGTGACTACCGGTGGCGTAGAAAAGCGCGGAGGTTATGATTACATTTCAAATGTCCAAAACTCCGGAAACTATGAACTGAACTATAACGGAAAGACAGTATTCACCATCCAGCTCGCACCTGGGCTTGCAGAGCAAGCGCGCAGATCGAGGGTTGCCGCTTATATGGAAGGAAGCAAGATCGTCGTTGTCGACCCTAAAAAATACACCAAGAGCCCCTTGGGCCAGAAAGAACTTGCGACTTTGATGCGTACCAATTATAATGCATATGCCTCCCATGCCGCAAAGCTCATGGCACCTGGTTTCCCCGATTATGAAAAATGCAATACGATTCTTAATTGGATATTTGGAAATTGATATTAAAAAATCCGCTGATGGGGTAATTGCAATTGTGGACAGAGAGAAGGGAGGCTATGTTAATCTATCTTGGGTGGATTGTGGCAGCGTTTCTGGCGGGCATATTGTTGGCACGGCGCAAGCCCACATTGCAGCAGCGGGTTTCAAAGCTGGGCGTTTTCGCGGGCCGAAGCTATGCCGAGATATTGCGAACGATGGACGCGCCGCAGACGGAGACACGGCAGACAGACGGGCACACATTGCGGACGTGGCGCAACAGGGATTACAGCATTTCCCTGTTGTTCGACGGGCGGGAGATGTGTCTGGGCGTCGAGGACGAGGGCCATTAACTATAACAACTGATATGGAGGTAATGACAATGAAGCGGATAGTTTCTTTGATTTTGGCGGTTATGTTGGCTTTGACTATGATTCCCGCGATGGCGGCAGCACAAGCAAGTATCGTAAAGGAAACTTTGTATTCTGGGACAGGCGAATACTATATCAAAATCAACAACTGGACATATGAAGAGGAAATCGTTTCTGTCACATCAACCAATTCCTCTGTCCTCAAGGTAACTGGACGCCAATCCCGATATGTGCTGGTCAAAAATGCGGGCTCCGCAAAAATCAAGATAATATACAAGCTGAATGGTAATTCTCATACAATCAGCTGTACCTTTACCGTCAAAGATTATCCCAAGCCCATTAAGAGCCTTACTGTCAATGGCAGGAAAATAACCCTGACAAAGGAAGCCCGAGTTCGGTATCGCTTTGACTGGGAAACTCTGGATAACAGTTCATCCAACAGAATCAATATGAAGCCTGCATTCGGCTGGACAATCTATGATATCAAAGCATACTACTACAAACTCGGGAACACTTCCAGGCACTACAACCTGACGGTCAGAAACAACAGAAGCTTCACGCTCAGAAGGCGCTGCGAGGCAGTTGTAACTTATATCTTGAAGAACAGAAGGGGCACAAAATTCTCCTATGTCATAGAGATCAAAGGCGGCGGCGAATAACGCTCCGCGCACTCAGCTGGCAGGATTTGGCGGATGTGCATCGACAAATTCCACCTCTTGAAAGTTGCGGCACTGACATTAAGGAATAGCGTTAGGAGGTAACGAGAATGAAGAAGTTGATTAGTTTGGTATTGGCGGTTATGCTGGCTTTGTCCGTTGTTTCCGCTTTTGCGGATGCAAGAGATGGAGGACAGACTCTTGAACCGATGGAAATAGCAAAGGAAAATGTAAAGGCATTGAGGAAACAATTACTTGCCCCTGATACAATGGTGCTTAATAGTGATGTGTATATTGTGGAAATTGGCAACGGGACGCTTAATTATTCAATGCTTGGCGAGGCATATACATTATATGTAATCAGTTATTCGTCAATGAATGAATATGGTGTTCCAATCCACGAAACAGTACTATTTGATGGGAATAAGTATATTGGAACAGAAAAAGACCTTGAAAAAGTGCAAAATGAAATCAACGAATTAAAATTGAAATCAGACAGATTAGAAGGTATGGACAAATTACAAGCATTAGCAGATGCAAGGGAACTACAAATCTATCACGTTAAGTATTCGGGATATTATGGTATAAATGCCAGCAACTATTCTGAATACTCTGGAATGATAAGTGGATTTTCACGTGTATCAGGCGAATGGATTGCAGAAGAATTAGGAATAGAGTTTAAGTCCTTTGACTGATTCACTAATCCATCTTCCCCGCTATCAGGGCACGCCGAAGATCGCGGCGCAGACTTTGAGGAACAATGTTCGGAGGTAATGAGCATGAAGAAGTTGATTTGTTTGGTGCTGGCGGTGTTGACTGTTATATCTTTTTCCTGTATTGGCCATATGGAAGGCACGTCCTCTTTTGATGAAAGCGTATTTACGGATGCGAAGTACACGACTAAGGGTGATATCTTCTCTGGCCAGAAAATAATCTATAAGAAAGACAATGGGGTTGTCATGCTTGATTATACGACAAAGACAATCACCCTGGGATCGAAAATCGACAGTAAGATTTTTGGCAAGAATGCTAAGGAAGAGGGCGAAATGCCCGCCTGGACAGAGGGAGACAATAGTCAGTATCACAAAAACCAAGTACACTCAAAATGCTCTCCGTTTGTTGTATATAATTCAAACCACGATGTTCCTTATTCTTTCGTTGTCGCGCTTTCATTGCCTCCAAGGGATAATTGGCTTGGAGTTCAAGCCCCCGAGAGCATTATGATTGCTACGGATAGTCATATCTACACGCTTAAACGTTATCTTTCATCCTCTAAAGGATTTTATCACGATATTGTATTTTTGACCATGGATGAATCGGGAATGGAGATGTTCTATGACATGAGCGAAAGCGGCAGACTTGTCCTTCGGGCAACAGGTCCTTTCGGGGAAACTGTCGATTTCGCTTTGAAGGCTCCTGTAGCGGGGGTAATTGGTGAAGGCGTCGAAGTAGATGAAAACTGGTTTGATGGCGTTAGGGATGTCATCGCCGCATGGGATCTTTATGTTCAGGCAGGAGGCACAAAGCAGGATTTGACAGCTTATGCCAATGCCATAGAAGTTGCTGAAACACAGAGAGAAGATGTTGATACAACAGAGCCCTCCAATGATGAACCGATGACAGAGGAGACACCCGAACCAACTGAGGAGCCTGCGCCAGTTTATGATACTCTGCAAAAGGGGAGCAAAGGAGAAACGGTAGTCAAACTTCAAGAAAAGCTAATTGCACTGGGTTATCTGAATGGCAAAGCTGATGGCGACTATGGAAAGGGTACAGCGGGAGCCGTTGAGAAATTCCAAAGCGATGAAGGTTTGCCTGTCAACGGTATCGCCGATAATGATACACAGGTAAGACTGAATGCAAAAGAGATTCCCTTCCGTTCTGATCTCAAAGTGGCGTCTGTGCGAACAGGCAAGTCTTATTCAGGCTCATTACAGTTATATATACAGTTGGAAAACATCGGTAGTTCCACTATAGATCGCGTCGACTTCCACGTAAAAAGCTGGAATACCTATGGTGAACTGATGAAATACAAGGGGTTTGAATATGTAGATTGCAATTACACGTCAGAAATCAAGCCTGGAAAGAAAATGCCGTCTGACTGGTACTATAATTTTTCTGGCTTGAACGGCGCGACTAAATTTGCAATATGTATTTACAAATATCATTACAAGAACGGCGAGACTGTAGATATCAGTTTGTCAGATCAAGTATGGGAGGTATTTGGCTGACACAACCAAGGCAAAACAACAACCGCCAAACAGACGCAAGATAGCGGTTTTTGCCAATACTGTCTATAACCATAAGGGAATCATACAAAAATGGCCGAACGGCCATTTTTGTATATATTCCATAAAGACACATACAGAAATGACAATCACACCGAGGAACGACGGCAAAATCGTCACGCCGAGGGATGTTAAATAAGCCGAGGCACGCGCCGAGGGATTGCGTTTTCCTGTCCCTGTTGCTAAAATGGTTGTAGTCTCTTGGAACGCACCTTGAAAACGATATAACGCAACCTGATTATATGCTGTCTTGGAGGGAAAACAAGATGGCAAAGGCAAACAAGATTCGGCGGGAAATCGTGATTAACGGTGTCAAGCGTTGGGTTACAGGGAACAGCGAACAGGAATACGCCGAAAACCTGATTAAGGCTTTAAGCGGCGGCAGCGTGGAAAACGTGCAATTCAAGGAACGCAAGCACCTTTTCCAGCCCTACGCGCAAAAGTGGTTTGAGGTCTTTTCAAGGCCGAACATTGAGGCCGTGACCGCGACAACCTATGAACGGCAGTTAAAGCGGCATATCTTTCCCGTGTTGGGCGAAATGAACATAGAGAACATTCTGCCCGCCGATGTACAGCGCATATTTAACGGTATGGACGGCGCGAGGGAAACGAAGATTAAGACAAAGAACATGTTGAATATGGTATTTCAGCAGGCGTTGGAGGATGGACTGATTCAGCGCAATCCCCTGTTGTCAAAGTCTATCCGCATTACGGGGCGCGGATGTAAGCCCACAGAGCCTTACAGCGTGGCGCAAATGCGTTTTCTTGTACAGCATATAGGGATGATTGAAAGGCCGTCAGACCGCGCTTATATGGCCTTACAGGCGCTTCACCCGCTGCGCTTGGAGGAAGTCTTAGGCTTGAAATGGATGGACATAGACACGCTTGGGCAGGTGATAAACGTGCGCCGCGCCGTAACGCACCCACAGCGCAATCAGCCGCAGGTGAAGGAGACAAAGACGGAGGCCAGCCGCAGGCAGATTGACCTTGTTCCGCAAATAATACCCTATTTGCAGCGGGGCCGCGCCGACGAATTTGTGCTTGGTGGAGAAAATCCCCTGACCTACACGCAGACGCGCCGCATGTGCGAACGCATACAGCGGGACACGGGGTTTGATGAGCCGATCACGCCGAGACGCTTTAGAACCACAATCTTAACGGACATATACGACGCAACCAAAGACATAACGCAGGCGCAGGCGGCGGCAGGCCATACAACCGCCGCAATGACCCTGAAACATTATGTCAAAGGCAGGCAGGAACGCGCCAACACCGCCGCGCCGATTGCTGGAATTTACTTCGATTAACTGACGAACAAACTGACGACGCATATATAGAAGAAACTCGGAAAAACTGACGAAAAAGCTGACGAAATCGGCCTTTTCGAGGGTTGAGGTCGTAATAATGCAGGACAGCATGCGCAATCCTGCAAAAATCACCCAAAAGCATAAGAAAAACCGCCATTTCTGACGGTTTTAATGGAGCTGATGGCCGGATTCGAACCGGCGACCTCATCCTTACCAAGGATGCGCTCTACCTACTGAGCTACATCAGCGCGTTTCGCATTTCTCGAACGCAAGAAGTATTATACTACAGTCAGCACGAAAAAGCAATAGGTAATTGGCAAATTAATGAGCATGCCGAAACTTTTTACATTTTAAGCGGCACGCTCATCGTATTTGCTCAATTCGCCTCTTCCTCGGCCTGACGCGCGGATACCGTGAATGCATCCTTTCCCAACAGGCCCAGTCGATAGTTGAAGGGGATGTCGGAATTCGGGAAGCGCTGGAAGAACAGCTTGCGGATGCGCTCCATGACCATATTGCCCGTCTTGTAATTCACGGTGGGCAGCAGCAGCGCGATCACGTTGGCGCTGAAATGGGTGATGATATCGCCCTTGCGCAGGTTATCGCGCAGTATTTCCACCAGGCCGTTCATGATGTTTTCCTGACGAATGCTGTCGTAATTGCCCTCCTCGGATTCACCCACCATGATGATCCCCAGGAACATCGTCGTGCCCAGGCGCTCAAGGTTGCGCATCTCCAGGTTGTAGATGGCCTTGAACATCTCATAGTCGCACACAAACGCGCCGCGTTCCATGCCGCTGTTGTGCAGCTCCTGGCGGATGGCCTCCAGGTTCTCCTTCAACGTCTGGCGGTTGCGGCTCATCTCCTGATAGAAGGCGGCCATTTCGGGGCTGGGCGGCGCGCCCAGATAGCGATAGGTCAGGTTGGTGGCGTGCTTGTACTGCACCAGGGCGTCGCTGGTGCGGTTCATGCTGATCATGGCCTTCATCAATTCGATGTGCAGCCGGTCATCAAAGCTGTCCACCTCCAGGGCGGAACGGCACACGCCGCAAATCTCATTGTATTCCTCCGCCTTGCGCAGCAATTCGATATAATTATATACCGCCGTAAGATACTGGGTGTGCAGCTGCTGTGCAAAGCCCGTATCGCCGTCCAGATCGCCGGTTTGATACAGGTCGCCATGGTACAGCTCCAGAATCTGCTGGTACATCTTTCGCTGCTTCTGGGGATCGCGCTCCAGGGGCACTTGATCAAACAAGTCCATCAGGTCCAGCGCGTCGATCCTCATGTCCGGCAGGCTCTGCCAGTGATAGGCCCCGCGATCTGACACGATGCAGCTGCCCATGCCCTCGGACATCTGGTTGAGCAGGGTACGCATGCGGCTGACCAGCGTCTTCAGGGCGTTTTCCGGGTTGGAAACGCTGTGCTCCGGCCAAAGGGCGTGCAGCAATTGGGGATTGGGCACGGAGCGACCCCTGTGAAGCACCAAAAACTCCATCAGCGCAGTGCCCTTGCGGGATTTGCTGACCGGGTTTTCAACGCGCTGTTCATTGATATAGATGAGGAAGTTCCCCATCATCGTTATCCGCACGGTATCCGCCATGTGGTCAATCCTCCATTCTAAGGGTTGAAATACTAATCAGAGCGCCTTCAACCGATCGTATTGCGCAAAGACTTCGCTTGCCAGCCGGTCGCACTCTGGTCCCATGACCATGTCGGTGTGGCCCTTCAGCATGTCGCTGAGCGCGCTCACCGGTTCAAAAATCGGCGTCAACGCCACATTGCCGGTGGCTCCCTTCAGCGCATGGGCTGCTTCAAAGGTCTTTGCGGTATTCCGATCGGCCACGGCCGCCTTCAGTTTGGCGAAGCTGCCGTCCACATCGTCCCTCACCATACCCACGACCTTCAGGTAAAACGGCTCCATGTTCATACAGCGGGCCAGACCCTCTTTTACGTTTGCGCCGTATGCCTTCAGGGAATCAATGGACAACATATCGCATAACCTCCGAATGGTATAACATATAATCTGTGCGTCACAGCCGCTTTGCCAGCGTTTCGGGGCTGACCGCATAGGTCAGCGCCACCTCCCGGGTAATGGTGCCCGCGCGGTACAGCCGCTGCAGCTCGCCATCCATGGAGATCATGCCCTGGCCGGCGCCGCCGAATATGGCGTTGTCGATCTGGTGCGTGCGGCCGTCGCGGATCAGGTTCTGCACGGCAGGGTTCACCGTCATGACCTCGAACACGGCGATTTGGCCGCCCTCCTTCTTGGGCACCAGGCGCTGGGATATCACGGCACGCAGCACCATAGAAAGCTGCATGCGCACCTGGGCCTGCTGCTCGGCAGGGAAGGTGTCCAATATGCGGTCCACGGTCTTGGACGCGCCGGTGGTATGCAGCGAGGACAGCAGCAGATGGCCGGTTTCGGCAGCGGTAATGGCGATCTTTATCGATTCCAAATCGCGCATTTCGCCCAGCAGGATCACGTCCGGCGCCTGCCTCAGCGCCGCGCGAAGGGCACGGGCAAAGGTGGGCACGTCGTTGGGCACGTCGCGCTGGCTGACCAGCGACTGCTTGTGATTGTGTATGTATTCGATGGGATCCTCAATGGTCACGATGTGACCGTGGCGCTCGGTATTGATGCGATCCACCATGCAGGCCAGCGTGGTGCTCTTGCCGCTTCCGGCAGGGCCGGTGACCAGGATCATGCCGTTCAGGTTCTTGGTCAGCTCCATCACCATGTCAGGGATGCCCAGCGAGCGGGGGTCTGGCAGGCCAAAGGCCACCATTCGGCAGGTCGCGGCCACGGTGCCGCGCTGCACATAGGCGTTGCAGCGGAATCGGCTCAACCCCGCCAGCGCGAAGGAGAAGTCGTCGTCGCCCTCCTCATGCAGCTTGGCAATGTCGCGATGGGCCATCTCATAAGCCTCGCGCACCAGCGACTCGCTACCCGCGGGCTTGACGATGTCGTCGGTCAGGGGCACCATATCGCCCTTGACCTTGCAGGTCACGTGCGCGCCCGGTATGATGAATATATCCGATCCGCCAAGCTCATAGGCCTTGCGCAGTATCTCTCTCAGTTCCATACATCCTCCGTTACCGCCGTCAGCCGGTGCTCGTGCCAGCGCAGCCGCTCTTTTTCACCCTGTGGCAAAACCTCAACCGCGCAGCTCAGCGTGCGCAGGCCGTCGGAAAGCTCCCAACTGACGATCCGGTCCTCCTGCCCCATCAGCATGCCGTCCGGCAGGTTGCCGCGCACCGCGGCCAAATAGGCCTCATCGGAGAAGGTCGACGCCGCGCACCGGGCCAACACCGCGTCAAGCTCGGCGACACTGCGCTCGGCCCTGTCGTTCAGCTCATAGCCCGCGGCCACCACTTCGATGCTGCGGCGGCTCAGCTGGGCGTCGTTGCGCGCGTTCATCAGCGCCAGCATCCCCAGAACGCCCATGCTCAGTATCACCACGATCAGGATCAGAGAAGCGGCGCCGGGGCCAAAGGATACGTTGCTCTTGCGCCTCATGAATTCGCCACCCCCTTGTATCGCGTACAGGTCAGCGAAAACAGCTCCTCATCCTCCGCGCGAACCGCGTCGGGATTGCGCAGCTTGTAGAAGGCCCTCACCGTGCCGGACCACAGCTCGCCCGCGTCGGTGGGCTTTGCGCTTCCGTCGACATACAGCGTATAATCGCCGCGATCCAGGGTCCACGAGCCGTGAGAGCTGTGAAAGCCCATCTCCTCCAGCAGGCGGTCGATATCCTCCGCCGCATAGATCGACTCGGCCACGTTCTGCGCATCGGCGACAGCCACGGATTCCACACCGGAGCGCACGGTCATGTTCCTGGCGGTAACGAACACCTTCACCAGCACCGTAGCGGAAAGCATGAAGAAAAGCAACGCGATGAGGATTTCCACCAAAAGTACATTGGATCGATTTCTGTTTCTCATCTCGCACCCCTTCTACTGCGCGCAGCGCAGGGCCACGCGCACCGTCTCCGGTTCGCCCTTGCCGTTGATCATATCCACCGTCAGAAGGCCGTTCTCCAGGCTGGGCTCAAAGCGCTGCGCCGGGCATATGGCCGTGCCGGATTCCGGATTGAAATTCCCGTCGTCACTGGTAAAGCATTCATACATATGGCCGTCATAGCAGTACAGCCAGGTGACGTAGGGCTCGCCATCCAGGACCTCGCGCATCGCCAGGGTCTTCACGCCGTCGTATTCGCCGACGATCATGGCGTCGCGGGTATCCTCGGCGCGAATCATGCTGCGCACATAGGCGCTAAGCACGCGATCTTCATTGTTGGCCGTGGAACGATCCACCGTATTGCGGTACATCTGGGCGCCCAACAGCACCATCAGCGTGGACATCACCGCAAAAAATCCCAGCAGCACAAACACGAACACGCCCTGCATGCTGTGCTGCACAGTCTTGCGTCTTCCGCTCACGAACCGCTCGCCTCCACTTCTGTAACAGAAATATCGGGCATCAGATTCGAGCCGAAGGAATCATATCGAACCAGGTATCTCGACTGATCGTAGGCCAGACCGTAATGGGCGCGCAGGTATTCCAGGCTGGTGGGATACGCCCCTTCCACCGCGTAGCAGGTCAGCGCCGCGTTGTGCACGGCGTCGGTGACAAATTCCGTCTGGGCCGTGCCGCTGCTTCTTCCCACGCGGGTGACCAGGAACCAAACGCCGCACAGCACCAAGATCATCAGCAGCACGATCGCAATTTCTCGCTTGTATGCCATTCGCTCATCGCCTCCTTACACAGCTCTGAGTGAATCCATCACAGCATGCTGGACAGTATGCCGGCCATGGGCAGCATCACGGACAGCAGCACCGCGCCGATGACCACCGCGAGCAGGGCGATCAGGGTCGGCTCGATGATGGCTACCAGACGGTCGATGCCCTCTTCGACCTGCTCTTCATACAGATCGGCGATTTTGCCCATCACCTGGTCCTCGCGGCCCGCGGCCACGCCCATGCGGATCATGCGGTCGTGCAGCGGGTCAAACAGCCTTGAATTGGAGATCGCGTCGGCGAAGGCCGCGCCGTTGTCCAGGTCCCTGCGGATGCCCTGGACCTTGTCGGCCGCCTCGCCGTCCGACAGCACGGAGGGAAGCAGGCGAAAGGCCTCGTTGGTGGGGAAGCCGCTGTGAAGCATCATGGACAGCACGCTGGCCACGCGGGAAGACGCCAGCTTCATGCTCAGGTTGCGCACCGGCGGGAAAACCTTTCTGATAAAGTTCAGCACGCTGTCGCGGGCGCTGGTCTTCATCAGGATCGCGCACACCACTACAGCCAGCACCACCAGGGCCACCAGGGCCAACACCACCCAGCCGATGGTGGAGCCCAGGCGCATAAGCCCGCTGCCGGAGGCAGACATCTCGGCGCCCATGCTGTTGAGTACCCGCTGGAACACGGGCAGCACCTTCCACAGCATGATGGCGATGATCAGCACCAGCATGACGCCCAACACCAGCGGATAGGTGACGGCCCCGATCACGGAGGAACGGATGCGGTCCTCGCGGGCGTAGTATTCCGACAGGTCGTTCATCACGTTTTCCAGCTGGCCGGTCTGCTCGCCGATGCCCGTCATCTCCACCAGGTAGGTTGGCCACCTGTCGTCGCGCTGGAGGGCCTGGTACAGCGAGCCAGTCTCGTTGACGGCCTTGCTGACGTTCTCGTACAGGTCAGCGTATTCGCTTCCCCTGGTCGTCTCCGCCAGCGTCTCCATGCCGTCGTAGAGCGGCAAACCGGCGCTGAGTATCAGCGCCACCTGGCTGCAGAAGCTGGACAGCTCCGCAGAATCGAGTCCACGTTTCACCTTTCCGGCCATGTGAAAACCTCCCGCTATATGTATTGCTTTGATGTATGGGAATATCAGTAGAAGCGCTCCGTCGTGTAATTCTTGGCGTCCATGCAGCCGAGCTCGTGAGTCGGGTCGCAGAAGACCTCCTTGCCGTCCACCAGAGCCACCGTCCAGGCGTGATAGTACTTGTCGGCATAGCCGATCACCAGCTTGGCCGGAATGCCCTGCACCCGCAGCATGCACACCATGATGGCCGACAGGTCCTGGCAGACGCCGGCCCGGGCGTCAAAGCACTCCTCAATCTCCGGCAGGAGGAACTGACCGCTACTGGCGATGGCCTTCTGCCTGACGAAGTCATAGCTGAACTCGCTCTTCATGAAATCCAGCACGGCGTTGTAAGCGTCGCCCTGGGCGCAAATTTCATCGGATTTCACCACCGCGTTGGTGGTACGCACGTAGTCGACATATTGATTCGGCACCAGGAAGGCCGCGTTTTCGTCCGTCAGCTTCGCCGACAGCACCACCTTCCCCTGGGCGGAGTATTTCGACCCCTTCACGTTTTCAAACAGTGCGAATTCGTACTTGCCCGAGCCCAGCTGCAGGGGGAATACCTCGTAGTCGCCCGCGTTGTCCAGGTCGTAGGTCAGCTGAGCGCCGCTGTAGGTCACCCGCATCTTCAGGCCGTGGTCCGTCGGCGCGGACACGCAGCACATCACGTAGCCCTGGTCCATGTGGCTGGCATCTATGACCAGCTTGCCGTCAGTCTGGACATCCGTGCCCGAACTCTCGGGCCATACCGCATCCGCCGACGAAGCATGAGCGGCAATCCCCAGCCCCGTTAGCAGCATCAACAGGACAAATACAAATCCCACACGAAGCAAAGTCAAACAGCGCATGGCATTCATTCCTTTCATAATTTCGCATTATAAATTATACCATGTTAAACGCTACAATGCAATGTCTTGGAGAAAAAAAATCAGATATGCATATTAGTTACATTGTGTCTTTAACATATGATTTACAGAAAAAAATTACGAATTCGTTTTCAGTGTATTTGCAAATATCCGTTATTGTAGTATAATTAATCATATCATTACAGTAAAAGGGGCGTTACACCCCGCAGGCTGAAAAGCATCAACCGAAAGGATTGCCAATGGAAGCTATACTGTACGCAGAAATATATCTGTTCTGTATCGTAATCGTCTGGCTGTGCAAATATTGGTCGGATCAGCGCTCCTCAAATTCCGCGTCGGAACGGTGGCTTCATACTGCGCTGGTCGGGTTTTTG
>ODAI010750041.1_pt1 | contig 12699 bp, 1 predicted proteins | sample 1539321 | NCBI WGS metagenome assembly ODAI01 (sample SAMN02144231, study PRJEB22623) | gut metagenome | biome: sheep rumen | host: Ovis aries | place: New Zealand | reverse complement strand
CCCAATCCCCAATCCCCAATCCCCAATCCCCAATCCCCAATATTTAATAAATTAATTTATTTTATTCTTTTATTTTTTTATCTAATATTAAAATATATAAGATAAATTAAAAATAAATAAAAATGAAGATTAAAAAATGTGGAATTACAAGTTTATTAATAATCATGCTATTAATAAATAATATAATAAGCCAAGTAACAGTATATCCCGAACATTATCTAGAATCAGATTTTCCTTATTCAACATCTTCTCTTTATTTATCAACAGATATAAAAGAAAGGCAAATTTATAAATTAGGTTATTTCACAAATAGCGATTCATCTCTAAAAAGTTATAAATTTGGTCTTATATATAATCCTGATAATAACTGTTTTGATGAATCAGGTTCAAGTGGAATTAAACAATCATCCTCTAATCCATTTTTTAATAATATTGATAAAACAAATACAAGGAACAAAGATAATTTTTCAGAAGAATTAAAATTATTAGAAAATTATTGTGAAGGAAAAGAAGTGACAATTAATTCCCCCTTTCCCACTTTGCATAATACTGGATATATTCTAAGATATAAATTATCAATGACGAATTCAGGAGCAAGTTCGGATAAAGTTGATATAAAAGTTAATTTAAGAATAGTAAAAACTGATCCAACAACAGAAGAAAACCTACCAATTTGTACATTTAAAATGGATAAAGGAATTCCCAATTGGTTTAAAATGACCATAAAATCGAAATTATCAAGTACAAATAAAATAACAATGCAGTTTCAATGTGAAGGCGAAAATGATTATCATAATTTTGATGTAAATACTGATGGTAAATTTAAATTTGTATTTAATAGTGATGATTCCGCTCTGAAGATTTATATTTCGTTTTATCAAGTATTATTAGAAGATTCAACCTCTTCTTATTATTTAAGTTATAATGATAATAAGATAATAAGAACATTTAATGGAATGGAACAGTGTAAATCTATTGTTGATGAATACAAATGTTTATTAGGATATTATTGTACTGGGAAAAATGTATGCCAAAAATGCGATGAATCTTGTAATGAATGTAGTCTTTCAGGAGGATGTCAAAATTGCGGTGTTTTAACAGATGTTGATGGCACTGGAACAGGAACTGGAGGAAATTGCAAAATAAATTATGTAGATTTAACAAATTTTGAAGATATTTATTTAGATGTGCCATTGATTGATAAAGAGTTCCATGAAAGATCCACTTTTGGTTTTTGGATATTTATTTCTGATATGTCAAAAGCAAAAGCAGGAAATTCAAATATATTTCATGTTGTACTTAAAGATAGATATGTTTTATCTATTATTCCAAACGAAATTTCTACTGGGGTTTATTGTCATGCCTATGAAGATTTATATAGAACAATAACTAGTGAAACTATGTATGAAAGTCATTATACAGATAGAGAAGGCTCTTATGTATTATATAGAATAATACCATCAGATGAGCAATTAAAGTATATAAATGGAAGAGATTTATCAGGCCAATGGTTTCATGTATCTTGTGGATTAAGTTTCGATCATAAAATGTATCATGTAAAAACTGTGGTTAATGGCGAAGAAAATTCTATTGAAAGAGCTTTAAGGCATGAAAATTTATATTATGATTCTGCAAAAAATCAATATGTAGAAAATGATATTTATAGTAGGCATATATTGACAGATAATAATTTAAAATTAGAAATTAGAAATTTCGGAAAAGCAGGAACAAAAATTTATATGAAATATTTTTTATTTTTTCAAGAATATATTCCTCCTTCATTTAATTTTATGTATTTTGATTTCAATGATGCTTTTACTAATACTAATGATAAACTTTTATTATCTATTAAGTTTGATGAACTAAAAACTCAAGCGAATACCTATCAAATTGAATATAAAAATAGAGACGGTGCCCAAACTTATCAATTGACAGTTTCTTCTTTAAAAGAGATAGATTTAACTCCTCCAAAAAATTTTAAATTATTTTTGTTACCTGAGACAAATAAAGCCTATATTAATATTGATTGTTCTTCTACTGCTGATAATATTAAGACAATTAATGGTGATGGTTTGATAAATTGGGATGAAAATAAACCTTTATTTTGCCAAAATTATTTAAATACATTTGAAGATAAATGCGTTGCTTCAGGTCCTTGTTTAATTGAAAATAGTAAATATATAACTTATCCTTTTTCTGGTTCAGAACAAAGTGGTTATTGTGATTCTCTTTGCTCTGGTCCAATGAATTGTATTTCAAATTATAATCCCGATAATTTTTGTAAAAATGATGCAACAAATAATTATAATTTATTTTATTCTTGCGAAAATAAACAAACAAAATATTATTTGCAATATAGTTCATTTTACAATCCTGAAGATATATCAATTGAACTTAAAACACCATTGCAATCTTATATTATAGAAATTTGGTATTATCCGGATTTTTTTTTAAGTGATACTAATAGACAAGGAAATTTTTATTATCCAGAAACATTAAAAAATTATGTTTTTTATTCAAATGTTGTAACTGCCTATTTTCTTCATTCAGAATTTAAAAAATTAAAAGTGGAAGATAAAGGTTCTACATATACTTCTGATTTTTTTCATCCATATGAGTGGAATAAATTGATGTTTTATGGAAAAAAAAATGATACGGGATTATTTAAATATTTTATTATAAATAATTTAGTTAATGATTATATAAGATTGAAATTAATACCACCTGAATCTCTCACAACTATAAGTTTTTTTAAATCACAAATAGAAACTGTAAATACTTTCTATAATTGGGCAGCTGGATATTATCGAGATTTAAAAATTTGGGATGGAAGTATGGCGAGTCCTGAATTAGCAATTCTATTTGAATATTATTATTCTGAAAAATCCATTAATGCATTGAAATATCATTATCCATTGACAAATGAATATATAACAAATAATATAATACAAGATATTGTTTCTGGAAATAATATGTATCCAACAACGAGTAATAAAAGATTAAGAAGATATAATTTTTCGTCTAAGTTTGATTTTATTAGAAGTCAATATCCATCCTTGCAATATTATTTAATTGCAGATGCAACAGCTCCCAAAGCATATCAATGTGCAGTTGGATGTTTAAGATGTTGGAATTCAGGAAGTAATTGCTATCAATGCATTGAAGGATATATGCTTACTTTAGAAAGAGCATGCATCATTCCAACACATTATTATTTTAAATCACCTTGTGTTAAATGTGACCCCGAAGAGGATGCTGTATTGAAAATTGATCAAGATGTATATCAAGTTTCTTATACATCGCCTGTCACTGTAACCTTTTGGGTTAAAATCCATGGATTTAAATCTAATAATCCTCATAATTTTGTTTCTTTTAGTGCAGATGATACTTTAAAATATTATGAATTTACTGCAATCGGTATACAAACTCCAGGTCTTTACTTATTATATAATGATCAAATTATTTCTTTTGATCCTGATTTTAGAGATAAAATCGGAAAATGGACTTATATTTCTTTAGCATATTATGAAACAAAAGATTATTATCCTATGATGATTAATTTTGAAATTAATAGGAAAAGTATGAAAATAGTTACTCATCCACCAGCAATGAAATTTGATAGATTTACAATACCAAAAAATGTGTATGGATTTTTCTTTAATGTAAGATATTATCATGAATATATAGTTGGTGCATATGGCTATGCGACTAATGATGGAAATTTAATATCCCCATTTTCTATTCCTCAACCATATAAATCATTTCTTGTCCCAGGAAATACAGAATCAAATTGTTTTGATAATAGAGATTTTTTGCTTAATAATGGACCACTTTTTGGATGTGGAGGAGATTATGATAAATTATTTGAAACATTTGCTACAAGTTATAATAATTATATTGATATTCAAAAAGGATATGGACAACCGAGATCATGTAAATTTAAAAATGATGATAAATCAGCTTATTGCTTAAATGCTTGCAAAGGTAGTGAACAAATTGATTGTACTTGCTTAAATAGAAATTATAATTCACAAATGCTAGTGAAAGGAGATGATGGCATATTTTGCAAAACTTTTAATTATATTAATTTTTCTAAAGCAAATAAAATAAGAGTCAAAGTTAGAACTGCAAAAGAAACAAAGAAATTTACTCTTCAATTTTGGATATTTTTTTATAATTATAGACCAGGTAATTTTGGAGGTGCAACAATTAATTGGGAAAATCACAATAAAATATTAATATATAAAAAAGACTCAAATACTTATTGGACTAAATGTGAAATCTATACTATGGAAAATAAAAAAGTAGTCTCAAAAAATACTATAGAATATCAATTAAATGAAGAAAAATGGAATTTCATTTCATGTTCAATAAATTATGAGGAAAGATTATATTATATAAATACAAATAATGATGTTGATTTAAATGCAAACAATCCATTAGATGGTCGTCGATTACAAAGCCATACTCTAATAACAGCAGAAGTTCCACCATTTATTCAAGAAAATGATTGGACTTATTTAAATATAATAGATAATTCAACATTAGATGATTGGGGATATTTATTCTATAGACAAATTCATTTATGGAAAGATGCTTATTTTAATGCTGAATTTTTATCCAGAGTTAACATTTTAACTCCAGGAAAATTTCCTTATTTATTACATAGTTGGGATACTCATTTTAGAGGTTATAAAGATGGAGATTTTAATAATAATTTCAGAATAAAAGATATATGTGAATCTGCTCAAGATATAGTTGTCACAAAAGTAGATAATTTAGGTTTTAATTATATACCATCAACTGATTTTGATAAAGATGTCGAATTATGTTCTGAAGATGGGGAATATTATGACATATATACAAAAACCGAAGAGCATTGCTTGCCTTTTGCTGATCTAGGATTAATAGATGATTTCTCTTTTTCTGATATTCCTTATAGTTATTCTGGAACTTATTCAATGGCATTTTGGATTTTCTTCGAAGATTCTTCAACAATGGGTTCGGGAATACATTTTAAATGGGAAAGACATCTTCAAATAACTGTAATTAAATTATCCCAGCTTCAAGGATATTGCTTACCTCAAGGATATTATTCAGATGATATTTCAAATTCTCAATTTACAGAAAAATTAAATAGAATTCCAAATTATGTTTCTTCAACTTTAGTAACAGAATCTCAAAGTGAAAGTGGAGTTTGGATTTGGGTTGTATGCAGTGTATCAAATTATTATAAAAAGTATTTCTTAAAAGGAAATGGAGCTCCAATAGAAGCAACTATAATATCTGAAAATTTATATTATAGTGATACAACGAGAGAAGGGCAACCAGTGAGAAACAAATATCCTTATCATTATTTCATGAGTGAAGTAAATAATGGAGAGTCTCAAACATCAAAATTAAATATTGAAGGACTTGCAAATGAAAAAAGAATATATATAAGAGATTTATTTTTGTTTAATGATTATATTCCATATAAATATGCCGAAGCATTTAAACATATAGATTTATCTGCAATGATTGAAACACAAATGTTAGAATCGATGGTTTTTGCCTGCAATTTTGCAGATTTTAATTTAAATAAAATGACTTTAACTTATTATGTCATAAATCAACAAAATTCAAATTCAAATCCTGTTTCTTCAACATATACTAAAACTAAAAAGACTGTGAAATTATATCGTTCTTCTAAAATATCATCATTAAAGACATTTGAATTATGCTCTAATTTCGGATTTATTAAAATACTATCTCCAATAGAAGGTGATTTATGCCAAAGAAGTGAATATACTACGGAACAAAATAAAAATTATTTACTTACACTTTATTATTGCAATGAAGATAGATATCCAATTGTATGCAGAAATAATTATTATATTTCAATTAATGGTGATAATCCGACTTGTTCTGGAACATGTACTGACTCAAAATATATGAGAGTTCCAGGTACGCCATTTTATTCAGGTATATGCAGTATACCTGCAAATGATACAATAATCAAAACTAAACTAGAAGGATATATTCAATTGTCAAATTATAATCAAAATGATATTATTAAATGTGATGGAAAATATAATCAAATAGGATATACTTGCTTTGATAAGAGTGCAGATGAAAATAGTGCATTTTTCTTTTCTCGATGTTATAATCAACCGAATTTTTATGGAGAAATTAGTAATGAAAATAAAGAAAAATTACCTAATGGATATTATTATGAATTTTGGTTTAAATTAGATAAAGTTCAAATTTTGGAACATTGTGATACTACAGCTACTGAAGAATATATATTATATTCAGTTCCTCATTCAATATATTTAGATTTAAAAGAAAATAAATATTATTACAAAATTATAGATTCAATATATACAAGTGCCTTAGATGGAATTAATAATTATGAATGGAATAAAATAGTTATAAAAACAACATTAGGAGTAACATTAGGACAGAATGTTTATGTTTATATTAATTTTGATATTGATAATATAAAAGCAACTATTTTAAATATTCCTTCTTCGATAAAAATGCAATTACAATATATTAGTTTTTGTTCTAAGGAAGAAAATGGCGATTGTACTCCAGCTGGAGCAGCAGAGGTTACATGGGGTTCTGCTTACTATAGAAATATAAGAATTTGGGAATTATATAGTTCTTCAATTTATTCAATCCAAGATTTTAATATAGGGATTTATACAGATAAACCACTTAGTTTAAAATTATATTATCCTTTAAGAATTTCATATATGGGTCATAATGTTTTACAACAAATTATCGGAGAAAATAAATTAGATTCTATAAAAGTAGCTCACGAAGAATCGCAAGATTTTAAAAGTTTTGATGCTTGGGACTTTTATAATTATGCTGATAATTTTGATTGGGGAATTGAAACTGATTTAAATAGAAGAAAATTTATATCAGCAATGAATGGTATATATATAACATCACAAGATTGTAATGCTAATTGTGAAAGATGTTATTCAAATGCAATTACAAATTGTTATAAATGTGTAGAAGGATATGTATTAAAAGGAATGACTTGCGTTTTTGCTGATTCAAAAACATATTTAAAAATTCCATGTGGCAAAAAGATTCAATTTAGGATTGACGAACAGGTTCCTAATTATTATGGAAGAATTAGAGAATTTCCAGGAATAACAATAACATTTTATATGAAATTTGAAGGAGCTTATCAAGGTATGTCAGGAGAAGAAACTAATTATCCTATTGTTGAGCTCAAATCAGGTACTTTTTTAGCATATGAACCAGTTAATGCAAATTTGGAATTTTATATTGAATCAAATGTTGGTTTCAGATATAGTAATTATTATAATCTTATCGGACAATGGATTCCATATTCTATTGCAATATATGTTGGGCAAAGCCCAGTTCCGAATAGATATCCACATATGTTTACTTTTAGTGTAAATAAGGAAGATATTCCTTTTGTAAGCGGATTTACGTTGCCATCATCTTTAAAAAGAATAGAATATTTAAATTTAGGCGATAAAGTTATAGCATTATTCGCAGATTTGAGAATTTATAATACATTTATTCAAGGTTCTTTTGGACATGCCATTTCAGCAGAAAAGCCAAATGGACTAATATTAAATTATCCATTGATGGGTAGTTCAAAAGCTGATTGTATTAGCAATAATATGTTATTGGATAGTGTTACTCCAATCTGTGTTACAGATTATACTGATTATATATCTAAAAGTTGCGGCTCTGATACAACAAAATATTTCGATTTAAGTATTCCAGGACAAGAACCTTGTGCATTTTGTCCTGACTATTGTAAAACAAAATGTTTTAATGCTAATAATAATCAATGTACATGTGATATGACTCATGGATTATATTGGCTTCGAAGAGATAAAACAACGAGACAAACTTATTGCGAATATTTACCTTCGATTGATTTTTCTATTATTAAAGATGTTGAAATGGTTGTCCCCACAAGCCAAACTTTTGAATCAACTGTTGAATTTTGGATTTTCATATATTCATATAATTCTGAAACTTCTGGGTTTAATTCTATATCAATTGAATGGAGTTTGCATAATAGAGTTTTAATTAAAAATGTTGCTAATACTTTATATGCTTATTGTTATGCTTTTTATGATAAGGACAATCCAGATAAATATTCTGAAAGATTAACATTATCAATAAGTGGATATTCTTGGTTATATATAAGATGTGGAACAGATTATATAAGTCAACAAAAAAAATACTTTTTAAATAATCAAGAAGATGAAATAAAAACAACAGATTATCCAGATAGAACAACAAAAGTTACAACTTTGAAAATAATTAGTGAAGATCCAAATTCTTTTGGTTATGTATTTCTAAGAGATATCAAATTATGGCAACAATATAATTTTAATTATATAAATACTCAATATATTAATTTAGTTGATGATGTTGGAAAATATAATGCATCTATTAGTAAGTCATCTGGTATATATCCAGGTTTAATCACATATATTAAAAGTGAATTTAATCCAGATGAATATTCACAAACTTTGTATAATGGAATTTATACATTAGTAAATTTAATAGGAGATGATGACATAAAAGCTGTATATAAAAAAACATATAATTATACAAGAAAAGATGATTTCTTAGGCTATAATATAATTGATCCTAATAATTATGGATATTATTCTGATTTTATTATTTGTAGTGAAGGTTATGTCTATAATTCAGAAAATAATATGTGTATAGAAGTTACAGTAACAAAATGTAGATATCCTGGTGATATAAGTGATAATTGCATAAGTTGTCCCGATGAGACCCCATATATATATCCACCAAATGGAAATTGTGTTATTGATTGTGGACCTAGATTTTATAAAAGAGATGATATTAATCAATGTAGAGATTGCCATCCTACATGCTATGAATGCTGGGGATATGAATATAATAATTGTATTTCGTGTATAGATGATAGATATTTAGTTAAAAAACTAAGTATTTGTGTATTACATTGTCTTCAATATGGTTTAGTTGAATCAACTAGATACCCAAATTTATGTGTAAATTTTGATGTTTCAGCTGAGATAGTTAATTATAATATAAGCTTGCCAATCGATACAAATACTTTTGATTATTTAGTTGCTGAAATTACAAATATTAGTACCAAAGATTATACAGGAAGATGGAGATTCTCTCCAGAAGAAACTAAAAGAGCAAATCCTGGAAAAACATTTAATTTTGAGGAAGGCCAAGTCCCATTCCTACCAAATGATGATGAAAATTTAGAAAGATTTGAAAATTTAAATGGTAATTTAAAAAGATATAATGTTTCCTTAAATCATTCCTTTTTTGAATTAGATAGAAAATATATTTTTTACTTAGATATTACTTCTTATAATATTCTTAATAATTCTTTAAGATCCACAGAGGAATTAAATTTCACATTAATAATGAATTCTTATCCTAAAGAAGGTGGAATTGAAATAATTCCTTCAGTTGGTCTTCATAATACTACTAATTTTGTATTAAGATGTCAAAATTGGACAGATGATACTTGCGATTCATCAGAATTGACTTATTATTTTTATGCTAAAGAAAATTTATCGAGTGAAGTAATAATGTTAAAAGATTGGAGTAGTGCAAATGAAATATCATACAAATTTAGTCTGGAAAAAGATTCTTTGCCTAATAATACAATAGAAGTTTTTTGTAAAGTAAGAGATAATTATTTAGCTGAATATGAAGTTTCAAAAAATATAACAATAGTAACTGATTTAAGTACTGGATTATATTCATTAGAAGAAGATTTAAAAGATTATTATCTTCCAGACCGGCAATTGGAACCATTTGAATTACTCCATTTATCAAAACTTTTAATGTCCATGGGTGAGGATCTTTATAAAGTTTTGAGACCGACTCATTATCAAAGTATATATGGACCATCAATTGATAAAACTTTAGTAGTGATGACTCCACCTCAATGTATAACATTTAATAAAGAATGTAATTATAGAGGAGAATGTATTGAAATTGCTGATGAATATATAGCTTGTAGATGTGATGAAGGTTATATTGGAACAAATTGTCATATTGATAAAAATGGTGGAGCGAAATTACTTGATTTATATAAAGAATTATATACAAAATTATTATCGATACTTCAAATGGAAATTAGTTATGATGAATTTAAAGTAATACATAATTTATTTAATGGAGCAAAATATTTTGCCGAAGATCCGACATTTTTTAGCAATCAATTAGAAACTTTCTTAACAATGGCAATGAATGTGTATCCAAAATCAATAGATAATAATACTTATGAATATATAGATCTTTTAGATTTCTATTTCTCTTATGAATATGAACGATTAAATAAAAAAAGAGTAAATAAACAGTTTAATACAGGCTTAAATCTAAGAGATTTACCAATAGATAAAGAAGATCAAGCAGAATTTAAAGAAGCTTTTGAATATATTCATAATGAATTAATCAGTTTAATCCATTTTAAATGCAATTTACATATTAATACTCAAATAGATTATGAATATAGCTCAGATAATTTTTTTATTGCAATAAAATCTGTTAATCCTACTTTTGATGAAAATGAATTTTTTGAAGAAAGAAAAAATAATTATAAAAGTTTCCCTAAATTTATGACATGTTTAAATTATATAGAAAACAATAGATTAAATAATCCATATTTTCAGACTTTTATGATTTATATTGAATATTTAAAATATCCATTTGGTTATGATGAAACTATCTATAATAATAATACTAGTCCTTTAATTGAAATTAGATTTTTAGATGCTACTACTGGTAAAAATTTTGATTTATCTGATTGTACTGGAGCTAATCAAATTAATATAAATACTCCTTTTACCAATTATAGATCAATAGATAAACTTAATGACCAAAAGCATTTATTTGATCCAAGAAATTATAAGTCACCAACAGATCCAATATTTAGTGACCCTATTTATATTAATAAAAGTGGATTTGTTAGCGATGATACTGTTGAACAAAGAATAGCTAAATATCATAGAAAATATAATTTCTCTTGTAGATATTTCGATATTGAAAATATGGAATTTGTTGATACTGGACTTACTTTTACTAATTTTACTAGTGATACAAATTTCATACAATTTAACACAACACATCTTTCAAGATTCAGTACTTTCTTAGTTGATAATAATGCTACTTTTAAAGTAAAAGGGAGATTTTTTTATGTACCCAGAACTGAATTATTAAATTGGAAAGATAATTTTAAAGGAAATTTTGGATTTATCACATTTTTAATATTAATAATTGCCTATGCTTCTTTAAGTTTAGTCTTAGGATGTTATGATAATATTTATTTTGTTAAAGAAACTTTATTGGAATCATTAAAAACAGAAATAGTAAAATCATTTTTACCTTATAAAAGTAGAAAAGAAAGGGAACTTGAAGCATCAAAATTAGTTCCTGTATCATTAGATCCTAATTTAATCGATGAAAAAAAATTTGGAGATAAAACAAAAGAAAATAAAAGATATGATAATAATGACGAAACAAAAAATGATGAAGATGTATTGACTTTAGGAAAACAAAAAGAAAGAGGTATTTTTACTAGTAATATAAAAACATCTTTAAATTCAGGTGATAGATTATTTGATTCAAATATAAAAAATAATAAATCAAAAGAATTTTTGAGTAGAAAAAATAACAATGATGGTCAAATGCAAAATATAATGACAACTGGAAACAAAACAGATTTAAATTTAGCTTTAGAAACAAAAGATTATTATACGAGTGATGTCGGAAAAAATGAAATATCTCATATAAATGTTAATAGAATGCCTGAAATATTCGAAGATCCTAATGTTGAATATAATAGAAGATTATATGGATACGCAAATTTAAGTTTGAATTTTATGCAATATTTGGGTAAAAATATTTTAACAAGGAATATTTTAATAAATCCATTTATAAATATTAATATGTTTTGTCCAAGATGGAAAAAATTAATTTTTTTTACTACTAATGTATTATCAGAACTTTTATTATTAGCTGTATTTTTAACCGATGATGAAAATGCCTTAACAACAAATAAAAAATTATTACTAAAATATTCAATATTTACAGTTTTAATGACGGATGCTTTTATGCATTTTATGGCTATATTTTTTCAATTTTCCGGAAGGCAAAAAAGAAGATTACTTAGATTAGTATTGAAAAAAGGACAATTAATAGTTATGAAAGAATATGAAGATATGTTATGTGTTAATGCCATATTTACTGTATTTGGAGCATTAATCTGTTATGGAATATGGGCTTTTACTTTTTATATGAGTTTTGCTTTTTATTCGGTTTGGAAAGTTCAAAGAAGAGCATATATTTATTCATTTTTTATGACAGTCGGTATTGATTTTGTAGTACTTGATTTCATTTATGAATTATTTTTAGCATTAATATATATGCAAAGAAAATCTTCTCTTGTATTCAGAGTACTTGGAGAATTTCTTAATAGATTACGAAATCATAGATGCATGGCCTAATATTAATTATTAAACGAAATTATATTTTAAAATTATTTATAATAGGATATATATTATCAAATAAATATTAATTATTATTATATAATTTTTAATAAAATATATATGTATAATAATATTCAAATGGGGATTGGGGATTGGGGATTGGGGATTGGGGATTGGGGATTGGGCCCAATCCCCAATCCCCAAT
>ODAI012262918.1_pt1 | contig 12700 bp, 10 predicted proteins | sample 1539321 | NCBI WGS metagenome assembly ODAI01 (sample SAMN02144231, study PRJEB22623) | gut metagenome | biome: sheep rumen | host: Ovis aries | place: New Zealand | reverse complement strand
GCACAATCCAGAACACGGGCTGATAGATGCGCGCCACGGTGGGCGGGTTCAGCGAACAGACGAGCTGCTCGAAGTAGTCGGTGATGACCTTGTCGATGCTGCGCTTCTTGAGCGACAGGTCGGCCTGCTGGTCGGGGTGCTGCCAATAGTCCTTGCCGTACTCCTTGCCGATGAAGTAGTTCATGTACATCAGGAACTCGGGCGTGGCGCAGGCGCCGCTGAGCATCGACGACACCATGAACACCATGTTGACGAAACCGCCGGCAAACGACTTCAGGTTGGTGGGAGCCGTCGAGTTGCCGCCAATGCTGGTCGTGCCGCCGATGAGCCACGGGTACATCGTGATGGAGGCACAGTAGTTGGCCAGCGACGTCTCGTCGTTCTTGTAGATGAAGTGGTGGGTCAGCATGTCGATGTACTTGTTGGCCAGCTCCTTGCCGTACATCTTCTTGATGCGGTCGGTCAGCAGGCGGCGGTTCAGGCGGATGAAGTTCGACTTAGGCAGTTCGCCGATGAGCGTAGCGATGTTCTTGTGTTCCACATTGGCGTTGGCGTCGTACTTCGAGCCAGTGGCCGCATTGACCGACTCCATGTACTCCGAGAGGAAGGTCATCTTCTCCAGCGTTTCGCGATCCTCGGTGTGCTGCTGGCGATAGAGGATGAACGACTTGGCAACCTTGAAGAAGCCTTCGCGCATCAGCGCCTCCTCTACCTGGTTCTGAATATCTTCCACCTTGATGTCGTCGTGCATGTCAAGATGGCTAAGAATCTTCGACACAGTGCTCAAGTCGGCTGGTTCGCCCACACTTTCAAACGCCTTGACGATGGCGTTCATAATCTTGTCCAACGAGAAGCGGTCCTTCGAGCCGTCACGTTTGGTAATGGTGAAATTCTTGATTTCCATTGCTTTATGTCTCTTTTATCTTATCAGTTTCGTGTTCTCTCAAATGCAGAAAGTTATCCGTTTTGGAAAACTTTTAAAATTTTTACCCACAAAAAGTTTCCCGTTTTGGGAAACTCTTAGCGACTGCAAAGATACGAAATATAACAGAACTATGCTAATAAAAAGGCAAGAAAAGTTTGCAAAAAATAGTTAAAGCCGCGGCGCCCGTCGGCTCCCGCTACCGCAACCTCCACAGCGAGCGAAAGTTACGCCGAAAACGTTGCAGTAATGGCTGAAGCAACCGGTCGCAGGCACGTACGTGCGCGCGCATATATAGGATAGGATAAGAGTTTTTTACGTGTCCTACGCGTCCTACGTGTCCACGTGCGTCTTTGTATAATGTAACATTGTTACATCCACCCGGGACACGTAGGACGCGTGGGACACGTCGTTTTCCTTTTCGGTATATATACGCGCGCGCGTATATGTATAGGGAAACACAGAAAAGAAGTGCCCCTTCTGCCCCTTCTGCCACCCGCGCTGATGGCAGAAGGGGCAGAAGGGGCAGACAAAAAGTACATATAACAATATATAGAAGCTACACCTACGACCCACACCTATGAGAAGGCTACTCACGAAGATGAGTGGGCCACTCACGAAGCTAAGTAGGCCACTCACGAAGCTAAGTGGGCCACTCATGGGAGGCGAGATGTCAACTTATGACCACGCCGATGCAATAAAACGGGCGGACGTGCGTTATAATAGAAGTGTTTAAACATAGAATCGCCATATTAGTCATCCTCTTGCACGTGCTTGTCAGCGCGAAAGCACAGCAAGAGCCGTCCTTTGCCCACTACTGGGCAATGGAGCCCTCGTTCAACCCCGCCGCCGTCGGCAAGGAGTCGATGATCAACATCACCGGCGCCTACGACATGACGCTCACGGGCTTCGAGCACAACCCGCGCACGATGTACGTCGCTGCCGACATGCCCCTGTTCTTTCTGAAAAACTATCACGGCGTGGGCGTGCAGCTCATGAACGACCAGATAGGTCTGTTTACCCACCAGAAGCTGTCACTGCAGTATGCCTACAAGCACCGGCTGCTGGGGGGAACCATCAGCGTCGGCGTGCAGGTGGGCATGCTGAGCGAGAAGTTCAAAGCCTCCGGCCTCGACATCGAGCAGTCCACCGACCCGTCCTTCGGCAAGTCTGACGAATCGGGGGTGGCCACCGACATATCGGCCGGCGTTTACTACAAGCACCGCAACTGGTATGCAGGATTCTCCGTGCTGCACGCCACGGCTCCCGCCGTCGAGATGGGCGACGTCAGCATCTACGAGGTCAGCAGAATGTATTATTTGACGGGCGGATACAATATTAAGCTGAGAAATCCGTTTCTTACAATACATCCCTCCGTGTTGGCACACTACGACGGCACGGCCTACAGGGTGGACGTGACAGCTCGGCTGAAGTACACGCACGACAACAAGATGCTCTACGGCGGCGTGGCCTACAGTCCGTCTAACAGCGTGACGGCTCTCATCGGCGGCAAGTTCCACGGCGTGACGCTGGGCTACAGCTACGAGATGTACACATCGGTGCTAAAACTGGGCAATGGCTCGCACGAGCTCTTCGTCGGCTACCAGATGGAGCTGAACTTCCAGAAGAAAGGGCGCAACCGCCATCAGAGCGTGAGACTGCTGTAGGAAGGGGGGAAAGCAGCAGCGAAAAGTGAAAAACTGCAGAGTGAAAAGTGAAAAGTAAAACAAAACGACAAGATATGAATAACGTTGTGATAAAAAAGGCGAAAAGGACGGTAAAAGGCTGCATGCCGCTTTACCTCTTTACCTTATTACTTTTACTGACCAGTTGTTTCGGCGGCAAGCATGTCACGTCTGCCGGCGGAGAGGTCACAGGTGTCAGCGGGCGTGCCTTTAGCGAACCCACGCCCTACGGTATGACGCTCATCAAGCGCGGACACCTGAAGATGGGTATCGAGCAGCAAGACTCGCTGTGGGGCAAGCAGACACCTGTACGCGACATCTCCGTCGAGGGATTCTGGATGGACGAGCACGAGGTGACCAACTCCATGTACCGCCAGTTCGTCAACTACGTCCGCGACTCCATTCTGCGCGAGCGACTGGCCGACCCTGCCTACGGCGGCGACGAAAGCTACAAGATTGAGGAGGACAAGAACGGCGACCCCGTAAAGCCTCACCTGAACTGGAAGAAAGCACTGCCCAAGAAGCCCAACGAGGACGAGCAGCGCGCCTTCGAGAGCCTGTACGTCACCAATCCCGTCACGGGCGAGAAGATGCTCGACTGGCGACAGATGAACTACCGCTACGAGGTCTACGACTACACCGAGGCCGCCAAGCGTAAATACCGCCCGGAGCCGGAAGAGCGCATACTCAACACCGACGTCCGTCCCAACCCGAACGAAGAGATATGGATATCGAAGGATACGGCGTACATCAACGACGAAGGCAAGATCGTGCGCGAGACCATCAACCGCCAGTACACCGGACCGTACGACTTCCTGAACACCTACATTGTCAACATCTATCCCGACACGACCTGCTGGGTGAACGACTTCCCCAACGCTGAGAACGAGGGCTACATGCGCTACTACTTCTCTAACGCCTCCTACAACGACTACCCCGTCGTGGGCGTTACCTGGGAGCAGGCCAACGCTTTCTGCGCCTGGCGCACGGAGTTCCTGCTGCGCGGACTGGGTCCTGCTGCCCGCTACGTGCAGCGCTACCGTCTGCCGACCGAGGCCGAGTGGGAGTATGCTGCCCGCGGCAAAGACCAGAACGAGTTCCCCTGGGACAACGAGGACGTAGCCAGCGGCAACGGCTGTTTCTTCGCTAACTTCAAGCCCGACAACGGCAACTACACCAAGGACGGCAACCTCATCACCAGTCGCACAGGCATCTACAGTGCCAACAGCAACGGACTGTACGACATGGCAGGCAACGTGGCCGAATGGTGCTCGACCATCTACACCGAAGCCGGCGTGCAGGCCATGAACGACATCAACCCGCAGCTGAGCTACAACGCTGCCAAGGAAGACCCCTACCGGCTGAAGAAGAAGAGCGTCCGCGGCGGCTCGTGGAAGGACCCCGAGTCGTATATCCGTGCGGCATGGCGCTCGTACGAGTACCAGAACCAGCCCCGCTCCTACATCGGATTCCGCTGCGTACGCTCGTTGGCCAACACCACCAGCGACAAGATAAAGACCAAGAAGAAAAAGAGGAAATAACAGAACAAGAAACCACATAGCGTTATACCGTCACAGCGTCGGCACGACACAACGATACAACGATATAACGATATAACGACATAACGAATAAAGAACTAAAACAATGACACGATACAGCAAACTGAATGTCGTCTATCGCTTGCAGAAGTGGATGGACAGCGTCCCCGGACAGACGTTTCTGAACTACGCCTACTCATGGGGTGCATCCATTGTGATTCTGGGTACGCTCTTCAAGCTGACCCACCTGCCGGGTGCAAACTTCTTTCTGTTTTTAGGAATGGGTACCGAAGTGTTTGTGTTCTTCCTGTCAGCCTTCGACCGTCCGTTCGACAAGACGACCGACGGTATGGACCTCGACATCCACCTCGGCGAGGAGAGTGCCCGCGTTGCGCCGGTTATTGTCGGCGGCGGTGCGCCCGCTGTTGAAGGAGGTGCTCCTGTTGCTGAAGGCGGCGCTCCCGTTGTCGGCAGTGTCGTTGGCAACGGCGAGGAAGCAGCCCGCTGGGAGGGCGGTCCCGTGGTTGTCGGCGGTGGCGGTGGCGTCATCGGCGGCGGCAGCGGAGTGGTCGGCGGCGGTGGCGGCACGATTGTCATCGGCGGCGGTGCTCCTGCCACGGAGGGCGAGGCTGTAGCCGGCGAAGGTGCCGAGACGCCTGCCGGCAGCGGTACCATCAGCTTCGGCGGTGGCGGCGGTGTCATTGGCGGCGGTCCTGTCGTTGCAGGTGCTGTCGTCGGCGGTCCCGTAGCCACAGAGCCTGAGACGCAACCCATGGGCGAGGAGCTGAAGGAGGCTACGTCGAACTACATCGACGAACTGAACCGACTGACCGACATGCTGAAGGAGGTGTCGGAGCAGAGCCAGCGGCTGACACGCGACTCGGAGGAGATGGAGAACCTCAACCGCACGCTGACAGGCATCAGCCGCGTCTACGAGATGCAGCTGAAGAGCGCCTCGTCGCAAATCTCCACCATCGACGAGATTAACGAGCAGACCAAGCACATGGCTGAGCAGATACAGGAGCTGAACCGCATCTATGCCCGCATGATCGAGGCTATGCAGGTGCGCATGCCCGTCACTCCGCAAAATACGTAACACCGCATGTCGGTAAACTAATCGCATATTGTAAATCGACAAATTGTAAAATACCAAGATGGCAATCAAGAAAAGACCGGTTTCGCCACGCCAGAAGATGATCAACCTGATGTACGTCGTACTGATGGCCATGCTTGCATTGAACGTCTCGACAGAGGTGCTCAACGGATTCTCGCTGGTGGAGGAAAGCCTCAAGCGTACCACCATCAACGCCACGAAGGAGAACCTGGCCATATACGACGACTTTGCCGTACAGATGAAGAAGAACCCGCAGAAGGTGAAGCAATGGTACGACAAGTCGCAAAAGGTAAAGGAGATGAGCAACAAGCTCTACAACCTGGCCGACGAACTGAAACTGGCTATCGTACAGGAAGCTGACGGCAAGGACGGCGACGTGCGCAACATACGCAACAAGGAGGACCTCGAGGCTGCCACACAGGTGATGCTGGCTCCGGGACGCGGACGAGGCAAAGAGCTGTACGACGCCATAAACAGCTATAGGGTGGCACTGCTCGGCATGGTGACCGACTACCATCAGAAAAAGACCATCGCCTCGAACCTGACGACGGAAATACCCAAGGACGCCAAGGCCATGGGTAAGAACTGGCAGGAGTACATGTTCGAGTCTATGCCTACCGCTGCAGCCGTCACGCTGCTCACCAAGCTCCAGAACGACGTACGCTACGCCGAGGGCACCGTGCTTCACACGCTGGTCAGCAACATCGACGTAAAAGACATCCGTGTGAACGCACTGAACGCCTTTGTGATACCTAACTCCCAGACTATCGTACGTGGCGACAAGTTCTCGGCACGCATCGTCATGGCGGCAGTCGACACCACACAGCAGCCACAGATATTCATAGGCGGAAAGGAGATGCACCTGCCCGACGGACTCTACGAGACAGTCACCGGACGTACGGGCGACTTCACGCTGTCGGGCTACATACAGGTGGAGAACGGCAACGGCGAGATGCTGAAGCGCGACTTTGAACAGAAATATACCGTGGTAGAGCCGTCAGCCACCGTCTCAGCCGACCTGATGAACGTCCTCTATGCCGGATACAACAACCCGCTGAGCGTCTCCGTGCCTGGCGTACCCGTCAACAAGGTACAGGCCACGATGAGCGGCGGCACGCTGCAGCCCGTCGGCCCGGGCCGCTACATAGCCCGCCCCACGGCCGTCGGCCAGAACGTCACCATCACCGTGACCAGCACCAACACCGGCCGCCCGCAGCAGATGGGACAGTTCACGTTCCGTGTGCGCCGTCTGCCCGACCCCACTCCGTATATTGCCATGAAGGACGAGCAGGGCAACCCGCTGCGCTACAAGGGTGGCGGCCTGTCGAAGGCACAGCTGATGAACATCGACGGCATCGGTGCAGCCATCGACGACGGTATTCTCGACATCGCGTTCAAGGTGCAGTCGTTCGAGACCGTTTTCTTCGACAACATGGGTAATGCCGTGCCCATGGTCAGCGACGGGGCATCGTTCTCCGCCCGCCAGAAGGACACTTTCCGCAAGCTGCAGCGCAACAAGCGTTTCTACATCACTCGTGTCACAGCTACCGGCCCCGACGGCATACAGCGTAAGCTGACCACGTCGATGGAGGTCATCGTGAAATGAAGAATGAAGAATGAAGAATGAAGAATTTGCTTCTGCCATTCTAAACAGAAAAGAAAGAACAATTATAATATACGAAACTATTATAAACATAATATACGAGACTATGACAACGAATATCGATAAGCGAAAGAATGAATGTCTGAGTGTGTCAAGGATGTTACTGTGCGCAACATTCTTCATTCTTCATTCTTTATTCTTCATTTCTGCCGTGCAGGCTCAGCCGAAGGCTCGTCGCCAGCAGGCTCAGAAGCAAGCCCAGCAACGGCAGCAGACGCAGAACCAGGGAGTGTCGATGCGCGCCCGGCTGATGTACCCCACCTCGCTCGACATGCCGGAGGACGTTGTGTGGCGGCGCGACATCTATCGCGAGATCGACCTGTCGAAAGATGCCAACGGCGGACTCTATTACCCAGTCGAGCCGATGGACCGTCAGGTGAACCTCTTCACCTACGTCTTCAAGCTGGCCTTGAACAACTACATCCCCGTCTATGAGTACCGCCTCGACGGCAATGAGTCGTTCACCGACTCAGCCCGCGTGAAAATCAAGACCATCCTCGACAACTACCACATCTACTACGAGGAGAAGGACGGCAAGCTGCGCGTGGACAACAGCGACATACCGTCGGCCGAGGTGAAGCTCTACTACCTGAAGGAGAGTGCCTACTACGACCAGGCCAACTCATCGTTCCGCCGCAAGGTGCTGGCCATCTGTCCCGTCATGATGCGTGAGGACGACTTCGGTGGCGAAGCCTCGAAGTATCCCCTGTTCTGGGTGAAGTACAGCGACCTGGCTCCGTTCCTCGGCCGCCAGACGGTCATGACGTCCAACCTGAACAACGCCGCCACCATGTCGATGGAGGACTTCTTCACGCTGAACCGCTACGAAGGCAAGATATACAAGACCAACAACATGCTTGGCCGCACGCTGGCCCAGTACTGCCCCACCGATTCGGCCATGGCCAAGGAGCAGCAACGCATAGAGGCCGAGCTGACAGCCTTCGAGAAGAACCTCTTCGGCGACCAGGCGCGCAAGGACTCCATAGCTGCTGCCGCCAAGAAGGCACAGGAGGCCAAGTCGGGCAAGAAGTCACGCCGCAGCCGTAAGGGTAAGGACGAGCAGGCTGATGACGCCCAAGACAACGGCGCCAACGAGGAGGCCGTGGAGCAGAAAGCCACGAAAACCAAGACGAAGCGGGTGCGCCAGCGCAGCAGTCGTTCGTCCGGCAGCGGCCGTCTTTCCGTCCGTCGCGAGCGTCATTGACCCCGCTGAACGTTAAAATACAGCGAGAAAAGCGAAAAAGGCGCTGAAAATGTTGGATAATTCAAAGATTCTTTGTATATTTGCCAACTGAAAACAGAACATTAACATACAAAACAATAGAATTATGAAGAAGATTTTTGTCCTTTTCGTGATGATGGCAGCCATGACAATGCCCTCACAGGCTCAGACGAAGTTTGGCCTCAAGGCCGGTCTTAACTTGACAAGCGTTTCCGGCGGTGCCAAGGATGCCCTGAAGAACAAGGCAGGTTTCTTTGTCGGTCCGACCGTCAAGTTCACCCTTCCCGTAGTTGGCCTCAGCCTCGACGCTTCTGCACTGTACGACCAGCGCACGTTAGGCGTGAAAGATGCTGACCAGAACATCAAGGTGCAAAGCATCCAGATACCCATCAACGTCCGCTACGGCGTCGGTCTTGGCAGCGTGGTCAACCTGTTTGCCTTTGCCGGTCCTCAGTTTGGTTTCAACCTGGGCAGCAAGGACAAGTCGTTTACATTCAACAACGCCCAGAATGTTGTTGGCGGATGGACGCTGAAGAGCAGCAACCTGAGTGCCAACGTGGGTATCGGTGCCACCATCCTCGGTCACCTGCAGGCCACCGTCAACTACAACTTCGCACTTGGCAAGACGGGTGACTTCGGTGTGTCAAGCGTTGCCGGCACAGCAGCCGACATCGTCACTGGCAAGATGAAGACCAACTCGTGGCAGGTATCTGCTGCCTACTTCTTCTAAGCCACTGCACAGCAGCAATATAAAAAAGGAACGAGCCTGAGGGTCCGTTCCTTTTTATTTCTCCACACTGCGGCAACTGCCTGCCGTGCTGTCGCGTCATTTCGTGTCACGCCTGTCCACGGGGTTGTGGCGCAGGCGGATGCCGATGTCGGTGATGCCGGGCAGTATCTCGCGCTTCATGTCGTGGCGTATGGCGACGCGCAGCTGCTCACCCTTGCGCAGCCTCAGCGTGTTCAGGTGGAACAGGTACTGAAACTGGCTGACGCCACGGCCCTTGGCATTGCCCTGCTCGTCGACCAGCCGGCACACCAGCGTGTCGGTGCGCAGCTCGTGGGTGTCCACGTTCTGCTGTTCCACGACGAGGTTCAGGCCCATGAATGGGTAGTCGCTGCTGATGCTGACGCCGAGCTCCTGCATGTATCGCCCGTCGTCGGCTATGGGTGGCAGGTTGAAGACCAGCGTGTCGTTCTTCTCCCACCCCGCTACGGGCACGTGCTCATAGTGGTAGTAGACGGTCTGTTGCCTACAGGCCACCAGCATGACTGCCGCCACGGCCGCCATGCCCGCTCTGCGTATGGTCGTCCTACTGCTTAGCATCCTTGGGCTGTGGTCTCTTGGCACGTGGCTGGGCATCCCTGGCATTGCCCGCTGCTGACGGCTGTCCGCCGGCGGGCTTCTTCTTTTTCTTCTTCCGCTTGGCACGGTCGAATCGGTTGATGTTCTCCTGCGTAGCCAGGTCGATGGGTCCGTCCGGTGCCTTTCTGCTGCCGTCGTCGGTCAGCGACTCGGGCTTCTCGCCCTTACGGTTCATTTCCACTATCTGGCGGGCCCTTGCTGCACTGATGGTCTCGAGGTTGGCGGCTATGTTCTTGTCGGTGCTGTAGGTGACAAGTCCGGCCAGTATGTCAGCCTTGAAGTAGTAGTAGTCGGCGTCGAGCGTCTGCAACACAACATCCTTTCCGGGCAAGCGGCGGCTGGCCTCCACATAGTCGTCGACCTCGTAGTTCAGACAGCACTTCAGCTTGGCACACATACCGGCCAGCTTCTGCGGGTTGAGCGAGATGTCCTGATAGCGGGCGGCCGAGGTGCCCACGCTGACAAAGTTTTTCATCCACGTGGCACAGCACAGCTCACGTCCGCAGGGCCCTGTACCGCCGATGAGTCCGGCCTCCTGTCGTGCACCGATCTGCTTCATCTCGATGCGCACGTGGAAGGTGGCCGCAAGGTCCTTGATGAGCTGTCGGAAGTCGACACGCTCGTCGGCGATGTAGTAGAAGATGGCCTTGTTGCAGTCGCCCTGATACTCCACGTCGCCAATCTTCATCTTCAGCCCCAGGTTCTTAGCTATCTGGCGGCTCTCAATCATGGTGTCGTGCTCACGGCTCTTTGCCTCGCGGTACTTCTCCATGTCGACGGGCCGAGCTATGCGGTAGATGCGGCGTATGTCGTCGGCCGACTTCAGGTTGGCCTTCTTCAGCTGCAGGTGTACCAGGCGGCCCGTCAGGGTAACGACGCCGATGTCGTGACCCGGGTTAGCCTCGACGGCTACGATGTCGCCCTTCTTCAGGGGCAGGTTGTTCACGTTGTGGTAGTAGCCCTTGCGTGTGTGCTTGAACTGCACCTCCACGAGGTCCGTCGTGTCGGTGTTGCCAGGCACGTCGGCCAGCCAGTCGTAGGTGTTCAGCTGGCGGTCTTGGCGTCCGATGGCGTTTTTACACAGCCCGCGGTCACAGCCCGTCTTGATTGTATATTCTTTTTCCATTCTCTTGCGTTATATCGTTATTTCGTTATACTGTTAAAGTGCTCTCTCGCGGCACTGCTATTTCTGGATCAGCAGGACAATCATCTGCAGCGCCATGTCGAAGAACACGATCTTGGCGTTGGCGTTCTGCCCGATGTCGCGTATGGCCCGGTTGACCAGATCGGTGATGGGCAGCACATTGGCCTCGTTGATGAAACGTGCGAAGTTCTTTGCGAAATCCTCTTCACGCTGCGTCATGTAGCACAGCTCCTCGCGGTGGAAGTTGTACATGAAGTTCTCGCGGACGAGTCTGAGGAAGTACTCCAGAAAGCGCTTCTGCTTCTCGCGCCCATACGTCGCCATGCGCTCGCTCCACGCCTTGAGGTCCCTGGTTTTCCGCTGGTAGGCCAGCCTCATGAGCGACTGGAACATGTCGAGAAACAACTCGTTCTCCGAGTCGGCCGACAGCAGCTCGAGGGCCTTCAGCCAGCTGCCGTTTGCCATGCGGCTGACGCGCTGAGCCACGTCGTCGGTCAGTCCGCGCCGCTCGACCAGTGCGGTGCGTATGTCTTCGTCGGCTATCTTCCTGACGTCTATGCGCTGCACGCGGCTGCGGATGGTCTCCAGCAGCTTGTCGGGCTCTTGGCACACCATGATGAACACGGTCTGCGAGGGAGGTTCCTCCAGCAGTTTCAGTATCTTGTTGGCACACTCGATGTTCATGCGCTCGGGCAGCCAGACGATGCTCACCTTATAGCCACCCTGACTGGACTTCAGCGAAAGCTTGCGCACGAGGTCGTCGCTCTCGCCGGCGGTGATGATGGCCTGCTGGTTCTCGCCGCCCATCTGCTCCAGCCATTCAGTCATGGTGAAGTACGGTCCGCTGGCTATCATCGTGTGCCACTCGCTGGCGAAGTCGTCGCTGACGGGCTTGTGGTCGGCACTCATCGAGGGCAGCTTGATGGTGGGATAGGTGAAGTGGAGGTCTGGATGCTCCAGCTTGTTAAGCATGGCCAGCGTGTTAGCCGACGGCTGGTCGCCCGCCAGCAGCATTTTGGCAAAGCCGACGGCCAGCGCCATCTTTCCCGCCCCCGCGGGGCCGCAGAGCATGATGGCGTGTGGCAGGCGGTCTTCGCTGACCATCTGCTTCAGGCGCTGTTGCACCTCCTGCTGTCCTATTACCTGTTCAAACATCCGTATCGTCAGTCCACAATTCCCTGCAAAGGTACGAATAAGCAAGCAAAAAGCAAAAGAAAAACGTGTTTTTCTTTTCTTTTTCGAGCGAGAGTACTTTCAAGCATAGCTTAAAGTACGAATAAGCGAGCCCCTTTGGCACCACTATCGCGCGCACGCGCACACAAATAATAGAGAAAAAAAAAAGAACCCACACTCCCCACACTTGGCCCACCCCAAACACCCACCCCCAACCCCTCCCGAAGGGAGGGGAGTCTGGTTAGTAACAAAGGTAGATTCAGAATCAGAACCAGCATCAGAATCTATTCAGCCTCCCCTCCCTTCGGGAGGGGTTGGGGGTGGGTGTTTGGGGGTGGGCTGGGTGTGGGAAGTGTGGGGAGTGTGGGTTAAAAAGTTCTTTTAGCAATATAACGCATGCGCGCGCATAGGAGCAGTGATTTTGGGGACACTGATTGGACTGATTGGACTGATTGACACTGATCTGGGTGTAGGCAAATCCCCCACCCGACCATTCACCTACGCGAGTGGACTACTTATGTTCGTGAGTAGGCTACTTATACTCGTGAGTGGGCTACTTATTTCAATAGATAGGCTACTCATACGACGAAGCTGGTGAATTATTATAGTGATCCCACCCCTGCCCCTCCCTTGCAAGGGAGGGGAGCGGCTACCGCCTTGCCCGCCGCACGGGACTTCGCAGGCACAAACGGCGAGCGCCGGCCCGGCGAGAAGAAAGTATTGGATTGTTTTCTTTGCCGTTTGAAAGAAAATTGGTAATTTTGCATGCAAAAACTTATAGGACATGACTATCAACGAAGCACAACAGGCGGTGGACCGCTGGATCAAGGAATACGGAGTGCGCTACTTCTCGGAACTGACCAACATGGCCGT
>ODAI013201820.1_pt1 | contig 12701 bp, 5 predicted proteins | sample 1539321 | NCBI WGS metagenome assembly ODAI01 (sample SAMN02144231, study PRJEB22623) | gut metagenome | biome: sheep rumen | host: Ovis aries | place: New Zealand | reverse complement strand
AGGTTGATTTCCCGCCGGGTCACGAATTCCACGGTGAGTCCGGCGATGAAGACCAGCAGGATGATCAGGATGCCGTATTTCGCGCTGCGGGTCGTCTGCTGGTACCGGGTGACCCCTTTGAGCAGCCGGACTCCGAAAGAGGATGTCGCGGGATCGCCCCGGTTGATCCGGGAAATACACCAATGCGCCGTGAAGCCGTTTTCATCGATGGTCCGTTCGTCCGGCAGGAAGTCGCCGGCGAAAGAGGGCGTGGGGCAGTCGGACGTCAGGGTTACCTCCGTCACATCGCCGTAGGGATGGATCATGATGGACTCGGAACCTTTTATTTTCAAGGTCATCTCAAACGGGAGGGACTCCCCTGCCTTCATCTTGGCGCGGTCCGGGGACACTTCGCAGGCAATGGTTCCTTCCCCGCTTCCGACAAAGGAATAGGACGTACCGTCCAGCGTCAGGACGGCATCGCCCTCTATGCCCCGCAGGTCGCCGAGGGCCAGTTCGACAGAAAAATCCTTGTCATCCTGATATTGTTCCGGTATCCGGAAACTACCGGACAACCGGACCGTCGAACGGTAGACCATGATCTCATAGATGGAGCGGTGCAGCGTCTGCGTTTCGGCAGCGATCTCATAGCGGAGCTGGACGGGATAGACCTCTTTTTTCTGATAATCGACCAGGGTCTTCCCTTTATCTTCAAAAGGGACCGCATGGTAGATTTTCAGGACCGGGCCACCGAAGGTCTGGGCTCCGGCCCAGCTGGCGGCCACTTCGGCACCGCTCGCATCCATCGCTTCCTGCCGGTCCCGGATCTGATTTTTGATCATCGCCAAAGGGATCAGCATCAACAACGTAAGGACGGCCATCAAGCCGATTTTGACAAACAATCTGGAAGAAGCGTTCATAATACTGTGTAATTTTTACGCAAATATAAAGCAAGTAATTCGAAGAACCAAATATTTTGCGTAATATTTACACATATATACAGAATATAGCATGCACGGGACCAACGAAACATTATAATTCTTACCTTTGTAAAGTATCATGGTCTTTATCAGTTACGCGCAAAAAGACCGGGTGGATGCCACCGGGCAAATCCTTCCGGGGAACTCCGTAGACAAGGTGCTGGAAGCCTTGTCCGCGGCGGGCATCGCGTACTGGATCGACCGGGAGAAACTGCAAGGCGGGGATACCTATGCCGAACGGATCGTCCGGAACATCAAGGCCTGCGATACCTTCCTCTTCTTGTCCTCGGAAGCGGCCAATGCGTCCCCCTGGACGCTGCGCGAGATCAGTTCCGCCGTTTCTTTCGGGAAAAGGATCCTCCCGGTCCGCCTCGACCGCTCTCCCTACAATGATGCCGTTTCGCTTTATCTGGCTTCTATACAGTATATTGACTGGCAGGAAGCGGATGAGGAGACAACCCTGCGGCGTATCACGACCCGGCTGCAACACCCTGGTACCGAGGGGACTTTAGATCTGGAACAGGGACATCTGCCGAAACTGACACTCCTGACCCTGTACGCCGCCCTGGTGGTCCTGACCGGGGTCTACGCGTTGCTGACGTATCTTTTCCTATGGGCAAAGACGTTGCAAACCAGCGAAATAGCCGGCGGGATGATCGGATTTGTCGGAGAATTTGCCCTGTTGATGTCCATCTACTACGTCATCCGCTTGCTGCGGCTGCGCCGGTCGCGCTTCATCCTGCCGGCCATGATTGCAGGAATCGTTCTGTGCGCGGCTTTCGCAACAGCACGGATCGACCTGTTTATCTGCGACCTGCTGCTGATCCTGGGATGGCTGGGGATCTGGCTGGCCAGCCTGTATCATACGCCGACCCGTCCCTCGCTGCTTCGGCAGATGAGCCGGGAAGAAGTGCTGATGAAAGGAAACGACCCGGAGAACCTGCTCCTGGTCTATCTGGTGATCAAATGCCTGCTGGTCGTGATCGGTCGTTTTGCCGGTCATTTCCTGGATCTGGGTCAGTTCTTTTCCCTGTTCCGTTACTAGAATCCCCAAGAGAGCACTTTTTTTTGCTCAGAATCCAAAACTTTTCGTATCTTTGTAATCCAAACGAAATCGGGACCCGATTTTACGAAGTAAAAGCGGAATTAGCTCAGTTGGTAGAGCGGCGGCTTCCCAAGCCGCAGGTCACGAGTTCGAACCTCGCATTCCGCTCCAAAAAGAAAGAGACTGGTCCCTTGGGCCAGTCTCTCGCATTTTCAAGTAATAAACGCTATTTCAGCTGTGCCAGGCACGCCCGCACATGGGCCTCGATCGTCTCGACATCATAATCGACACGCTCAAACTTCTCGCCGGTGATATTCTCATACAACTCGATATAGCGGTCGGTAATTCCCGCCACGACCTCCGGCGTCATTTCCGGGACCTGCTGTCCCTCCTGCCCCTGGAAGCCATTGGCCATCAGCCACTCGCGAACGAACTCCTTGGAGAGCTGCTTCTGGTGCTCGCCGGCGGCCAGGCGCTCGGCATAGCCATCCGCATAGAAATAACGGGAGGAATCCGGGGTATGGATCTCATCCATCAGGATGATCTTGCCATCGCGTTTACCGAATTCGTATTTCGTATCCACCAGGATCAGTCCCATCTTCGCCGCAATCTCGGTGCCGCGCTGGAAGATCGCCCGGGTGTAGGCCTCCAGCTGTTCGTAATCTTCCCGGGAGACGATGCCCTGTGCGATGATCTCTTCCTTGGAGATGTCTTCGTCATGTCCCTCGGCGGCCTTGGTGGTCGGGGTGATGATTGGCTCCGGGAACTTCTGATTCTCCACCATGCCGTCCGGCATCGGGACGCCGCAGATCATGCGCTTTCCCGCCTTGTATTCCCGCCAGGCATGACCGGAGAGGTAGCCGCGGATGACCATCTCGACCTTGAACGGCTCGCATTTGAGACCGACCGTCACCATCGGATCCGGGACGGCGACTTTCCAGTTGGGAAGGATATCGGCCGTCGCATCCAGGAACTTCGCGGCGATACGGTTCAGGACCTGACCCTTGAACGGGATGCCTTTCGGCAGCACGACATCAAAGGCGGAGATACGGTCGGAAACGACCATGACCAGGTACTTGTCGTCAATGTCGTAGACATCGCGGACTTTGCCAGTGTATTTGCCCCGCTGGCCGGGGAAGGAGAAATCAGTTTTTACGATGGCTTCCATAACAGAGAGTATAATCCGGTCACAAAGATAAGAAAATCATGGAGAAGATACGGCACTTTTTCCGACTTTACCGATTTAAGCCGCCCCGGAGTTGGGACAGGACTTCGGCGATGGCTGCATCCAGCTGCGGATCCTTTCCGTCCAGGCGGTCCTTGAACGTATTCTTGACATAGATGTCCGGCTTGACACCGGTGTTTTCCAAGTCCTTTCCGTCCACGACGCTGTAGCAGCCCCAAGCCGGCATCCGGACCGTCGACCCGTCCAGCAGGCGGACGGAAGAAGTGAAGATGATCCACCGATAGGTCTCCGTACCGACCAGTTTGGCGATGCCCAGGGTCTTGATGCCGTTGGAAGTCACCTCCGCATCCGAAAGGCTGTGTTCATTGACCAGGACCACGATGGGTTTGCCGGCCGGGGCGACATTCGGGTGGCTGGTTTTCGGGAAATCCCGGTAGGACCACTCGAAATGGGCCTGACCGCGGAGGAAGTCGATGACTTCCTTGTGGACATTGCCGCCATTGTTGTAGCGCAGGTCCAGGATCAAGGCGTCCTTGTCATAGACTTCCGTATGCATCTTCTGCAGGAAGGAGTCCAGGTCTTCCGTTCCCATGGCCCGCATATGGATGTAACCGACCTTGCCGCCGGTCCGGTCCGTCACACGGGCTGCCCGCTGCGTTTCCCATTCCTTATAAGCCAGGGTTTTCACCGCAGAGAAGGCAGCCGGATGGACCTTGACGTCAAATTCTTTCCCGCCCCGGCTGAAGGTCAGTTTCAGTTCATCGCGTGCGACGGCGCCGGAGAAATAGCGCTCCCGGTTCTGCCGTACATCGACCCGCTGTCCGTCAACGGCCACCAGCCGGTCGCCTTTCCGCACGTCAATTTCGTCTTTATCTGCGGGAGAATCCGCCAGGATACCGACCACTTTGAACGGGTCGGTCTTTTCAAACAGGATGCCGGTCGCATACGTGCGGATCTTCGTCTCCTGCTTTTCTTCCGAACCGGTGGACGTGAAGCCCATGTGCGAGGAATTCAGCTCGCCGAGCAGGTCGGCCATGAGCGTCCGCAGGTTGGCCCGGGTCCGGACATACGGCAGGAAAGAAGCATAGTAATCCCGGTCGGCGTACCAATCCGTCCCGTGGAAATTGACGTCATAGTAGTTTTGCTCCAGCACGGCCCAGCCTTCATAGAACATCTGCCGGAACTCATCTCCGAGGACGGCCTCGACATCCTTCGAAACGGCGGTTTTCGCCGCGGAGCCGGCAGCCGGGTCTACTTTATAGATTGCGCCGCCGGACAGGCAGTACAGGGCATCTTTGCAACTGAAGAAGGCTCCTCCATTCAAGTCTTTGATCTGCTTGGGCTTTGCTTCCGGGTCCGAGATCTCGAGCGCATAGGTCCCACCGGGGCCGGACCCGTAGGAACGGTACAAGAGGTAATCCTTTCCCTTCGAGGTCCAGACATACAGGCCGCTCTGGCTGCCCTCCCGCTCGACGCGGGTCATCCGGTCGTGGATGTCCGTAAAGTCAATCACCACGGAGGAGTCGGTCTTGGCTGCGTCTTTCTTGTCCTTGAACAGGTTCTCGACTGTCGCGGACTTGAAGGGTGCGTCGTATTTCCGAAGCGGGAGCTTGTACAGGGAAGCCCGCGTCCCTTTCGGGAAGGAGGCTGAGGTCGGGTTGGCCAGCAAGTACATGTTCCGCCCGTCCGGTGAGAACACGGCGCCGTGCTCGACGGCTGCGGAATGCGTAAGGTTGGTCAGTTTCCCTTCCTTCATGTCATAGAGGAAAACATCGGGTTCGAACCGATGCATCGCATCGAAGGCCAGGTAGCGGTCGTCGGAAGAGAACGACAGGTCATAGCCCTGGAACGACCAGAATTCGGCTTCGGCCACCTGGGAGACGGCCCCGGTCTTCAAATCACAGAGCATAACGGCGCGGCTGCCGTCCATGAAAGCAATCTTCGTACGTTTCGGATTGACGGACAGGTTCTTGGAATTGTTTTCCGAGACGAATACCGCCGTCTCGCCAGCAGAGCCGTCTGCCGCGATCCGGTACAGGTTCGTCCAGCCCTTCTCCGTCCTTATATAATACAGGGTCTTGCTGTCATCGCCCCATACGACCTCGCTGACCCGTTCGTCAGACGGGGTGTCAAGGCGCTGCAGGAACTTGCACTTGGTGTCAGAGACATACAGGCCGCCCCGGATCACCAGGGCGAACTTCTTGCCATCGGGGGACACGTCCGCCGCCGTCGGCGTCTGTCCTGTGAAAGAGCGCCGGACCTCCACGCTGCCGGATGCGACTGATATCTGAGGCACCGTCACGGTTCCGCCGACCGGATCCAGCACATGGATTTCATAATCTTTCAGGAAGACAATGGCGCTGCCGCCGAAGGCGATCGACGGGTACTGGACGGAACGGTCGAAAGCCGTAAGCTGGACCGGCTTTCCGCCTTTCACATATTTGACGATATTGGATTCCTTGTTGCTCTCGTCACTGACATAGTAAATATTCCCGTTGCGGTCGGCCATGGGCCACTGGTCCTTGCCGATATAGTCCGTCAGCTCGGAATAGGTTTTCGTTTTCGGATTCCAGCACTTGATGTTGGGGTTGTGGTCACCGACATAGCGCTTCCGCGTGGGGAAGCTGATGCTTTCCATGGACTCGTTGAAGAGGAATTCGCCCGTTTTCGGGTTTTCCGCCACATTCACGACCGTATTGAAGAAGCCGTCGAACATCAGCTCGGGCGTCCCTCCCCCGACCGCGATCCGGAAGGTCGTCTTGCGGGCGCTGGCCCGGGTCGACTCGAAATAGATGTACCGGGAATCCGCCGACCAGGAGACCGGCACGTCCGGGGCCTCATGGTAGGTCAGCTGAACGGCAGCGCCGCCGCCCAAGGGCACGACATAGACATCGTTGTTCCCCTGGATATCCGAGCTGAAGGCCAGCCATTTCCCGTCCGGAGAGACCAGCGGGGAATCCTGGACGCCCGGCATGGTCAGCAGGGCGGTCGCCTGTCCGCCTGCCACGGGGACGGACCAGATGTCCCCGTCATAACTGAAATAAATCTGTTTTCCGTCCGGAGAAAGGGAAGGGTGCGACGCGAACCGGATGTTTTCGGCAGATGTTGCCGCACACGTCAAGGCCACGGCGGCGGACAGCAGGAGGGAGTGTCTCTTCATGATCGTATCAAAGGCTTCATTTTCATGCCTCAACCAAAGATACGGTTAATTCCCGATTCCATCAATACGCTGATTTCATATTCTACGGATTCTTTTCTAACTTTGAATCCAAATTACTTGTAACATGAAGAGAATCCTTCTGCTCGCCGTCGCGGCCGCTTCCCTGCTCGCCGCCTCCTGCAACCGCTATGAAACGGTTGCCGGCGATCCGCTCGACACCAAGATCTACACCTTGGACAACGGCCTGAAAGTGTACATGACCGTCAACAAGGAGACCCCGCGTATCCAGACCTACATTGCCGTCCGTTCCGGCGGCAAGAACGATCCGGCCGACAACACCGGTCTCGCCCACTACCTTGAGCACATCATGTTCAAAGGTTCCGAACTCGTCGGAACGACCGACTACGCGGCAGAAAAGCCCATGCTGGACCAGATCCAGGCCCTGTATGATGTTTACCGGACCCAGACGGACCCGGCCGAACGCGCCGCCACCTACCACCGGATCGACTCTATCAGTTACGAAGCCTCGAAACTGGCCATCCCCAATGAATATGACAAGATGATGGCCCTGATCGGATCCGAAGGGTCCAATGCCTTCACGTCCAGCGATGTAACCTGCTACCAGGAAGACATCCCGGCCAACCAGGTCGAGAACTGGGCCAAGGTCCAGTCCGACCGCTTCAAGAACATGGTCGTCCGCGGTTTCCACACCGAGCTGGAAGCCGTCTACGAAGAATACAACCAGGGGCTGACCGATGATACGGAAAAAGCGATGATCGCCATTGATTCCGTCCTCTTCCCCCATCATCCGTACGGGACCCAGACCGTCATTGGCACCCAGGAGCACCTGAAGAATCCGGACATCACCGCCATCAAGCGGCAAAAAGCCCTCATGTATGTCCCGAACAACTGCGCCATCTGCCTGTCCGGCGATTTCGATCCGGACCAGATGGTCAAGATCATCGAGAAATACTTCGGCGACTGGAAGGCGACCGACAGCGTACCGGCCCTGCAATATGAAGCGGAACAACCGATTACCGCACCCGTGGAGAAACATGTCCTGGGGTATGACGCCGAATTCGCCATGATGGGATGGCGCTATCCGGGCACCACGGACACCGACAGCGAGATCGCCGAGATCGTCGGTGCCATCCTCTACAACGGACAGGCCGGCCTGATGGACCTGGACCTGGCCCAGGCCCAGAAACTCGCCGAGGTTCAGGCCTTCCCCTACGGCCGCACCGACTATGGCGAGATGCTCCTGATCGGCGTGCCCAAAGAAGGACAGAGCCTGGAAGAAGTCCGCGACCTGATGCTGGGAGAGATCGCCCGGCTGCGGGAAGGAGATTTCGACGGACGGCTGGTCGAGGCCGCCATCAACAACTGGAAATTGGAGCGGATGCGCAGCCTGCAGACCAACCGGAACCGGGCCATGCTCTTTGTCGACTCCTTCATCGGCGGCAACGACTGGGCCCACGACACCCGGCTGCAGCAGCGGCTCGAAGCCCTGACCAAGGAAGATATCGTGGCCTGGGCTCAAAAGTACCTGGGAGCCAACAGCTATGTCATCGCCTACAAGCACCTGGGACAGGATCCGAACATCCAAAAAATCGAAGCGCCGAAGATTACCCCGATCGTCACCAACCGCGACCGTCAGAGTGCCTTCCTCCAGGATATCCAGAACAGCGTTCCCCAGCCCATCGAGCCGGTCTTCGTCGATTTCGCCAAAGACATGGAGAAACGACAGGACCGCGGGCTCGACATCCTTTACAAGAAGAACGACCTCAACGGCATCGCGACCCTGCAGTATCGGTTTGACCTGGGCAGCGCCGCCGACCCGGCCCTCGGATTCGCCCTGGACTACCTGAGCTATCTGGGAACGCCGGAGCGCAGCGCCGCCGACATCGCATCTGAGATGTACCGCCTGGCCTGCTCATACGGCGCCAGCGTAAGCGGCGATGCGACGGTCGTTACCTTCAACGGACTGGGTGAGAACCTCGGACAGGCCATGGCCCTGGTCGAAGACCTCCTGGCGAACGCCGTCGGAGATGAAGCCATCCTGGAGAGCCTGAAGGCGGACGAACTGAAAAACCGCGCAGATGCCAAGCTCAACCAGCGTGCCTGCAATACGGCGCTGCGCCGCTATGTCACCTACGGTCCCGAGTACATCCGCAAGACGACCCTGACCAACGACCAGCTCAAGGCGCTGACTTCCGAGGAACTCCTTGCCAAGGTCCGCGGCCTGCTCGGCAAACAGCACCGGATCCTTTACTACGGGCCGCAGGAGGCCGACGCCCTGTGCCGGACCCCCGCCGAAGTCCATCCGGTCCCCCAGTCCCTGGAGCCGGTCGCCAAGATGCGCCAGCCGCGCCTGCTGACTCCGGAGGCCCGGGTCGTGATCGCTCCCTACAAAGCCCGTCAGTTCAACTACATCCAGTACTCTGACCGGGGCGAATCCTACGACATCCAGGCCCAGCCGGCCATCGCACTCTTCAACGAGTATTTCGGCGGCGGCATGAACGGCATCGTCTTCCAGGAGATGCGCGAGTCCCGCGCCCTTGCCTACAGCGCCGGCGGCTCCCTCTCCGCCCCGTCTTTCAAAGGTGACAGCTACGCATTCTCCGCCACCATCGGCTCGCAGAATGACAAGCTCCGGGCAGCCGTGACCGCCTTTGACGAAATCATCAGCGACATGCCGGCCTCCGACAAGGCCTTTGACATCGCCAAGACCGCCATCATCTCCCGCCTCCGCACCGGCCGCACCACCGGGATCGGCGTGCTGAACGCCTATCTCGCCTGCGAAGAACTGGGCACCGCCGAACCGGCCGACCGCCTCGTTTTCGAACAGGTGCCGGGTATGACGCTTTCCGACCTGCTCGCTACGAAAGCCCGCTGGGTGGACGGACGCACCTATGTCTATGGCATCCTGGGCGATCCCGCCGACCTGGACATGGACTTCCTCCGCAGCCTCGGTCCCGTCAAGACCGTCAGTCTGGAAGAGATTTTCGGCTATTGATCCATCACACACTCAGAAATATTCTTAACCCCGGGGATACCATAATACGTTATGATATCCCCTTTTACGAATATCTTGCGTCCCAGGTTGGACGGATGGGAGACCAGATTGAGCGCATCCCGGATGGCCCCTTTTTTCAGTTCCACCGAGAGGCAGACCGCCTTGGAGGTCGCAGAGGTCTTTCCCGCAATGGCCAGGTTGGTGTCGGACGTCGTTCCTAAAAAAGGCGAGGCGTTGCCGATGATATAGCCGTAGACCCAGACGCCCGTGGCTCCCGTCTTTCCCCGCGCCGTCATCACGTCCATCGCATGTTCCTTGTCGCGGCCGTCCATCGCCGTGACAGGGCCGGTGCCGATGATATAGCGGTCGTCCGTCCAGGTGCGGCTGGGATCGATCGCGACGGGAATCTTTCCCGAAGAAGAAGAGGCGGGCCCGGGCGCGGATACAGCGACGGTCAGGATCTCCCGTTCCGCCAAGTCTTTCGTGTACAAGATGCTCTGCGACCCGTCATCGTCCAGGACCACGCTGACGTCTCCGGGATGGAAATACGCAATCCGCTGCTCCCGGTAGGCATACGGCAGGCGTCCGTCCGCCGATTGTACGAAAAACAGGCCCTTGGGATAGTTCACCAGGAAATCCGACGCGATCTTCAGCCGGATTCCGGCATTCAACTGATGGCAGAGCAGGGCGACGTCTACGGTCGCACCGGAAGATACGACGGCCTCCTGCGAATCTCCATACAACGGCTGGCCGAAGGCCGGCGCCTTGAAATCGCACGACCGGACAGATACATGATAGGTGCCGGGATCGACGGGCAGCGGGTCCGGACATTCTCCGAACAGTCCATCGTAGACGGAAGCGCCATCCGAACCGGTTACTTGCAGGATAAACTGGCTGGAATCAGGGAGGTCCGCCCCCTTGGTGAGCGCACGGTTGGTAAAATGGATGGACAGGGTACCCGGTTCACGGGATGGGAACAATTCCTCACAGGAGGAGAAAAGGGCGGCAGCCACCAATGCTACCGGCAAGAAAAAACGCTTTTTCATGGCACAAAATTTTTTTGCGCCAAGATACGCCGCGGCCCCGGACCTCAGACAAAGAAACAGAAATTAAATTTCCAAGCAACTTTTCCCATTGCCCGAGAGCCGGGCAAAAAATTTTTTTTATCGGGCCTTTCACATGCAATTCCCGGTCGAAAGGTCGAATAACCGGATGAATAGGTACAAAAACACGAGACGAACGCATCGCTGCGTCCGCCCCGCTACTTAACCTAAACTTAAACTATGAAAAACTTCATCGCAAATATAATCAAAAGTCTTGCAAATCAAAGTATTTTCAAGACTTTTTTACGCTTTCCGGATCTTTGCCCATTGCAGGAGGAGTTTCTTCTCCCCATACTTATCGAAGCGTATGGTCGCCATCCGCTTGTCCGGATCGCCGGTGATCTCCAGGATGACACCATATCCGAAACGGTTGTGCTCAATCCGCAAACCCGGGGTCATTTCCAGGACCGACATCGGAATGAAACCGGGATCATCCGCCATACGCTGCGGAGCCGGAGCCGGACGGACCGGGGACGGTTTGGGCGCAGAAACTTTCGGAGCGGATTGCTTCGGGGCATAGGAGACCTTTCCGGAAGAGCCGTAGGCATAACCGGGAGAACCGGCGCGCGGATTGAACCGGGATCCGAAGCCGCCGAAACGGGAAGGATCCTCCCGGTCTTCGGTACTGCGGGCCCGGAAATCCTCGCCCGAAAGCGGGTTCTGCAGGTATTTCCGGTCGATTTCCCGGATAAAGCGGCTGGGCGCATTGGACTCATGTTTGCCGTTGCGCATGCGGGTCTGGGCGAAACTCAGTTCCACGGCCACTTTCGCACGGGTCAGCGCGACATAAAACAGGCGCCGCTCCTCTTCGATATCCGTCGGGGAGGCCAGCAGGCCGCCCGAAGGGAAAAGGTTCTCCTCCATGCCGGCCACGTAAACATACGGAAACTCAAGGCCTTTGGCCGAGTGGACCGTCATCAGGGCAATCTTGTTGTTGGTCTCGTCCTCATCGACATCGACGGCACTGAGCAGCGAGATGTCTTCGAGATACTCGCCGAGGGTCACCACGGGAAGGTCCGCCTCGGCAATCTCGGAGCCGTCCGAGAGGTTGCCTTCCGCCATCAATTCCTCGACGGCAGCATTGTGCCGGTCTTCCACGAAAGCCTTGACGCTGTTGACCAATTCCTCGATGTTCCCGGCCCGGGACTGGCTTTCAATAGACAGGTCTTCCTTGAAAGATTTATACAGTCCGCTGGCGTCCGACAGCCCCGTTGCAACGGCGTAGGCATCGGTCGTGGGAAGCATGGCATTGTATTTCATGATCATGTCAGAGAAGGCCTTCAGCCGGGTCACGGCGGCCGTCTTCAGTCCGAAACGATCCAGTCCTTCCAGGGAAATCGCGGCCAGCAACGGGACGCCCGCCGCTTTTGCCGCCGCATCCAGGGCCTGCAGGGAGGTGTCGCCGATCCCCCTGGCGGGTTTGTTGACGGCCCGCCGGAACGACTCGTCATCGGCCGGGTTCACCGCCAGCTTGAAATAGGCCATCATGTCCTTGACTTCCGCCCGTTCGAAGAAGGAATGGCCGGAATAGATCATGTACGGAAGGTTCCGTTTCCGCAGGGCTTCTTCCAAGGCGCGGGACTGCGAATTGGTCCGGTACAGGATGGCGAAATCCGAATACTGGGCGCCTTGCCGCTGCATCTTCGAAATGATCGACGAGACGATCAGTAGGGCTTCCTCCTGTTCGGTATAGGCCTGGATCAGCCGGATCAGTTCACCGGGTTCCCCCTTGGAGTAACAATTCTTCGGAATCCTCCCTTCATTCTTGGCAATCAGAGAGTTGGCAGCTTCCACAATGGTCTGGGTAGATCGATAGTTCTGCTCCAGCCGGAAAATATGCATATCCGGATAATCCTTCCGGAAATTCAGGATGTTCTCGATCTTGGCACCCCGGAACGCATAGATGGACTGGCTGTCGTCACCCACGACGCAAAGGTTGCGGTGAACGGCCGCCAGTTTCTTGAGGATCAGGTACTGCGCGAAGTTCGTGTCCTGGTACTCGTCGACCAGGATATAGTCAAAGCGGCCGGCAATCGAGGCGAGGGCATCCGGACAGTCCTTCAGCAGGATGTTCATGTTGAGCAGGATATCGTCGAAATCCATGACCCCGGACGCTTTCAGCAACTGCTGGTAGACGGCGTAGATCCGCCAGATCTCCGGCTTTTTGGCATGGGTGTCGTTGATCTTCGCCTGCGTATTGGCGGCATAGGCCTGCGGCGTCACCAGATTGTT
>ODAI011815458.1_pt1 | contig 12701 bp, 8 predicted proteins | sample 1539321 | NCBI WGS metagenome assembly ODAI01 (sample SAMN02144231, study PRJEB22623) | gut metagenome | biome: sheep rumen | host: Ovis aries | place: New Zealand | reverse complement strand
TACGTCAATCCTGCCACTCCCCAAAGTGTGTCTGCTCTCCACAACGAGGCGCCCGTCCCCTGTACGCCTACCTATGAAGGCACGATTGAACTGCGCGGTCTGCAGCCCGGCAAGACGTACACTGCCACCGAGTACGCTGCCGACGAACCCCGCTCTTTCACCGTCAGCGGCGACAACCCCTGTGTGCAGGTGCACTTCGAGCGCAGTTACCTCCTCAAAGTGACAGAGAACAATCCGTAACCGGCATTCGTTGCTCTCAAAATTGTTATACATTTTGCTTACGGCCTGCTTACCCTCTCCTTACCCTCTGCGAGGAAAACACGCACATTTATCTACACTAGCCCGCAGGGCGCTACACTCCAAAAATAAAAAATATGTAATAATAAAAATAAGTGTTTATGAAACGATTCCAAGCAATCTTTTTCAGCCTGTTGCTCGCTGTTTCGGCATTTGCTGATATCAGCGTAAAAGGCAAGGTTATCGACGCCGACAATGGCGAACCGATGATTGGTGTCAGTATTTTGGTAAAAGGTTCCACTGTCGGCACCGTTACGGATATTGACGGCAATTTCGAATTGAACGTTCCAAACGATGCAGTGGTGCAGTTCTCTTTCATCGGCTACAAGACGGTGGAACGTCCCGCTGCCAAGACAATGAACGTGTCGCTTGAGTCGGATGCAACTGAATTGCAGGAGGTGGTGTCTTTGGGCTACTCTGCTGTGAAAAAAGCCGAACTATCCTCTGCAGTTGTAACGGTGAATGCCGAGGCACTGACCGATGTTACCACCAGTGACGTGGGTAACATGCTTCAAGGCAAGATTGCCGGCGTACAGGTAAGCAACGCTACCGGACAGCCGGGCGCTTCTGCCGAAATCCGTATCCGCGGTACCGGTTCTATCACCGCCGCCTCAGACCCTGTCTATGTGGTGGACGGTGTCATGGGCGGTCAGTTCAACCCCAACGATGTCGAGACAATCTCTGTCCTCAAAGATGCCGGTGCCACGGGTATCTACGGGGCAGCCGCTGCCGGCGGTGTTATCGTTGTTACCACCAAGTCCGGTTCGCGCAACACCAAGCCGCGGGTGAACGCACGTGTCACCGTGGGTGGCGTACAGCCGCTGTTCGGCAACTTCAACATGATGAACTCCGAAGAACTGTATTACTACCACAAGTCGATGTACGCCCCTTCGGTTTTCAAGACCCTTCGCCCCATGTCTCTGTTGGACGAAGACCACGACTGGAAGAAATATTTCTTCAAGAACGGCATGACGCAGGACTACTACATCTCTGTTGCCGGTGGTACCAACAAACTGGGCTACTATGCTTCGTTTGACTACTACAAGCAGGATGGTACCTTCATCAACACTGGTTACGAGAAGTTCTCCGGGCGTGTCAACCTCAATGCCGAAGTCACCAAGTGGCTCGATATGAAGGTGAGTGCCTATTTTGACAAATCGCAGTCCCGCAGCGAGGCGTCTTGGCGCATGATGAACGACGCTTACACCAAAATGCCGTGGGACAACGCCTACGACGAAGACGGAAATATCGTGTTCATCAACTCCGACAAACGCCCCGATGGTACACCTTGGTACTCGCAGGACAAATTCAACGGACTCCACAACTCGCTCTACGACTATTCCAAGGGCGGCGGACTGTCGATGGGTGCCGACGTACAACTGAATTTCCACCTCACCGACTGGTTGACGCTGCAATCCAGCAACCGTTTTGCACACAGCAACTCCAAGTGGACGGCATACGAAGACCCCCGTACTTTCCACCCCGAGTATCCCGACGGATATATGGAGGAAGACCTTGAACAGTCCTACTCTTTCGGTACAACCAATATCCTGAAAGCCGCATACCAGTGGGGCAACCACTCTGTCAATGGTATGATTGGCGGCGAGTTCGGTATTTGGCAGTCCGAATATACCGCTGCTGCCGGTACGGGTATGCCGCAAGGCGTCGATGCACTGCGTGCCTGCTCCGTACAGGCGATTGACGGTTATCGTATCCCGGGACGCAGTTGGGCGGCATTCATCCAGGCGGGCTACGACTACGGAAAGCGTTATTTCATCAACGCCACTTTCCGTGCAGAAAATAGCACCAACTTCGCCCCGGGCAGAGGGGTAGGGTTCTTCCCCTCCGTTTCGGCTTCGTGGCTGATTTCGAACGAGCAGTTCATGAAAGACCAGAAAGTGGTTAGTTCCCTCAAACTGCGCGCTTCGTATGGTATCACGGGTAACAACAATATCCCGCCGTACCTCTATCTCGCCACTTACGCGCTGAACGCTTCTTATCAGAACAAGACGGTGGCGATCGCCAGCCGCTTGGGTAACTCGATGCTCAGTTGGGAGGAAGCCAGAATGGCGGCTGTAGGTATCGACCTCACCTTCATCAACCGCGTGGACATGTCCCTTGACCTCTACAACACCGACAACACCGGTCTGCTGCTGAACGTGCCGGTTGCACCTTCTACCGGTTTCTTCGAGATTACGAAGAACGCAGGTTCGGTGCGCAACCAGGGTATTGAGTATCGTATAGACGCCCAGGCGATTAAGACCAAAGACTGGCGCTGGGATATCGGTTTCAACATCGGCTTCAACCGCAACCGCGTGACGGACGCAGGTCCTACTGGTGAGTTCCTTCAGAGCGCTTCTTCAGTCAACCAACAGGTCAAGGTCGGTCAGGACATCTACTCCTGGTACATGAAAGAGTGGGCTGGTGTGGACAGCGAGACCGGTGACCCGCTCTGGTACGTCATCGACGAACAGGGTAACAAGAGCACTACCAACGACTACAATGCCGCCACCGTTCATGTTGTGGGCAAGGCGACACCGCTCTTCCAGGGTGGTCTGAATACGCAGGTCAGTTGGAAAGGACTCTCGTTGAGCATCAACACCAACTTTACTTACGGCAACAAGGTGTACAACTACAACCGTATGGCACTGGACGCCGATGGTGCGTATGTGGGTTATACGCAGTATTCCATCGAGAACAACAAGATGGGGTGGACCCGTTGGGAGATGCCCGGCGACGAGGCTACTCACCCCAAGGCGGTGTTGATGGGCAACAAACAGTCCAATGCCATTTCTTCGCGTTATCTCGAAGACGGCAGTTTCTTCCGTTTGAAGAACATCACCTTGAGTTACGACTTTGCCGCTACTCTCATCCCCAAGCATATCATGAGCAAGTGCCGCATTTATATCTCTGCGGACAACCTGTTCACGGCAACCAAGTTCTCCGGCATGGACCCCGAGGTGAGCCTTTCCACCACCACTTACCGTCTGGCGGGTATGTACTCCGACCAATACCCTGTGGCACGTAATATCGTCGGCGGTATTGAGATCGAGTTCTAACCAAAATGTGTGAATGGGTAAATCAGTATTTTTGTAAATAAATTATACCATTATGAAAACCAAAGTATTATATATTTCCGCGGCATTGTTTATGCTGTTTGGTTTGGTTAGTTGCGAGAACAACATCTTCCCCAACGACGAGTTGAACGGCAGTTCGCTCATGACGGATGAGGGTGGTGCCACCTATATTATCGACGGGTGCTACGCCATGCTCAAGGAAGAGTATGAGTATATCGAATATGCGTCCAGCAATACGTATATCCGCCACTATCTGCAACTGGCAGAGTTCCCCGCTGACAATATCTGCCTGTCGGGACGTACTACCGACCCGCTTTATCAGGCTACGTGTTACAAGATGACCGACAACCTGAAGAACGTTGGTTTGCCTTGGTGGATTGGTTACAAAGTGATCTATACCGCCAACAACGTGATAGAGGGCTTTGAGGAGGGCAAGTCCGTCGAGTGTGACCAACTGCTCGGCGAGGCGTATTTCCTGCGCGCCATGGTTCACTTCCATTTCGTGACGCTGTTTGCCAAACCCTACGTACTTGGCCGTGACAACATGGGCGTACCCCTGCGTACCTCTACCAATACGGAGGTGACCACTCGTGCCACTGTAGGCGAGGTCTATGACCAAGTTGCCAAGGACCTGCGCAAAGCTGCTTCGCTCATGAACAAACCTCGTGGCAACGCAGGGTATGCTACCAAGAACACTGCACTCGGGCTGCTCTCACGCGTCTACCTTTACGAAGAGAAGAACGACTCCGTTATCAGTGTAGTGAACGAAATGGGTGACCCCGTCGACTATTTGGAGACCGATTTCCCCAACTATTTTGCCAAAGCGCTTTCCAGCAAAGAGACTCTGTTGGCAATTGCGCACACCTCGCTGGAGAACCGCGGTTCGGGCAGTATCGGCTCTATGTACACCAACGATGGTGGCGGTTGGGGCGAAATCTACGCCAGTGACCCGTTGCTGAACCTGTACGAGCGCTATCCCGATGACAAGCGCCTCAGTTTCATCGATTTCCGCGAAGAGACCAGTCCCTCCATTGCTCTGACCGGCAAGGACGCCGTGTTCTTCCCCGTTCCATCCGCAACCGACGAATTCCGCTCGAACCTGTTTGCCGAGGTCAAGACCGACGCTTCGGGTAAATATTGCACCATTGAGGGCACAGACTACCGTATCAAAGAGGTGCAGGTGAATGGCATGAACCAACCCGATGCGGCTGGCGAATACAAACTGTATTTTGTCAATTACGGTGGCGAGGATTGTGCGGCACGTATCATGAAGTTCCCGGTACACCGCTTCACCTATCCCAACTATTTCGTAACCAAGTACAGTTATCAGGATGGTCAGCCGATGTTGTCTTCCCCTGTACTGCTTCGTTGGGGTGAGGTGTTGCTGAACCGTGCCGAGGCGTATGCCAAGACGGGACAAGACGCACTGGCCCTCGCCGATGTCAATGCCATCCGCCAGCGGGCGGGCATTCCGGCTGCCGGCATGTTCTCCGCTACTCAGATGCACGGCTATACCACTGTCCTGGACGTAGTTCTGGACGAGCGCCGTATGGAGTTGGCTTTCGAAGGGCACCGTATGTTCGATGTTTATCGTAACAAGCGCGACATGGACCGACGCTATCCGGGTGTTCAGCCTTGGGAGGTGGTCAAATACACCGACAACAAGATACAATTCCCCATACCTTACGGCGAGTGGTCAGTAAGTGGCATACCTCAAAACCCCGGTTATTGATAAATCCGTGAATAATATGAGTGCAAGCATACTTATATAAAACAATATTCAATCAACTTATTTATTAATTTTAATCAACAAACAAAATGAAAAAGAGTTTTCTTTTCGCAAGCGTAGTGGCTGTAGTTGCCCTCCTTGCTGCTTCTTGCCAACCTAAGGTAGAAGCCCCGAAAGCCCGTTTCGACTATGCAATTGACGGGTTGACAGTAACCTTTACCAACATGAGTAAAAACGCCGACACCTATGCATGGGAGTTTGGTGACGGACAGACCGCTACGGAGAAAGACCCTGTTCACACCTATGCCGAGGCAGGTTCGTACACCGTCAAACTGACCGCAAAGAACGCTGGGGGTACCAACGCCGCCGAGCAGGTACTTGTTCTTGAGAAAAAAGCATGGGAAGTTAAGATTGACGGCAAGTTTGACGACTGGGCAGCCGTTCCTTCCGACGTCCTGGCTGAGACCAAGGCTGACGAGAACTCCAAGTACGAGGAGCTCTATGTTGCCAAGTTCTGCACCGATGCCGACTACATCTATTTCTATCTGGAGTTCAGCAACGCTACCGGCAAATACGTTGACGACGACGGCAAAGAGTTTGACGGTTTCGTAGTGGACTACATGGACATGTATTTCAACCTGGACGACGATGCTACCACCGGTTCGAACAGTTATCTGTGGGAGTCCTCTGCTGCTGAGTTCCTCATCGAGGGGCAGATTCGCGAGTACACCGGTGCTGGTCTGTTCTTCTTCAACAACCCCGACCAAACCGCTTGGGGATGGGAGGATACCGGCGTTTCCGGCATCATCGCCGAGTCGTCTGAGGCGGCTACCGTTTCCGCCGGACATCTGGCTGTTGAGGGCAAGATCATGCGCGCCATGTTCCCGCAGACTCCGAAGGTGCTGAAGGTAGGCGTATTCTGCTCTGACTCCGGTTGGGCTGAGCAAGGCTGTCTGCCGCAGACCACTATCGATGACGGAGGCAACGCCATTCCGAGCCCGCTGCTCGAGGTGAAACTCAACTAATGCTATCTTTTCAGTGGTGGCCGCTCTTAACTGGGCGGTCACCCTTTCCTTTTCCTAATACACCATTCCATTCTACCTAATTTCGTTCACTATATGCGTAATCGTACTATCATATGGTCGCTGGCATGCCTGCTGTTCGTGGCTTGTCAGCCGCCCGTTGTCAATCCGCCCGTGCCGGAAGATGACGGCATGCACCATGACTCCCTCACCGTTAACTATGAACTATTCTGCAACCCCGAGCGCGGGTTCCACATTTTCAAAGAATTCCACAGCCCCAACCCCGAACGTATGTATGCCGGTGGTGTGAAGAATATCTACAACATGGGCTATTCGTTGGTGTTGAACAACTACTATCTGGAAGATTATCGCGACACCCTTATTGCAGACTCCTATCTGGAGGTGGTCCGCAACAACATGCAGGCACTCCGCGAAGGCGGGTGCAAGTGCATCCTTCGCTTTGCATACACCAGTTCCGAGAACCAACAACCGCGCGAAGCGCCGGTGGAACTCGTACTACAACATATAGAACAAATCAAGCCCATCCTACAGGAATATGCCGATGTAATCTTCGCCATGGAGGCGGGGTTTGTAGGCGTATGGGGTGAGTGGTACTACACCACTTACTTCAAGTACCAACCCAGCAAGGACGAGGATTTTGCCGACCGTCGCCGTGTATTGGACGCCCTGCTGGAAGCCTTGCCCAAAGAGCGTATGATCTGTGTACGAACGCCTGAGTTCAAAATGCGCTGCTTCGGCTGGACCAAGGACGACACCCTCACCATGGCGGAGGCATACAACGGCTCACCCAAGGCGCGAATAGCAGCACACGACGATGCCTTCATGGCGGACGAGTCCGACATGGGTACGTTCAAGGGCACATACCAGCGTACTTACTGGGAGTCGGAGACGCGTTACACTATCTACGGCGGCGAGTCTTGCCGACCGGGCAAGTACGCCAATGCAGAGAACTCCATCGCCCAAATGGCGGCGATGCATATATCCTACTTGAATATCAGTTACCACAAGTCGGTTATCAACGGTTGGCAAAACGAGGGACGCTTGGACGAGATCAAGCGCCGTATAGGATATCGGCTCTATGCCAGCGATGTGGCTACTACCAAGGAACCCAAGGCGGGCGAGAACCTGCGGGTCGTGGTGACGATTGAGAACGAAGGTTTCTCCTCACCCAAAAATCCGCGCGACATACAGATGCCGCTCGTCTCCAAATCCGACCCCAAACAGGTGCTCACCGTAGTGCCTGACTGCGACCCACGCTTCTGGATGCCCGAACAGAGAAACCTGATTGATGTGACCTTCCAACCGCAGAAAGCCGGACAGTACGACCTGTACCTGTATCTGCCCGACCCGCAACCGACACTGGCAAACAACCCCTGTTATGCCATCCGTCTGGCGAACGAGAACTGTTGGGACGACCAAACCGGCTACAACCATCTGACTACTATTACTGTCAATTGATAACAACATGAAAAAACTACTTTCCACCACCCTGTGTGCCCTGTTATTGGCGGCATGTGCCACCGGAAATACAGATAAAGACACGCTTCAGGAGACCGACACCGTCACCTTTGCACATACCGACGACATTTTTGCCAACCCCGAGCGAGGGCTGCTCATACAGACGTACTACACCTCACGGGACAATCGTCCGGCGGTGCAGGCAAATACCATCGCCGCCAACCGCAAGTCCGCATCCAAGGTCACGCTGTATCTGGACTCTTACTACCTCACCGACTACATGACGTCCGACATCCCGCAGGATTTTCTGGACAGACTCGACCGAAACATGAACGCCTTACGCGAAGGCGGCGCCAAGGTGGTGCTGCGCTTCTCCTACAAGTCCGACAACAACGACAGTGCCCGCCCATGGGACGCTTCGCCCCAGTGGGTGGCAAGGCATATTGACCAATTAACCCCCTATTTACAGAAACATGCCGATGTAATCCTGTGCCTGCAGGCAGGTTTTGTCGGGGTGTGGGGGGAGTGGTACTACACCTCTCATTTCAACATGAACCCCAAATCGGACGCTGACTATGAACCCCGATGGGAGGTGCTGGAACACCTGTTGCGCGCTCTTCCCGAGGACCGCCAGATTGCATTGCGTACGCCCATGTTCAAGAAACGTTATCTGAAAATGCGCGGATTGGGTACATCACCCCTCACCGCCGAGGAGGCCTACCTACCCACCCCCAAAGCGCGTATATGCGGACACAACGACTGTTTCCTTGCCTCGGAGGACGACTACGGCACCTACGACACGGAGGCCGATCGCAGGTTCTGGCAGGAGGATACCAAATACACCCTCATGGGTGGCGAGACCTGTCAGGAGTGTGAACTGTCCGGCGGGCTGAATGCCATCCGCCAACTGGAACTTTACCACTGGACCTACCTGCACCGCGACTACAACACGGACGTGCTGGACTCGTGGCGGCAAGATGGGGTGTGGGAGGATGTCATGCGCCGGCTCGGTTATCGTCTGGAGCTGCAGACCGCCACATTGCCCAAGGACCCCATGGCAGGCAAACCTTTTGACGCTTCGTTTGTGCTGTACAACAGCGGTTTTGCCGCGCCTATGAACAAGCGGGGCGTGGAACTGGTGTTTGTCAGCAAGGCGAACCCCCAAGAGAAATATGTTTACCCGCAGACCGAGGACCCGCGCTTCTGGATGGCGGGCGATACGGCACGGTTCACCCTCTCCTGTACGCTGGACCCCGCTATGCAGGGACTATACACCCTCTACCTCAACCTGCCCGACCCGTACGAGTCGCTACACGATGACCCCAACTTCTCTATCCGTCTTGCCAATGACGGCATCTGGGAGGAACAGACCGGATACAACCGCATCACTAATCTGTATGTAGAATAGGGTGTAGTATGAAACGTTCCGTCTGGTTGATATCCCTGTTGGCAATCGCCGGCTCACTTCTTGCACAGCACCCCGCCTATTGGTGGGGAGCCGCGGTGGGATTGGGGCATATGCAGCCCTATGTTGATTGTCCCCCCTTCCACATGCAGGTCGAGGATGCCAACAACCAATTGGTACCACTCTTTCTTTCTTCGGAAGGAGAATATATGTGGTGCGACGACGCCTTTACTTTCTTTGCCGAAAACGGCGTTATCCGCCCCTCTGTGCCGCTCAAACCCGTCAAGGCGGGCACTACCCTCCGCGAAGCCTATTTGGCGGCGCAGGCGGCTTTTTTCCCGTCCTCCGGGCGCATGCCTGACACCCTCTTTTTCACCCGTCCGCAGTACAACACATGGATAGAGTTGATGTACAACCAGAACCAGCAGGATATCCTGCGCTATGCCCACGCTGTCATCGACAACGGTTTCCCTGCCGGAGTACTGATGATAGACGACAACTGGCAGCGCTACTACGGCAATTTCTCCTTCAAGGCGGAGCGCTTTCCCGACCCCAAGGGCATGATAGACGAACTGCATTCCCTCGGCTTCAAGGTCATGGTGTGGATATGCCCGTTTGTCAGCCCCGATTCACCCGAATACCGTGACCTTGAAAGCAAAGGACTCCTCCTTCGCAACCCCGATGGCGGTACGGCAATCCTCCATTGGTGGAATGGCTATTCGGCTTGTTACGACCTCACCAACCCCGCAGCGGCGGACTACTTCGTCAAGGTCCTTCGTCAGGCACAGGCGGAATACGGTATCGACGGCTTCAAGTTCGACGCCGGCGACAACAACTGCTATGCATCGGCTCCCTATCTGGCATATGACCCCCAAGCCACGAATGTGGACCACACCACTTCATGGGCGAAAGTAGGTCTGCAGTTCCCCTTCAACGAATACCGCGCTTGCTGGAAGATGGGCGGGCAGCCGTTGGTGCAGCGTCTGGGCGACAAGGACTACAGTTGGAACGCCGTGCAACAACTCATCCCGCAGATGTGCACGGCGGGACTGTTAGGTTACGCCTACGCCTGCCCCGACATGGTGGGCGGCGGACAGTTTGCCGCTTTCCTCGACATCCGGGACGACCAATTCGACCAAGCCCTTATCGTCCGATCGGCACAGGTCCATGCACTCATGCCTATGATGCAGTTCTCCGTGGCACCTTGGCGTATCCTCTCGCCCGAAAACCTCGCTATTGTGCAACGCATGGCTCAACTCCACGCCGAGTTTGCCCCTTATATCATGCACTATGCCCGCGTGGCAGCCGGCACTGGCGAACCCATCGTACGTTGCATGGAGTACCAGTTCCCCCACCAAGGTCTTGCCGGGGTGAAAGACCAGTTTATGCTGGGCGACCGCTATCTGGTGGCACCGGTGGTGACGGACGCTCTCTGCCGTACTGTTATCCTGCCGAAAGGCACTTGGCGGGACGACCGTGGCAAGCGTTATCGGGGCGGCAAGTCTTACACCATCGATGTGCCCCTCAACCGCCTCCCGTATTTTGAGAAAATTAAATAGCCCAACGCCAAAATAAATGTCAAAAATGTGAAAATATGAAAACTCGTCTTTGGTTAGTATTTATCCTCATCACCGTAGTCACCTGGGGTGTCTGGGGCGCCTTTTCCGGCTACCAGATTCAAAACGGCATCCCCGACACGGTAGTGTACATCATTTGGGCGCTGTCCATGCTCCCATGTGCCATGGTGGCGCTCATCATCAACAAGGGCAAATTCATGCGTGACGGCAAGTCTGCCCTGCTGGGTTGCACCGTCGGACTATTGGGTGCCGGCGGGCAGTTGGTGCTCTTCAAGGCGCTGACACTCGGACCCTCATATATCATTTATCCCTTCATCTCCATGTCGCCCGTGATAGTCATCACCCTCGCCGCCGTCTTCCTCAAGGAGAAAGCCACTCGCTGGCAGGTGGCGGGTATCATCGTGGCACTGATCGCTATCTTGCTGCTCTCGCTTGAGACGGGGCAGGAGGGCAGTCCCGTCAGTGGATGGCTGTGGATAGTCCTCGCTATTCTCGTGCTCTTTGCATGGGGTGTGCAGGGCTTCTTCATGAAGTTCGCCAACAACCACATGGATGCCGAGTCTATCTTCGTCTGGATGGCACTCACGGGTCTCTTGCTCATACCGGTGGCGTATTACATGAACGGCGACGCTGCGGCTTTCTTTGCTGCCGGCGATGCATGGCAGAAAAGTTGCGGCTGTTTTGCTATACAGATTCTCAACTCTATCGGCGCCCTCACGCTCGTCTATGCCTATCGGTACGGCAAGGCGGTCATCGTATCCCCCATGGAGGGACTCTCTCCCATGGTGACCGTACTCTTGTCTCTTATCATCCTGCAGGTCATCCCCAACCCCCTGCAGATAGCTGGTATCTGTTGCGCTGCTTTCGCCATGTATGCACTGTCAAAATAGTTCTCCTATGCGTAAAATGCTCTTCTTGGTGCTATGCACCGGCTTTTTGTCCATTGCATCCTGCGATGCAGCCAAGCCCAAACCCTTGGTCTATAACGGCGACACGCTACCTATGAGCAGTTTGTTCACCCGCCGGCAAGTAGGTATGGTCAAGGAATCAGCGGGACTGCCCGAGGTGTCAGGCATCGCATGTTCGCGCGTCACACCGGGTTACCTGTGGATGCAGAGTGACGATTACGAGGATCGTATCGTCGCCACCGATATGCGCGGAATAAACCGGTATCTCAAGGTCAAGTTCAGCAAAACTATCCGCTGGGACTGGGAGGACATGTCCGGCGGAGTCTATAACGACACCAACTACCTCTTTATCGGTGCTTTTGGCGATAATGACGAGACGGACGGCAACTACCATATCGTCTATCTGCCGGAACCAGCCATCACCTCCGAACAAACGGAGATAACCCTCACCCCATCCTCCATCCGCTTCGTCTATCCCGATGGGAAAAATCACAATGCCGAGGCACTCATGTACGACAATATAGAGCAGGTCATCTATGTGATAACCAAGGTCTATTACAATGTCTGCCAGGTGTTCAGCCTGCCCTTCCGACTGGACTACGGAAACGAGGTGCAGACCCTCACCTATGTCTGCGACCTCGGTGTCCGTTCCGACCTCGGCGACGGCGCAAACCCCTTCAAGGGTTTCCATCTGGTCACTGCAGCGGACATCTCTCCCGATGGCAAGTATATCCTGGTCAAGAACCACAACAATATCCAGGCGGTTTTCTCTTGGATTCTGTTGTGGGAACGCGAAGGGGACGAGAGTGTCGCGGAGACCCTCCGGCGACAACCGGTGGCGTTGGACTGCTACCAGTATGAGTGGCAGGGTGAAGCGATGTGCTGGCTCGACTCCACTACCTTCTTTACTACCAGCGACAGCGACGGCGAGCCGCCTATCTACCAATATACGCGTCGCTCAGACACCGCCCTGCCCGCCATCGAGGCACAGCCCGACCGACCCCAATCCGCCCGGCTGGTCCGTCTGAACGGAGTGCTTTACCTCCGCTACAACGAACACCTCTACACCCTCGATGGCAAAAAACTGCGCTAAACATACTCCTTCCCTCCTCGTTTTTTCCTACATCGCCCAGCGACTCTACCCCCTCTATATATAGTGAAAAAATGCGAAGAATCTATCACCTAAAAACAAAAAAAATCACTTTTT
>ODAI013157477.1_pt1 | contig 12702 bp, 9 predicted proteins | sample 1539321 | NCBI WGS metagenome assembly ODAI01 (sample SAMN02144231, study PRJEB22623) | gut metagenome | biome: sheep rumen | host: Ovis aries | place: New Zealand | reverse complement strand
TGCTCTCATAGCAGAGGAAGAACAGAGAAACAATATGAGGACAGCGACGGCACTTGCCTGTATCTGCTTCGAGTGCGAATGTTATTTGGAAATCATCAACATATATCCCCCGAAAATCCAAGCGCGGGCTAATGTACATCAGGAAGGCTTGGTTAGGCTTATGTCAAAGGAAACATGGAAATTCATTCTTCAGACGCTTGCGGCAATCCTTACCGCGATAGCGACCACCCTCGGCGTGACAAGTTGCCTTGGGGCATAACACCGCAGGGCGCGAATAAGAATTTACTGGAAAGAATCTGCAGAGCATCAGTTTTAGCTTGATGAGCCTTAGCTAATGATTCACTCTCAGGAACATGAATTTACCTTCTAAATAAACGCGAAAACGCAAAGGCGCAAAGTGTTTATAACTCTGCGACTCTGCGTCAGCGTTTGAAGGAAATCAAGAATTACAAGCGGGAATCTTGAATTCTTTCATATTTGGAAATACGCACCCATCATCAGATGCTGAGCTCTTCGAGCACCTTGATGAGCTTCTTGTCGAATGGCTTGTCGGAACGGATGGCCTCAGAGAATGGCACATATACCACCTCGTTGTTCTTGATGCCTACCATTACATTGCGCTGACCTTGCTTGAGGGCCTCGATAGCGCCAACGCCTGTGCGACTTGCGAGTATTCGGTCACGGGCAGTAGGACTACCGCCACGCTGCAGGTGTCCGAGGATTGATACGCGCACATCGTAACCAGGGAACTCGTTCTTGACACGCTCTGCATAGTAGAGGGCACCGCACTTTGGAGACTCTGACACGATAACGATACATGATTTCTTTGACTTACGTATGCCGCGCTTCATGAATTCAGCCAACTGGTCCTCATCGGTCGCCTCCTCTGGAATGATGGCTGCCTCTGCACCACAGGCGATGGCAGAATTCTGAGCAAGGAAGCCGGCGTCACGTCCCATTACCTCGATGAAGAAGATACGCTCATGGCTCTGTGCGGTGTCGCGTATGCGGTCAACACACTCCATGATGGTGTTCATCGTTGTATCATAACCAATTGTTGAGTCTGTTCCATAGAGGTCATTGTCGATAGTGCCTGGGAGACCGATGCAAGGCACATCAAACTCGTTAGCAAAGTTCATAGCACCAGTAAGAGAACCGTTACCACCGCATACTATAAGCGCATCAACGCCATTTGCCTTGATTTGGTCGTATGCCTTCTGCATTCCCTCCATTGTCATAAATTCCTTTGAGCGAGCAGTCTTGAGAATAGTACCGCCGAGGGTAATGATACCGCTCACATTCTCTGTGGTGAAATCCTTCATCTCACCATTGATAAGACCGTCATATCCGCGATAGATTCCCTTTACCTTGAACCCGTTGTAGATGGCGGCACGGGTTACGGCGCGAATAGCCGCATTCATTCCGGGAGCATCGCCTCCGGATGTAAGAATGCCGATTGTCTCAATTTTTGCCATAGTGTTCCTGTTTTATTAAAAGCCTAACCAAGCCTTCCAGAAAGGAAGGATGTTTATAGTATAAATACCTATAAGGATGGCTATATCCGTTTTATTTAATTGTTAATTGTAATTATTAATCATTTAGTTGTTATACCTGAAAGAAATACGAGCCTGCCGTTAGCGAATCTCCTGACACTTTCCACATCCATCCCTTTGGGAAGGCATAGGCAGGCTTTACACCATGAAATACAGCACGACAAGACCGATGATGCCGGCAAGCAGCACCTTTGAGCCAACGTGCTTGAAGTACCATGCCATTCCGACACGCTCGGTACGCATATAGACGATGCCCGATACGCTGCCAATGGTCAGTACGCTGCTACCCACGGCTGTGACATAGGCTATCACCTTCCAGTATGCTCCGTTCTGCACCATATCCACAAGTAACGGTCCTGTAGGCTGCATAACGGCATTCATATCAAATAATGATATCATTGTCATAGCCGTTGCGAAGTTGTCGAGGAAGATACTGATGAATCCGCCTATGACACCGAGAATCCAGATGCTTGGACAATATTCCATTATCTTCTCGGCAAGCCACAGGAACGCACCAGTCTCAGCCACCACGCCTACCGCCAGCATGATACCCATGACATAGAGCATGAGCTGTATGATGGAATACTGAAGCTGTCGTGGTATGGAGCGTGTCATTCTCCTGTCGAAACTCATTATGTTTCGGTTGAATATCTCGTTTATTATCCACAGGATGGACAGTACACAGAATGCTCCAAGGAATGGGGACAGCTTGGTGAGGTTGTGGAACGTAGGAATGAACCACAGACCTCCGATGCCCACGAAGAGCACGACAAGACGCTGCCACACCTTGAGATTGGTATCATCGCCACGATAAGGCAATCCCGGGCGGTCGAGCTGCACGGTCTCGCTAAGTGTCCTGCCGATGAGATATGTAGGAAGCATCCATGCTATGAGACACGGAATGGCAAGCGACATTGTGTATGACGTTGCGGTTATCGCTCCCATATTCCAGAGAACGAGCGATGTAGGGTCGCCGATCACGGTAAGTGCTCCGCCGAAATTGACGGCAAGGACAACCACCGCACCATAGATAATCCTGTCGCGAGTGCGTGGGAGAATCTGATTTGTTACGGTAAGCATCATCACCGTGGATGATATATTGTCGAGGTTGGCTGACAGTATGAATGAGAATGCCGCAAGTTTCCACAGAAGCAACCGGCTATTGCGTGTACGCAACCAAATGGTGAGGAAGTCGAAGCATCCGTTGTTATGCAGGATCTCGACAATAGTCATTGTTGCCAGCAGGAAGAGAACAACCTCGGAAGCCTTTCCCACGCATGGCAGGAAGACGCTGTACCAGATGTAGTTCTTTACCGCATCGCTGGTAGCCGAAGCCCCATGCAGGAAGCTCATATACTCCCCGCGATGGTTTGACATGATAAAGTCACTACCCCAACAGATATACAATACCCACCCAACGGTACCGGCAAAGACTGCGATAGCAGCTTTGTTTACATTGGTGAGCCTCTCGGTAGCTATGAGTAGATAGCTAACTAATAGTATTGCAACAATTATCAATGTCATGTGTGCAAAATTACTATTTTTTCCACAAACACCAAACAAAAAGAGCGAAAAAATCGCTTGATAACGATAATTTCGCCCAATTATTAGAGTTTTTATGTGTTTTGCTTTTAGATTGAAAGCATGATTGGAAATCAAATTAGAGATAAATCCCGCTTGCGCGGAGATTTTTTATTTGGAAAGTAAATTAGAGGTAAATTATAATTCAGTAAATTAGACGCGGCATTCGCCGCTGTGGAAATTAATAATATAATTTACTGGGGGTAATTTACTGGTTTAATTTCCTTCCAATTTACTTTCCAAGCCCTTCCGCGCAAGCGGAAGCCTGTCTTTTATTCTCCAAGAGGTACTGTGAAGTACTCTTTCTTGCCTGAAGGATAGATACCCTTGATGTAGAGAACAGGATCCTTGCTCTTGTTAGCAGCCTTGACAGCGTTGCTGAGGTCTGAGAGCTCCTTCATTGGTGTCTCGTTGACTGTCTGGATGATGAAGCCTACAGGAATACCACGATCCTTGAACTTACCTGAGTTGATCTTCGTAACCTTCAAGCCGTACTTGATATCGAGTTCCTCCTTCTCGCGGTCGTTGACCTCACGAATCTGAGCACCGAGAACATCGATGTCGGCATCCTTCACAACCTTAGTGTTGCCCTGCTCGTTCTTGAGAGTAACCTCAACGGTCTTTGACTTCTTCTTGTGGAGAACAACAACCTTAACCTTGTCGCCAGGACGCTTTGTAGCGAGAATCTCCTGAAGCTCAGCCATCTTTGTAACCTTCTGACCATCGATGTTTGTGATAACATCACCGTCCTCAATACCAGCATCCTCGGCAGAGCCACCTTCTGTAACCTTGTCAACATAAACACCATCGTTTGTGCCAAGATCAATTTCCTTCTGCTGTGCCTTCTGCTCGTCAAGGTAGCCGCGTACATCACGTCCCATAATACCGAGCAAGCCACGCTGTACCTGACCGTATTCCTTCAAATCAGCAACAACCTTGTTCATGATTGTTGTAGGGATAGCAAATCCATAGCCTGTGAAGTTACCAGTCTGAGAATAGAGCATTGCATTGATACCAACAAGCTCACCCTTCACGTTTACGAGAGCACCGCCTGAGTTACCTGCATTGATAGCAGCATCAGTCTGGATGAATGACTCAACGCTATTAGCATAGAGAGAACGTGCCTTTGCAGAAACGATACCTGCAGTAACGGTAGCACGGAGGTTGAATGGGTGTCCGATTGCAAGTACCCACTCACCAACCTTGATATCATCACTTGAAGCGATGGTGATAGCTGGGAGGTTCTTTGCGTTGATCTTGATAAGAGCGAGGTCGGTATTCTTATCTGTACCGATGATACGAGCAGAATACTCGCGGTTGTCGTTAAGGGTAATGGTGAGTTCGTCAGCGCCCTCTACAACGTGGTTGTTTGTTACGATATAGCCGTCAGAAGAGATGATAACGCCAGAGCCTGCACCCTCCTTCTTAGGAGTCTGAACCTTACGGCGCTGGTTCTGTCCCTGACCGCGCTGTCCGAACATACCGAACGGGTCGAAGAAATCGCCGAACGGATCACTCTGCATCTCTACCTCCTGAACCTTTGAATTCTGAAGGTATTTGATATGTACCACACATGGCAGAGCCTTGTCGGCAGCATAAGTCAAATCAACTGGCTGACCTGCAACAGCGGCAGGAGCATTAGGAGCTTTAGCAGCCTTAGCCTCTGTGAAGGCTGCAACTGAGAATGTGAGCGATGTCACACAAAGTGCTGCAACAGCAAAATTACAAATAGTCTTTTTATTCATTTTTATTGTTTAATTACAGATAATCTCTTTGTTGGTGGAAGGTGACAGGTGATACGTGCCATTTCTGACAGACACACCTGACAACTAACATCCGATTCCTGAGTGCAAAATTAAACGCAAAAAATGTAATTCCGACATTTTGTCATGTTTTTTGCTTTTTTTTAAATAATCATCCTCGCGTATTAACGGCAATTTATGATTTGACACTTAGAATTAAAGATATTTTAAGACCTAACTGCCAACTGCATCATCATAACAGCCGACAAAGCTGCGGTTTCTGTTCTCAACCTTGCAGAACCAAGCGACACAGACTTATATCCAGCCTCAACGGCTGCCTTTACCTCTTCTATTGAGAAATCACCCTCCGGACCTACAAGGACAAGTATTTCTTCATTATCTGCAATATCCAGAGCCTTCAATTCCCCGAAGAAATCTGTTCTCGGAACCTCATCATAGCAATGGCAGATAAAGCCCTTTGGATGCTGCTTTATTATATCCATGAAAGGAGTCATCTCGTTGACAACAGGCATCCAAGGCTTACGGCTCTGCTTAACAGCAGAAACCACAATCTTCTCTACCCTGTCCTTTCGCATCTGCTTTCTTTCAGAGAACTTACAAAGAGGAAACGAGAACTCATCCACACCTATCTCCGTGGCTTTCTCCACCATCCATTCCACACGCTCCATCATCTTCGTAGGAGCCATAGCGATATGGAGATGTCCTTTCCAGCTCTTCTCTTGAGGAAGCGTCTCTGTAATGCGATAGTGGCAATGCTTTCCCTGGGCAAGAGTAACCTCTGCCCTGAAGAATACGCCCTCACCATCCATAAGGAATATCTCATCGCCCTCAACGAGCCTCAACACACGTATGGCGTGCTGTGCCTCTTCCTGCGGAAGTTCATCAAGTTCCCCGGCCTTTGGCACATAGAAATATCTCACTTCCTTCATTCCTTAGACCTCCTGTCAAGTTCTTCCTTGATATGCTTTGCCGTTTCGTATTCCTCATTCTCAATAGCCTTCTCAAGTGATGCCTCAAGCATTTCCCTTGTAAGCGAATTGATAGGAATAGCCACACCCGGCTGCCCTTTCTTCAAAGGCACACTCTGATACTGCCACAGCCTCTGCTCGGCATAGAGAGGCACATGCTTATTGACAAGCGTGAGCAGAACGCCCTCGGTTGCCTTCACAGGGAAGGTTGTGCCGGTACGCTCATCCTCAATAACAGCCCTGTAGATACCATCAACCACATTCGTCACCACCACGCAGAGTTTCAGGTCCGTCATATAGCTGATAATCCCCATCAGAGCCTCTGGAAGAAGTGTTCTGCCGGCATTTTCACCAATTGCCTGAACAGGTTCTTCCTCCGTATTTGCAAGACCGGAACGAAGGTCAAACTGAAACTTCGTGAACTTGTCACATACTATGCTCAGATGGCGGGTTTCCGACTCGTCAACAAGACTGATGATGCCAATATCCGTATTGTTCACCATCAGCTGTATGCCCATGTATTTCAGTTTTATCTTTTCCATAAGAAACAAATTACAGCCCCTCACCTGCCCTTCGGGCATCCTCTCCCCAAGGGGCGAGGAAGAAGTTACATATACTGCTTATGAGGGATCATTTTAGGGTTAAATACTAACTTTCCCCTCGCCCTTTGGGGAGAGGGTGTCCGTAGGACGGGTGAGGGGCCGCTTCGGCCTAAAGATAAGCGCAAAGAGCACAAGTACGGCAAGCGAGTAGCCTGCGAATATATACCATGATGTGCGCCAGCCGGCAATCACATCGGTCACGCCCTCGTTGAACACGAACGTGTTTACTACTGCCTGAGCAGAAAGTGTGCCAATCGTAGCTCCAAGACCGTTTGTCATTATCATAAACAGCCCCTGTGCCGAAGAACGCGTCTCTGCATCCGTGTTCTGGTCAACGAACAAAGCTCCTGAGATATTGAAGAAATCGAATGCCACACCATATACTATACAGCTCAGCACAAGCATCCAAAGTCTGGAGCCCGGATCTCCTGCGCCGAACAATCCGAATCTCAGCATCCACGCAAACATGGCTATCATCATCACATTCTTTATTCCGAACCTCTTGAGGCAGAAAGGAATGAGAAGAATACAGCACGTCTCGCTTATCTGCGACAGGGAGATGAGGATATTGGCATGCTGTGCCCCGAATGTATCGGCATATTCAGCCACGTCCTTGAATGACGTGATAAACGGATTGGCATATCCATTCGTTATCTGCAGACTCACGCCAAGAAGCATGGAGAAGATGAAGAATATCGCCATTTTCTTCTTTCTGAACAGTCGGAAAGAGTCAAGGCCAAGTGCCTGAACAAGAGAGGTTGAAGCCTCGCCATCAGTCTTTCCCTTGACAGGTGAGGCCGGCAAAGTAAGGCTATATGCAGAAAGCAGGAGGCTAAGGCATCCGCTCACCACGAATTGCTTGCTGGAGGTCTGAAAACCGAGCAGGTCAACCGCAATCATCGTGCATATAAAGCCTATTGTTCCGAACACCCTTATCGGAGGAAATGCCTTTACCGTATCATATCCGCCCATCGTCAAGGCATTGAATGCCACGGAGTTACTCAGCGCAAGGGTTGGCATATAAAAAGCCACGCTCAGAGCATAGAGGGTGAACAGCATCCCCATACTGCATCCTACCGACATACCGTATATTCCGGCTGCTCCCATGAACATTCCGGCAAGCAGATGACAGAGCGAAAGCAACTTCTGAGCAGGTATCCAGCGGTCAGCCACTATTCCCATTATTCCGGGCATAAACAAGCTTACCACTCCTTGTATGCTATAGAACCATCCGATTATAGAGCCGAATCCTGCTTCTGCAAGATACGATCCCCTGCTGGCGAGATATGCTCCCCAGACGGCGAACTCCAGATAGTTCATTATTATGAGCCTAAGTTTCAGATTCATTCTGATGTTCAAGTTTCGTTTTTTTAGTTTCGATTTCCAAATATGATGCAAATGTACTCCAAATTTTTGAAACAACCAAATAAATCCCCAAAAAGTACAAATACCTATGGTATTCCTTCGCTCTTCCTCCGCTCTTCCTCCGCTCTTCCTCCGTACCAAACTCGATGAAGGTCCGCTCCTATAGGTAGGCAAAAAATGGGAGGTTCATCGAGTTTGGTTCGGTTTCACATGGGACTTACATAGGAGGCACTTGTCTCCAAAAAGCTAAATGAAAGTTAAGAAGGTGTAAATGATTTGGAGGTTTAAGTTTTTTACTTTACCTTTGTAGCCGATAACTGGTAAATAGAAAAAATATGCTACACCAAACATTACGATATTTAGCTCTTCTGTTCTTGCCTCTTGCAGCCAACGCACAAGAGACAAGGGACTTGGTGATAGATGATAGCATAAAAATTGACCACCAGACATCCGTAACGCAAGAGCTGATGCCGAGTCTGCCTAAGCTTACCGAATACGGACAGGTGCCAAGTATCCATTTCCCATACTTAGGTTTCTACCATTGGCCCACATGGAGCTTGCACGAGGGTGTGAATGCCTCGCTCGGATTGTCGGTATTCTCAACATTCGGAAGCGGACACACATGGAGCGGAGCCGGTTTCTCTGAGAATGCCTCGCTGATGTATGCCATGCCTTTGGGCAAGAAATTCAGCGCAGCCATAGGCGGTTATATCAAGAACACTTCTTGGGCGCACGACTCGTTCAGAAGCGCAGGATTATCTGCCATTTTGAACTATCAGGCAAACGACCGACTGAATGTGTATGCCTACGGACAGAAATCGCTTCTCAACAATCGACATATCCCTTTGCCTCTCTACTATATGGATGATGTGGCGGACCGCATCGGCATAGGAGCGGAATACAAGGTAACGCCTGCATTTTCAATAGGATTGAGCGTTGATTACAGCAGATACAAGGAGCCAAACACGTGGTTTGACCACTATAATGCGGATATTAAGCAACAAAATAGGGAATTTCCTCGATAAATGAGGAAATTCCTTTTCTTTTTTCATTGTTTTTCATTAATTTTGCACACAGAATGTCAAAAGGTCGAAAACCTTAGTCATTAGACCTTAGTCCTTAGACTTTTGACTTTAGTCTTTAGTCTTTTAGACCATTACAAAGCCCATACAATTAAAAACAAGAATAATTATGAAAAAGATTTTATCACTTTTATCTGTAGTAATCATCGCCCTATGCACATTTACATCATGCGATGAAGACCTCATGATCAGCACTTCCCTCAAAGGTACATGGGAGGGTTATATGGACACCTATTATGACATCAGCGGACGCAAGCAGAAAGCGACATATACAGAAATACAGTTCTTCAAGGATGCTGGAGACAAATACGGATATGGATATTGGATTGACCATTTCAGCGAGCGCCGTGGAGATTATTACTATAGCCGTATTCATTGGGAGGTAAGGAATCAGGATATCTATATCGATTTCAAGGATTCACACACCTCTATCGTAATTCATGACTACAGACTCAGGGATAAGCACTTCACTGGTTGGTTCCAGGATGATACCCACACACATACCGATTTCGACCTTGTGAAGACGCGTGATGACTATGACTCCTATGATTACGACTATGGCTATGGTGATGGCTACTACGACTACTGGGGCTATTCAAAGGCTACACGTAGTTCTGACAACTCAGGAAACGTAGAAATCCCTGTTCGTAGATTCATCAAGCAATAATCACAATCCTTATATAAATTTTGAGCCTGCCCTAAAATCAATTAGGACAGGCTCTTTTCTATCTATAATAACTTAACATTAAACTTATCCAAAGCATTAGTTATACCCCGTTTCTGCCCTACGGGCATTTTTAATTTACTCATTTCCCCATTACTCCCTTCAAAGAAGAGCCGAAGATGATATACTGGGTATTGCCGGCAATGGTACCCTCGTTCTGTCCCCAGAGGAATGGCCAGTCGTCGAAGTTCTCGAAATGGTCTGGCTTTCTGAAGAGCAAGCCCGGAGCCACGTTACCCGGAATGAATGAGAAGTCGGCGCGGTTGTTGCCATAGAACACCTGCTTTGGACGGGTAGCTCCCACAACTGCCACAAACGAGTAGTTATGATATGGATGACAGCCGTAGAGCCAGTTTGCCACACGATACACCTCGTCCTTGCTCACTATGTCAGGATAGTAGATATTGGCATAGTTCACCGTGATGCCGAAGCTGAGAACAGCATTCACACCTGCCCAGTTGCCGAGTCCGATAGGTACTCCGTAAGGATTCTCCTTGTCGAAGCCCTTGACATAGTCATTGAACTTTACCACGTATGGGCGCAGCTTCTTCTTATATGCCTCGTCCATGTAAGGAATGGCGTCAAGGGCAATCTGCATGGTGAACGACACGTTGCTGTCGAGTGCTGCCCATATCGCCTTCTCATAGCTGTCGCGATACTGCTTCTCCTTGGTTGCTGCATAGAGCTGCAGGTTCGTGCTTATGTCCCCGTTATTGAATCGGGCATAAGGCATAGGACGCTGCGGACGCTTCTTCATCAGTTCCGTAGCCTCCTGTCTCAGTCGCTTTGACTGTGTCAGGGCTCTTGCTGCCAAATCGTCGTTATAACCGGTAAGGGCACGACTGGCTGCTGCAAACATTGTGGCTGCCTGGAAGTCGAGACTTGGGTTTCGTGTGGTGAAAGCCCACATATCATCTGGCGTACCGCTTCTCTTGCCGTCGGCACTCACCTCGTATGGCTTCAAACCTGGATCATAATGAAGACCATCTGTAATTGAGGCTGCATCTCCCAGATGGTGGTAGTTGTCGAGCACGGAATTTGAGAGCGTAGAGGCCATGTGACCAATCTGCTCTGCCTGTGCTATGAGGTTCAGCGTACCATGCTCAATGAACTGCAGGATATCGGGAACTCCGTCCGGACGATGCAGCTCCACATAGCGCTGCTGCTGACTAACGAACGTCTCGTCACGCTGTGGCTTGAACAGCTCCCAAGCACGTATGAAGTTCTGGACAACATTGATATTCGAGCCGGTCTCGATGTCGAAATCTCCTGCATCGAAGAATCCACCCACATTCAGTCCCGGAATAAGCTCCAGAGGCTTATATTTTGTATCAGTCGTTTCTCCCTGCCTGTGCAAGTCGAAGTGATCGCTTGGAGGAGCCTGAAGATAGCCTTCCTTAAACGGCTCACCATGCCATGTGCGATAACCCTCGGTAACATACATGTGGTTCATGTGGATAGGAACCCACACATCTGTCGTTGCATCGGTAATTTTGTCATATACGCTTTCGTCAATAAGGAAGTTGTTCGTCTTGGTATTACCATATTGAATATAATATATACCTGGCTTATTGACGCTCGTGAAATCGAACTTCACATAGTTATACTTGAAGTAATTGCCCCATGTCTTTATATCGCCCTTGAAAGCCTCCTCTGCGCTTCCGTCTTCTTTGATACGCATCAGAGAAGCAGAAGCCTGTGGCTTGTCCTGCTTGTCAAGTTCAATAACGGCAACCTTCGGCTGTTCGGGCACATAGCCTATCTGTGAGAAACCGATATTTGGCTCACGAATCCAACCCGGTATGGCATTAGGCTCAACGGTCCATGTTATGACCTTACCAGTCTTGCCCTTTGGCAGAACGCTACGCAGCACGAACCATCCGTTCTGTGCCAGCATACGTCCGTCATACAACTGAAGCTCGGCATCGTCGCTACTGATGCTTATCATCCTGTCAGGAGCATCCATAGCCATAGTAATCTTATGGCCGCTCTCTATCGGACATGGGTCCACAAAGCGGTCTGTACCACGGTCGTCGTATGTCTTGAAACCCTTGAACTGACGAGGTTTCTCAGCATTCGGACGTGTTACGGTCTGACTTGTGGCATATCGAGGGAAACGGTTCAGACGCCCGTCCATCACGAAGGTCTTCAGCCAATACTGCGACGGCAAGAACTCAAGGTTGAAGCCCGCATCGCCTGCCAGTTTCTCAGGCACAGGCTTGTCGAGCCATACTGCAATTTCCACAGCCTTACCCTTCGCCGTCACAACCACACGGCTGTCAAAGTCGTAGTCGTCATAGCGCATCGTCACCTCGATACTGCCGTTCTCACGGTTCACCTTACGATCCGTCATCTTAGGCACCAAGTCCCATTGCTCAGGAGTCTTGTTGAGCCTCACGGCACCACCCTGAATAGTACGTACTCCGTGATGGATAATCTCGATACCCGAATTCTTCTCATCGTTAAACCCGCCATTAAACGAGTTGCTGAACACCAGCACGTTCACGCCCTGCCGTTCAAAATACTCCAATTCATTTAGTTTCAAGTCCTGAGCCGACATCACGGCGCAGGAACCCAAGAAGATAGTCGACAATAATGATTTCTTCATTTCCTTTTTTCAATCTTTATTTTTTCAATGTAATGTTTAGGCCTAAAGTGAAAGTGAATTTTTACATTATTCACGTTCCATTTTTTCATTTTCCTACGGCAAAAATTATTCGCACGAGTGCAAAGTTACTCAAAAAAGAAGAGAAAACACATAATCTGCGTATCAAAACGAAAAAAAGCGGTTCTTTATTCACTTTTTATTTTTCATTTATTTTCCTCCACGCCTCTGTGCCTCTGCGTTTATTTCAAATAAATCCGTTTCCTTTTTTATCGGACAGCAATATTTTTCACTTGCTTTAGCTTGATGAGCCTAAGCGAAGAAATTAGCTGCAAATTATATTCAGTAAATTAACGTGAGTTCGACGAATTTATTCAGTAGTATATTGTTGACTATCATGTGGTTGAAAGAGCTCTGAAGGAGCGATACCTAATAGGGCAGTCCGTTAGGGCTGTTATA
>ODAI010659031.1_pt1 | contig 12702 bp, 8 predicted proteins | sample 1539321 | NCBI WGS metagenome assembly ODAI01 (sample SAMN02144231, study PRJEB22623) | gut metagenome | biome: sheep rumen | host: Ovis aries | place: New Zealand | reverse complement strand
TGCCAATCTTGGGGGCGAGTTCCATGATGCGGTAGGGTTCGCCTCCCATGAGTCCGCCTGGGGTGGCGTAGTTGAGGGCGAATCCGCTGATGGTCACTTTGTAGAGCCACCAGAAGGAGACGGTCTCAGAGGAGTGAGGAATGAGGTGTGAGGAATGAGGAGTGTCTTCGCTATTGGGGGATGATTGTTGGGTGTTGGAGTTTTCGCCTTGTGCACCGCTCTTGATGATGAGGTACCAGGCGGAGGTGTTGAAGATGTAGAGGAACGCCCATAGAGCCACAACGGCGAAAAACCAATAGCCGGCATGACGGAGGCCGCTCCACACTTCTGCGAAGTCGAGTTGGGTGACCATAATGCACAACACGACGGCACCTATGCAGAGGAACACGTTTTGATAGCGGTTTCTCTTGTTGCGGTTCGTCGTGTTGTCCTTATTGTTCATACCCGTTGGGGGCGTGGGTGGTTATTCGTTTTCTTTCTGCTCAGCGTTTTCGGGAGCGCGTTTCTTGGGAATGGCAAACCTCACCTTCTCGCTCTCGTCGCGTTTCTCGTGGTAGAGTTTAGGCAGAGGGTGTGCAAACGGCTCGTCGTAGTTGATGCGGTTGCGGCAGGTGTCGATGGCGGTATAGATGGCTTGACGGAAGGTGTTTTCGTCGGTGATGTTTTTGCCGGCAATGCTGAATGATGGAGTGTCGCCCGATTCGGTGCAGACGATGGGAAGTCCGGCGAAGAATCCGTAGCTGCCTGCGGTGGAGAGGGTTTTCAGCGGGGTGACACCTTGGTCGTGATACATCGCTAGAACAGCGTCGAAGGCGTTGTATTTCTCGGTGCCGAAGAATTCGTCGGCAGCAAAGGGACCGAAGGCTTGGACGCCGCTATCGGCCATCTGGTTGATGGCAGGAGCAATGATTTCCTGTTCTTCCGTTCCGTCGGCATTGGGGTTTAAGGCGAGCACGGCAATGCGTGGGTTGGAGATGCGGAAGTCGCGTTTCAGCGTCTGGTGGAGGGTGGAAATTTTATTCACGATGTTGTCAGGAGTGATGGCATTGGCGACGTCTTTGATGGAGAGGTCGTCGGTGGCCAGTGCGATGCGCAGCTGTTCGCTGACCATCATGCAGAAACTTTTGCCTTTGGTGCCCAGAGCGTTGGCGATGAACTCAGCCTGTCCTAGGAACTTGGCTTGCGCATTCTTGTCGAGCGGAGCCACAACGAGTGCGTCGAAAGCCTCTTCCTTGGCATCGCTGAGGGCGCGTTTGAGTGCTTTGACACCAGCCTCGGCAGCCTCGGGAGTGGAGACTCCCAGTTCCACTTTCACCTCGTCGTCGAAGCAGGTGAGCAGGTTGATACGCCCGTCTTTCACGTCTTCGGCTTTGCTGATGATGCTGAAGTTGGCTTCCGTGTTGAGTGCCTTGCGGTGGTAGGCTGCAATCTTGGGCGAGCCGTAGATGACGGGAGTGCAAAGCTCGAGCATCTCGGGGGCTGCGAAGGTTTTAAAAATCAGTTCATATCCGATACCGTTGGTGTCGCCTTGCGTGATAGCCACGCGAATTTTTCTGTCTTCCATTGTTGTAATAGGTTTTACTACTTCTTTAACAGTTATATTTTATTTGTTCATTCTCAAAATCTTACATTAAAACGGAGTCTCCCTTTCTTATTCCTCTGCATCTTCTTTTTGCTCTCCCTCTTTCCCAGCCGTAGAGAGCAGTCCGCAGGCCGCGTAGATGTCTTGTCCGCGACTGGCGCGGATGGTGGTGAAGATGCCGTGCTGGGTGAGATAGTCGCGGAAGCGTTGCATGGTGGCATCATCGGCTCCATGCAGGTTGACATTGGGAATCTGGTGGAAGCGGATGAGGTTGATGCGGCAGTCGAGTCCCTTGAGCAGGCGGATGAGTTCGCGGGCGTGGGTAGTGGAGTCGTTGAGTCCGCCAAACACAATGTATTCGAACGACAGCCGTCGCTGGTGGGAGAAGTCGTATTGTCGAAGCAGTTCCACCACATCTTCGATGGGCATTGCCCGGTTGGCTGGCATCAGCATTGAACGCTGTTCGCTGATGGGCGAGTGGAGGCTGATGGCCACGTGGCACTCGCTCTCCTCGATGAACCGTTTCAGTTTTCCTTTCACACCCACCGAACTCACGGTGATGCGTCGCGGACTCCACGCGAATCCCCATTCGGCCGTCAGCGCCTCGGTGGCTCGCAGCACAGCGTCGAGGTTGTCCATCGGCTCACCTTGTCCCATGAAGACGATGTTAGTGAGGTTGTCGCGTTGGGGGAGCGAGTAGATTTGGTTGAGGATATCGGCAGCCGTGAGGTTTCCCTGGAATCCCTGTTTTCCCGTCTGGCAGAACAGGCAGTGCATCTTGCATCCCACCTGGCACGACACACAAAGCGTGGCACGGTCGCCATCGGGGATGTAGACGGTTTCAACATAGTGTGAAGTGTTGCTCACAGGGAAGAGATACTTGATGGTGCCGTCGACGGAGTGGTGGGCGTAGACGGGCAGTGCGCAACCAATTTCGTATTCCTCGGCCAGCTTCTGACGGTTCTTCTTCGAGATGTCGGTCATTTCGTCAATCGAGCTGACATGCTGAACATAGAGCCATTTCGCCATCTGTCCGCCGGTGAAGGCGGGCATTCCCAATTGTCGGGCCACTTCGCGAAGTTCGTCGAGCGAGAGACCTAAAAGTTGTTTCTTTGCATTGGCCATTCTTGGAGGAATAACGATTTCAACTTGCAAAGTTAAAGAAAAAAAAAGAGAAAACCGAAAAATGGCAAAAGATATTTGTCAATCGGAAAAACTTTTGTATATTTGCAACTAATTATGCGATGCCCGGTGCATCGGTTTTATGGTGAAAGAAAAATATGAGACAGATCATTGATTGTTTCCTCCCAGATACAGACAAGGTTGTGGCTGAGCAAACGGCAGCACAACTGCAGGAAGACAAGTTGGTGCAGAATATCCGATATGTGGCTTTAGGAACCTTGATGTCCACCGATGCATTGCGTTCGGTTGCCACGAGTCTGGACAGCGATTATGCACTTTTGTGCCTGAAGGACGTGCCCGTCAGAATTGGTGCGGGTGCTTTGCAACGTATGGTGAGAGCGGCTGAAGAGAGCGATGCCGTGATGGTGTATGCCGACCGTTGGGAGACGCGGGGTGAAGAAACCCTTCGCCATCCCGTCATCGACTATCAGTTAGGGTCCATTCGCGACGATTTCGATTTCGGTTCGTTGTGGCTCGTCAGGGGCGACAAGTTGAAAGAGTGGGCATCGGAGGCTGGAGAGTCCTACCTGTATGCCGCCCTCTACGACCTTCGTCTTTTCCTGAGCCGTCAAGGGGAGTTGTTGCATTTGCACGAGTTCCTCTATACCGAGCAGGAACGCGACTTGCGGCGGAGTGGTGAACGTCAGTTCGACTATGTGAACCCTCGCAACCGTGAGGTGCAAATAGAGATGGAACGTGTGGCCACACGCCATCTGTCGGCGATAGGAGCTTTGGTGGATACAAGCGAACGTGAAGCCATCGACTTCAGCGAGCAGGAGTTCGCTGTGGAGGCCTCGGTGGTGATTCCCGTCTTCAACAGGGCAAAGACCATTGCTGATGCGGTAAAGAGTGCTTTGGGGCAGAAAACCACGTTCCCGTTCAATGTGATTGTTGTGGACAACCATTCCACCGACGGCACAACGGATATTCTCAAGGAGTTGCAGGAAACAGCTGACAAGAAGCAAGATGCAGAAAGTGGGCGGTTGGTGCATATCATTCCCAGTCGCACCGATTTGGGAATTGGCGGATGTTGGAACGAAGCCGTCGGAAGCGAACATTGCGGACGGTTTGCCGTTCAGTTGGACAGCGACGACCTCTATTCTTCGCCGCGCACGCTGCAAACCATCGTTGAAGCATTCTACAGCCAGCAGGCAGCAATGGTGATTGGTAGCTATCGCATGTGTGATTTTGAACTGAACACGTTGCCGCCAGGATTGATTGACCATGCTGAATGGACCGACGAGAATGGTCCTAACAATGCCTTGCGCATCAATGGATTGGGGGCTCCACGAGCCTTCTTCACGCCGTTGCTGCGCGAGACACCTTTCCCGAATACCAGCTACGGAGAAGACTATGCGCTGGGGTTGGCTTTTTCTCGCCATTGGCGAATAGGCCGCATCTTCAGCGAGCTGTATCTGTGCAGACGATGGGGGGGCAATTCAGATGCCGACTTGTCGATTGAAAAGGTGAATGCCAACAATCAGTACAAAGACCAATTGCGCACACTCGAGATTCGTGCACGTCAGCGGCAGGTGAGACATGGCGACGCCTTGACTCGCTTTTTCGACCGTCAGATGGAGAAATGGCCTTTGGCTCGCCAGAACTACCGCGACCTGCGACAGGCAAAGACTCGTGAGGTGGCTTGTGGCGAAAATGTGCTGCGTGTGCAATGGAATCCGGCACGAATGGTGTCGACGGGTGCGAAGATTGACAAGCAATCCATAGCCGAGCGTCCGTGTTTCCTCTGTTCGCGCAACAGACCACAGGAGCAGATTGCGAAACGGTTCGACGAACGGATAGAACTGCTGATGAATCCGTATCCCATCCTGCCCATGCATTTCACGATTCCGTTGCTCAGACATCGACCGCAAAAGATAGAGGGCAATTATGAGGAGATTCACCGTCTGCTGGAATCATTCCCCGAGCTGATGGTTTTCTATAACGGGCCTCGTTGTGGTGCGTCGGCTCCCGACCACGGTCATCTGCAAGCAGGGACGAGCGGTGTGCTTCCGCTTCAGCAAGGGTGGGCGAGACTGAGCAGGAACCTGGAAGTGGTTTGCGGTGAGGAGGACGGTGAGAGCCTCTCGCTGCTGACAGACTTTGTGAGCCCTGCCTTTGTGATTCGAAGCAAGAGCAGCGAAGGCGACTCGCGATTGTTCAAGTTGCTCCGTCAGACAATGGAAAAGGTGCAACTTTCACAAGCCATTATCGAAGAGGGCGAAGAACCCATGATGAACATTGTGGCTTGGCGGCAAGGTGAACAGTATATCTCAGTGGTCTTCCCACGAAGGAAACATCGTCCGGATTGCTATTTCAAGGATGGCGACGAACAGTTGCTGGTGAGCCCAGGAGCACTGGATATGTCGGGCCTTCTCATCACTCCGCGTCAGCAGGATTTTGACAGCCTGACACCGGAGAAAGTGGAGCAAATCATGGCTGAGTGCAGTATGGACGAGGAGGGTATCGGGCAGATGGCCGAGATGATAAAATCCTTCTCCTCGTCCGATGAGTGGAATCAACAACAGACAGCAACTTCTTCATACACTTGGAAAGGTGGTGAAGAGGAATTCCCGACTGTCAAGGTGGGAATTGTGAGTGGCGAGCATATCCGTTTCACACTCAACAAGCCATATCTGGCGAAGGGAGTGGAGATAGTGGGTGAGCAAGAGGTCGACTTTTCTGAAGGTGGAATACTTTGGAACGGCAACCAGTATCGCGAGTTGAGTTTCCTTCCCACTTCATCGTCGGCTTCGTTCTCGTTGGAGGATGTCGTGATTGGAGTGAATTTCCATTGGGAACGCAAAGAGAGACAGACTTTCGTGGGGACTTTGAAACTCGTGGTTGAGGCCGACAAGATTTGTGCCATCAACGAGTTGCCCATAGAGCAATATCTGGAAAGTGTCATTTCGAGCGAAATGAGTGCAACGTCGTCATTAGAACTGCTGAAGGCTCACGCTGTGGTTTCGCGTTCGTGGCTGTTGGCCCAGATGGAGCGGAGAAACAAGAAGCTGGAGGCAAAGGGCGGAGAGAACAATTTCTTCTCGTTCATCAAGAAAGACGACGAGCTGATTCGTTGGTACGACCGTGAAGACCACACCATCTTCGACGTGTGCGCCGACGACCATTGCCAACGCTATCAGGGTATCACTCGGGTAGCCAATCCACATGTGGCTGAGGCTGTTAAAGCCACGAGCGGACAGGTGCTGATGTCGGAAGGGCAGATTTGCGATGCACGTTTTGCTAAATGTTGCGGCGGCCGCACCGAGGAGTATCAGTATTGCTGGGACGACACGCCCAAACCTTACCTGGTTTCGGTGGAGTGCCCTTATTGCAACACCAATGACAAACGAGTCATTCGCCAGATATTGAACGATTACGACCAAGAGACCCACGACTTCTATGAATGGAAGGTGGAATATACGGCCGAAGAGTTGTCGCGTCTGGTGAACGAGAAGATGAAACTCAATTTGGGGCGTATAGTGGCATTAGAAGCCCTCGAACGTGGCAAGAGCGGCCGTATATGGAAGCTTCGTTTGCATGGAGTGGGGGGCGACGTCAACCAGTTTACGATAGGAAAGGAATTGGAGATTCGCCGCATTCTCAGCGAGAGCCATCTGAAAAGCAGCGCCTTCGATGTGGAGGCGAAAGACCTGGATGCTGATGGACTGCCCACTCGTTTCGTGCTTCACGGACGCGGTTGGGGACACGGCGTGGGACTTTGTCAGATTGGTGCCGCCGTCATGGGCGACGAGGGAAAAACGTATGAAGAAATCTTGAAACACTATTATAAAAATGCAGACATCAACAAAATCTACTAAAGGTTCTCCGTGGGGGTGGGTTCCCACACTCTATTTTGCCGAAGGACTACCCTATGTGGCGGTGATGACCATCTCGCTGGTGTTGTACAAGCAGTTGGGGTTGTCGAACGCAGAAATCACTTTCTACACGTCGTGGCTCTATCTGCCTTGGGTCATCAAACCGTTGTGGAGTCCGTTCATAGACCTCATCAAAACCAAGCGCTGGTGGATTCGCACTATGCAACTGCTCATCGGTGCTGCTTTTGGAGGTGTGGCGTTCACCATTCCTTCAAGTTTCTGGTTGCAAGGCACCTTGTTCTTCTTCTGGGTGATGGCATTCTCGAGTGCCACCCACGACATTGCTGCCGACGGTTTCTACATGCTGGGACTCGACGAGCACAGTCAGGCTTGGTTTGTGGGCATTCGTTCTACTTTTTATCGCTTGGCCACCATTTTCGGACAAGGCATCCTTGTGATGATTGCCGGCAATCTGCAGGTGCTCTATCGCAACAGCATTCCTTACTCTTGGAGCCTGATGTTTTATGGCGTGACGGGATTGTTCATTGCCTTGTGGCTTTGGCACAGCTATATTCTGCCGCGTCCGAAGGAAGACGCACCGCGTGCAGACGTGAATGCAACAACCATCTGGCGTGAGTTTGTGCATACCATCGTCACTTTCTTCCAGAAACCACAAGTCATCGTCGGCATTCTTTTCATGTTGCTGTATCGAATGCCAGAAGGACTGCTGGCGAAAGTTTCGGCATTGTTCCTCATCGACTCAGCCCATAATGGCGGCTTGGGTCTTTCACCCCAAGAATATGGATTGGTGCAAGGAACCGTGGGTGTCGTAGGATTGACGCTCGGTGGCATATTGGGTGGCATCTGTGCAGGTCGCGACGGATTGAAACGTTGGTTGTGGCCGATGGTATGTGCCATCACACTTCCCGACCTCGTTTATGTTTACATGAGTTATGCGTTGCCATCCAACCTGCTGGTGGTGAATGTCTGTGTCTTTATCGAACAATTCGGTTATGGTTTTGGCTTCACTGCCTACATGTTGTACCTTATTCTTTATAGTCAGGGTGATTTCAAGACGTCGCACTATGCTCTTTGCACCGCCTTTATGGCACTCTCGATGATGATACCTGGCCTTTTTGCAGGAGCATTGCAGGAGGCTGTGGGCTATCGCTCTTTCTTCATCATCGTAATGATTTGCTGTGCTGTAACGTTTATCGTCACGTCGTTCTTGAAAATCGACCCCGAATTCGGAAAGAAGAAACAGGAAGAAGAGGCATAGGCTGATTCAAATCATTCTCGTTAGGAACAGAATAACGGTGAAGGATTAAGAAACTGTTGAATAAAGAAACGGGCGAAGAATCAGATGACTCCTCGCCCGTTCTCTTTTAGTGTGGCAACACTTTGTTGCTTAGAAGCCGATGCGCGGCTTTGGTGTCGGCACTTCGATGGCTTCAATGTCGGCAGAGGTGATGGTCAGAATGTGCTTCTTGTCCATCTTGCGGGCGCGGACGCAACGGTGGGCGTGATTCACATAGATGCGTTCCAGCTGGTTGGCCACGAAGCGGGCGTTTCCCCAAGTCAGCGGGTCGCGATTGGTGAAGGCAAGTTCCAGCAGCGACTTGTATTTCGCCCAAGCCGAGCGTGTGAAGTGGTAGTTGTACTCCTTGATGCGTCGGCGGGTGATTTCAAGCAGTTCGTCGATGGTGAAGTCGGGGAAGTCGAACTTGTTGGGGAATCGCGATTGCAACCCAGGGTTCAATTCGATGAGTCTTCCCATCTCGTTCTTGTATCCGCAGAGAATGATGGCGATGTCGCGTTCTTTCTCGTTGGCGAGAATATCCATCAGCAGAGGGATCACCATCTTGCCCGGGTCGTTCTTGTTGTCGCCATTCAAGAGATAGGCTTCGTCAATCATCAGCACCCCTCCTTGAGCCATCTCCACCACTTCTCTGATGACGCGTTCCTCATCACCCCAGTTCGAGCCGATGAAGGTGTTGCGGCTTGTGACCACCACGTGGCCTTTGCTCAGCACTCCTGCTTCGCGCAGCAGCGAGCCGTAGATCTTGCAGAGCGTGGTCTTCCCTGTTCCTGGACGGCCTGTGAATATGCCGTGAAGAGATACGACGTGGAGTTTTCCCTCAGGATTCAGATTTTGAATCATCTTGTTGTAGCTAGTCAGCTCCACCATCTCGTCGATGCGGTTCTTGATGTCTTTGCAACCCACCAGCTTGTCGAGTTCCTCACGCGGATTCTTGATGGGACGCAAGATTTCAACGCGTAAGGTGTTGTTGGGGTGCAGCATCAGTTCGCCGTCGGGCCACTCGATTTCGTCGTCATCGTCGTCTAGATTCAAGTCGATTTCGTCATCATCATCCAGATTCAAGTCAATGTCATCATCATCGTCGTCATCATTATCGTGCTCGTCAGTCTTCAATTTGCTGACATCGTCGCACAGTTTCTGAAACTTGAAGTAGGCAGATATCAAGCCGTCGCTCTTCTTGTCGATGAAGGCTTTTGTCCATTTTGCAGCCGACATGTTCCAGTTGTCGTTCAACGGAAGTTCTGGTTCTTCATCAAATTTCACCTCGTCGATGACGGTGATGTTGTTCTGCTGCCATTTTTCCATCATGTCGTCTTTGTTGAGAATGAAAGGATTCGTGACGAGCACTCCCCAGACGCGTGGCGGTTCCAGACCGCTTTCGTTGATGGTTTTCGAGATGTCTTGCAGAAGTTCCGAGAGGGCGGCAACGGGACTTTCGCGATGAGCCGATTCCGAGTAGAAGAAAGGATATTGTTCTCCTAAAAGCGTTTCGTCGTCGGCGAGTTCAGTTTTGGCCTTAGAGTTGTCGAAGACCACGACGACCAGTTCGTTAGAATAAGAGTAGATGTAAGTTTTATTATCACGTAGCAATGGGTGGAACCCATTCAAGCAAGAAGAGAAGATGCGGGGCCGATTGCCTTCCTGAGCGAGAAAGTCCATGATTGTGTTCGCTTTTTGATGTTGGAAATCCTTAATCATAATCCCTAAGTTGTGTGTTTGTATAATGTAAAAAGCTGAAGAAAAATGACGGGAATGCTCTTTGAGGATAAGAGCGCAAGAGTCTATGGGCAATGCCGATGCAGTTGCCCGTTGGTATCATAGAGAGAATGTAATTGTGTGTCACATCCTATCACATCATAAACAACAGTGTTTCAATAAGTCAAAGAACACCCTAACGGTCAGTAAGTCGTTTCAGTTTCTGGGGGCCTGACACGGCATAATGCCGTAGCCCCTACAGCTTGGATAGCTATAATATCAACTGTTCCGCTCGGCGGAAGACATGACGTTGGGTGCTTGCTCTCATAGTTTTATGAATGTGATAGTTTTTTTGATTAATTCCGTTCTGCAAATATATGATATTTTTTTAATCTTTCCAATTTTTTCTTCAAAACTTTTTCGATTTTAACATTTCAAGTCCCCTTTTGGTCGGTCAAGACGAACGGCAGGGTGGGGTACACATTATTATATATAGAATGACGACGCAAGATTCTATAAAGGAAATGTGCCACACGCTGCATTCGCGTATGGCTTGCTTCTCAGAACAAACTCTTGGGAGAGAACTCATTCTGAAGCTTGTAGACGGAAAAAATGGGATGGCGGTGTTTGTACGTCAGTCGATGAAACGTTGTGTGAGCCCGCTGTATTGGTCGATTCGGCGGTCGCGGAGGAATGGCCACCAGCGTCTCACCTGCTCAGAGCGCTCCAAGTCAATGGTCACCATCTCAACGGCTTCTTCTTTTATTGGAGCCCTATAGAGGAACTCTCCCTGCGGACCAACCACCATTGACGAGCCCCAGAACTCGATTCCGTTGGTTTGAGCTGAAGGGTCGGGCTCGTGTCCGGTTCGGTTTACCGTAATCACAGGCAGTCCGTTGGCCACAGCATGACCGCGCTGCACGGTTGCCCACGCCTCGCGCTGGCGTTCTTGTTCGTCAGCTGTGTCGCTCGACTCATATCCTATGGCTGTGGGATAGATGAGTATTTCGGCTCCTTGCAGGGCCATCAGCCTTGCTGCTTCAGGATACCACTGGTCCCAACACACGAGTACGCCCAAGCGGCCAACGCTGGTGTCGATGGGATGGAACCCCAAGTCGCCAGGCGTGAAATAGAATTTCTCGTAGTAGGCAGGGTCGTCGGGGATGTGCATCTTGCGATAACAGCCGGCAATGCTTCCGTCTTTTTCCATCACCACCGCCGTGTTGTGATACAGCCCTGGGGCGCGACGTTCAAAGAGCGAGGTGACGATGACCACTCCCAACTCTTTTGCCAACCCACCATAAAAGTCGGTGGAAGGACCAGGGATGGGTTCTGCTTGGTCGAAGAGGCCGACGTTCTCTGTTTGGCAGAAATACAAGCCGTTGTGCAGTTCCTGCAACACTACCAGCTCGGCGCCCTTTGCAGCCAAGGCCCTGATGGATTCAGCCAGCCGCTGGCGGTTCAATTCGCGGTCGGCAGTGTTGTGCTGCTGTATGATTCCAATGTTCAGTTGCTTCATCTTCTTGGAAAGCCTCCTCCATCCTCCCCCCGTAGGAGAGGCTTGGGAAGCCACTTTAATGATTTGTTTATTTCAATTCCCCCCTCTCTACGGGAGAGGGGGTGGGGGTGAGGCTATTCCTCCTCTTCAACTTCCTCACTCTGCTTCTTGCTCTTCTTGCTTCCGCCCAAGAGCCATCCGAGCAACACAGAACCCAACTTGCGTTCCACTCCCGCCTTCGTGGTAGGAATGCCCGTCTTGCGCGAGAACTTGCGCTTGATGGCCGAAATGCCATATTCGTTGTTGATGTACCACCAGAGGTCTTTCTTTTTTCTTTTAGCCATTTCTTTGCGGTTTAAAGGTTTACGGTACAAAGATACGATTAAATGAGTAAAATACAAAAGGAAAACTTGTTTTTCTTTTAATTTTCGAATGCAAGTATTTTAGGCGAAGCCAGAGATACGATTATTTTTGACAAAAGAATAAAAAAAAGGCCGTTTATTTTGAGATTTGCTAAAATTACATTATCTTTGCCCCTATCTCAGACATATGTTGGAAAATACCAAGTTAAAAACGATACCAAGATGAAACAGTTTAGATTTTACGTCTTAGCAATGGTTGCCGCCGTACTGTTTTCGGCGTGTGGCACCTCGCGCACCGTTCCTCTTACGGGGCGCAAACAAAGTTTGATGATCAGCGACGCTGATGTGTTGAGCCTCAGCACACAAGAGTACACCAAGTACATGCAGAGCGCCAAGAAATCTGTCGATGCCACCAACACCGCCATGGTGCAGCGCTGTGGGCAGAAGCTGGCCAGCGCCGTGCAGACCTATCTGAGAGCCAACGGCTATGAAAGCGAACTGAAGAACTACGCATGGGAGTTCAATCTGGTGCAAGACAAGAATGTGAACGCATTCTGCATGCCCGGCGGAAAGATTGTGGTTTACGAAGGACTGCTCCCCATCACCCAAAACGAAGCCTCGCTCGCCGTAGTGCTCGGACACGAGATTGCACACGCCGTGGCCTACCACTCAGCAGAGCAGATGTCGAAGCAAATCAAACAGCAGTATGGCACCCAGATTGCATCAGGCGTGCTCAGCGCCCTCGGAATGGGAACCAACACGCTCAGCATTGCTCAAGTCATCGCACAGCAGGGATTGCAGTTCCGCAACCTGAAGTACTCGCGCGACCACGAGACCGAAGCCGACCGCATGGGACTCATCTTCGCCGCAATGGCCGGATACGACCCCAACGTGGCAGTCTCCTTCTGGCAGCGTATGGCAGCATCTGGCGGCAGCAGCACGGCTGGGTTCCTGAGCGACCACCCCAGCGATGCCACACGCATCAACAACATCAAGAACAAATTCCTGCCCGAGGCCTTGAAGTATTACCCCCCGCCTGTGGTGGCTACAACGCCGACTACAACCAAGAAGGCCACAACCACAAAGAAAACCACAACGGCGAAGAAGACGACTGCCAAGAAGACAACGGCGAAGAAGACAACAACCAAGAAAAAATAGTCTTCTTGTCGAAACAATAGCACAAGCGGAGAAGCAATGTTGCCTCTCCGCTTTTTCGTTGTGAATGGCCTTTGTCAAGTTACTATGTC
>ODAI012338527.1_pt1 | contig 12703 bp, 11 predicted proteins | sample 1539321 | NCBI WGS metagenome assembly ODAI01 (sample SAMN02144231, study PRJEB22623) | gut metagenome | biome: sheep rumen | host: Ovis aries | place: New Zealand | reverse complement strand
TGACCTTTCCGTAATACAGAAACTCTCTAGAGCTTATCGTATCTGTGATGTGCTGTATGACGTGATCATCGGTCAGCTGGATCTCTTCCGCCGCAAACTCAAAGGGCTGCGTTCCGTAGTAGCACATCGGATCGTGGGCCATCTCCTCAAAGGAGGTATAGAGCGGGCCGTGTTCTATAGCATTCAGCTGAAGATGCGTGATTTTTCCTTCGTGGATCTTCCCGTCAGGATCCAGACATTTCGCACTGTTTTCGTTCGAAAAGAGCCTGCTTCCATAATCAACGCAGCGGAAACTGTGCGACATCGAAAGTTCATCACATCTATTGTAGATCAGTGTGGTGTGGTCTGCGACAAAAGCATACTTTTCCGTTGCCGCTTCCAAGGTATATTCGGGAGCAAGGACTCTTGACGGGTCCCAATATACGATCTCTTCCGGAAGGTCCGGGTCATCGGACATTTCACGGGTGCCCGTCGGAATAGCCAGCTCATACGACGCGGTGTATCTTGTTTCAGCGGGACCTGCTTTCCTCGTTGGCTCTGAGGTTCCCGACTCTTCCGAAGAACTCGTATCCGAAACGGAGTCCGCCGTTTCAGTTGCAGAAGACCCGGTATCTTCTACGGAAGGATCCGTCTCGGTAGGCGTAGGCACCTCGTCTTTTATACATCCTGCTGTCATGGTCAGGATGGAAAAAGAAAGAGCGAAAGCTAGGATTGTTTTCATAGTCTTTTTCATATCGGACACCTCTTCTTTTTTGTCTTCACACCTATTAACAGATTTCCGGAAGGAATCTTACAGAAGAAAGCGAAAAGATTTATCCGATTTTACGAAGCGCGCAAACGAAGAACAGACAAGTGCTTTTCGCAAAGTCCGGGGGAAGGTGCTTTTGGCGCGGAACAGGAAATAGCAGAAGCGCCCGTAAACTTGAAAATCCGCACTTTTTGTGGGATACTTTCTTTGCTATTTTCGTATATGACATAACCATAGGAGGCAGTATGGAAGAAGCATTGAGAAATCAGTTTATTAAGACCGTGCAGGACTTCACCGCGATGACGGGCATTTACCTGCCGGATGACGTAGAAAAAAGACTTCGCGAGCTCCGTGATTCCGAGACGATCGAGAACGCGAAGACGATGTATGACTGCATGATCGAGGACCTTTCTCTCGCAAAAGAACTTCACCGTCCGCTTTGCCAGGATACCGGCGTTCTCCAGTATTTCGTCGAGGTCGGAACGGAGTTCCCGTATCTGGCGGATATCGAGAGTGTCCTTGTTGAGGCCGCTCGAAAAGCAACGCTCGAGACACCTCTGCGTCCGAATGTCGTGGAGCCGCTCGGCGAACACAATACCGGCGACAATACCGGCTACGGCGCTCCTTATATCGAATATGATCTTGTTCCGGGATCTTCGGATCTGCGCCTCCGCATGTATATGGCCGGCGGCGGATGCTCGCTCCCCGGCAGAAGCAAGGTCCTGATGCCGCTCGAGGGCGTCGAAGGCGTCAAGAAGTTTGTCTATCAGACGATCCTCGACTGGGGCGTAAATGCCTGCCCGCCGCTGTGTATCGGTATCGGCCTCGGCACCTGCGCGGCGACCTCCGCGATGCTTTCGAAAAAAGCACTTCTTCGTCCGATCGGCACACGTTCTTCTTATCCGGAAGTGGCCAAGCTCGAAGATGAGATCCAGGCGGGTCTCGATTCTCTCGGCATCGCACCTCTGGGATTCGGCGGCAGCCACACGGTATTAAACGTAAATATCGAAGCCGCAGCGCACCACCCGGCAACACTGGGTGTCGGTATCACGACCGGCTGCTGGGCCACAAGAAGAGGCGAGATCATCATCCATAAGGATCTCAGTTCCGAGATCATTTCCCATAAAAAAGCACTTGCCGCTGCGGCAGAAGCAAAGAAAGGCTGAGGAGGTGTGAGATCTATGAAAAAAGTACTGACCACTCCTATTACATATGACCAGATCAAGGACCTGAAGATCGGAGATACCGTTTATCTTACAGGTATGCTCGCGACCTGCCGTGACAGCGGCCACAAAAGAGTCGTACATGAGAAGGTATTCCCGGAAAACTTCGAGTTCAAAGACGGCGCGATCATCCACGCCGGTCCGATCGTCGGAAAGGATGAGAACGGCAAGCAGTACATGGTCTCGATCGGACCTACGACGAGCCGCCGTATGGAAGCTGCGGAGGCAGACTTCATCGAGCAGACAGGTATCCGTGTGATCATCGGTAAGGGCGGTATGCTCGAAAAGACGACCGAAGCATGCAAGAAGTTTGGTGCGATCCACTGTGCATATCCGGGCGGATGTGCCGTAGTCGCCGCGCAGGAAGTCGAAGAGCTTCAGGGCGTCGAGTGGATGGACCTCGGCATGCCGGAGGCCCTCTGGATCATGAAGGTCAAGGAGTTCGGCCCGCTGGTCGTATCGATCGACACGCAGGGCAACAACCTCTTCGAGAACAACACGAAGATCTTCAAAGAGAGATTCGATAAGCTCGTACAGAAATAAATCCTGCGCGCGGGAGAACAGCGTCAGACGTTCAGATCTTTCTGGATAATCTTCTCCACTTCAGAAAGAGAAATACCTTTTTCTTTTGCGATCTTCGCGAGATCTTCATACTCGATCTTCTTTCTCGTCGTGCCGTATCCGGAAGAGACCTTCACCCGGACGGGTCCGAAAGAGGTTTCGACTTTGTAGATCTGTCTGTCCAGCATATAGCGCTGCATCTTGGTCTCGCGGATACCGATCGTCGTCGTATGCTTGAAAAGCAACTGTACGAATTTCTCTTTATCTTCGGGTTTACAGAGTACGCGAAGAAGAATGCCAGGACGGGATTTTTTCATGCCGCAGGGAACGGTGAAGACTTCGTTTGCGCCTGCTTCGAAAAGACGCTCCATCGCAAATCCGACCGCTTCGCCGGTCATGTCATCGACGTTGCAGGAAAGTTCAATGATGTCGCCATTGGATGCAAAGGAAGATACGGAAGCTTCTGATGAAGAAGCAGAAACTGCCGACGCACTTTCCGCAGCCGCAGCTGGAGCAAAGGCAGCATCAGTGGGAGCCATAGATCCGACGCTTTCTTCTTCTACTGTCTCACCGAGCATAACGCGTACGCAATTGGCTCTCGGGAAGTCTTTTTTACCCATGCCGTAGCCGATGGCAGAAGTCTTCATCAAAGGCTGTTTTCCGAATCCCGTAGCAAAATGCTTCAGAAGTGCGGCACCTGTCGGTGTGCAGAGTTCGCCGCTGATGTCTGCGCTGTAGGTCGGGATCCCCCGGAGGATATATGCTGTAGCCGGAGCGGGGACCGGCAGGATTCCGTGTGCGCATTTTACTGTGCCGGAACCGACGTGGATCGGGGAAACGATCACTTCGTCCGGAGCGAGTTTTTTCATGAGAAGGCAAACAGCCGTGATGTCCGCGACCGCGTCCATCGAGCCGACTTCATGGAAATGGATCTGATCGACAGGCTGACCGTGCACGTGGCTCTCAGCCTCGGCGATCTCCTGATATACTGCCAGAACATCCAGCGCCACAGAAGTAGGAAGCTTCATATGATCGCCCACGATATGCTCGATATCATGCATGCTGCTGTGGTGGTGCGAATGGCCATGCTCGTGTGAGTGTTCATGGTCGTGGTCATGGGAATGTTCATGCTCGTGGTCGTGATGGTGGTGATGCTCATGCTCGTGTTCGTGTTCATGTGAGTGCTCGTGCTCGCATCCGCAACCTTCTTCTTCACCGTTGACGAGGACCGACATGTGTGTGCCGGTGATGCCGCATTTAACGGAAGGTTCCGCCACATACTGCACGCCCGGGATGCCGCGCGAATTCAGTTTCTCGAGAAATGCTTTCTGTTCTTCTTTCGGAAGAAGCTCGAAAAGCGCTGCGCTCAGCATATCGCCCGCGGCGCCCATGGAACAGTCGATGTAAAGAGTCTTCATGATTTTGCCTCCATATGGTTGATCATACTGGCCTGATAACCGGCGCCGAATCCGTTGTCGATATTGACGACGGAGACACCGCTGGCGCAGGAATTGAGCATGGATAACAGAGCGGACAGTCCTTCAAATGCAGCGCCATATCCGACGCTGGTCGGCACGGCGATGACCGGGCAGTCGGCAAGTCCTCCGATGACACTAGCCAGCGCGCCTTCCATCCCGGCGATCGCGATAATGACACTTGCGGTCATGATCTCTTCTTTGTGAGCAAGAAGACGGTGAAGACCGGCGACGCCGACGTCATAGAGACGCACGACCTCATTTCCGAAGCGCTCCGCGGTGATCGCGGCTTCTTCGGCGACGGGAATATCGCTGGTGCCGCCGGTAGCCACGACGATCTTTCCGATGCCGTCCGGAGCGGGCGCTTCACCATAGCAGCCGATGCGTGCATCCGTATAGTATGTGATGTCGAAGGACTTGGCGATCTTTGCCGCGGATTCCTTCGAAAGGCGCGTGATCAGGATATTGTCCTGCCCGTTTTCGATCATGGAAGAGAGGATCCCCTTGATCTGGTCGGGTGTTTTTCCCGCACCATAGATCACTTCCGGGACGCCCTGACGGATGCTCCTGTGAAAATCGATCTTCGCATATCCGAGATCTTCAAAGGGCGCTGCCTTCAGTTCCAGAAGTGCCTCACCCGATGTCATCTCGCCGCGTTCCACAGCTTCCAGTATGCGCTTGACGTTAGTATTCATGTTCTACTCCTGAAGTGGCAGGCGGAAGGGAAGGGAAGACCCTGTGCCTGCGGGCGGTATGAGGCCGCCTGTTTTCCGATGTAAAAAAAGGGAGAAATGATCAACATTTCTCCCTTGCAAAAGAACTTTCTGATCAGTTTTTCTTCGCTAGAAACTTCGCACGAAGGACGCCCTTGGGATCTTTGACCAGCAGAACGACCAGCCAGATGATCAGGCCCAGTGCGACGACAGTCATTCCGAGAAATGCATCGTTCAGCATATCTGCGGCTGCCGGCTGGAAGAATTCTTCCTTCAGCTCCGCGTACTCGAAGATGGCATCGACCATCCACATCAGGGAAGCGCCCCAGTACATCAGAGCGAGTGTTCCGACTTTCCAGGTATCCTTCGGAGCGTTTTTATACCATACGATCGTTGCGATGATCGCAGCGAATACAGAAATCAGTAATGTCATAAGGCTACCTCACTTATCCTCTTTGATGGTCTCTTCCGCAAGAACGGCATTCTTAGAAGCACGCTTCTCCAGACGGGAAGAAACAACGACCATACCTACCCATGCAGCAGTAACGAGGAGTGCCATACCGACACCGACAGTAGCCATTTCACGGAACATTTCCGCGCGGGAAGATACATCATTTGCAGCAGTCAGGAACGGGAACCACGGTACTACTTCACCGTGCCATACGTGCTCGAGCGCAAGAAGTGCGGAACCTCCCCAGAGCATATTATTCAGCCAGCCGAGTTTTCTGGAAAAATGAGATTTCCCGATGACCTCAGAACCACTCTCGTGGTGGATCTCCATATTCTTTTCCTTAGAAGCAAGGACTTTCTGTGCGATAGTAGTTACGATTGCTTCGGTAGCAGGAACTATAAAACAAGCCATACTAGTACCTCCAAATTATATGAACTCATAAAAGTATTATACTTTCTTCCGGCATATTATTTCAACAAAAGCACTGTACTTTAGCAAAATTTCGCAAATTTTCAGCAGAAAAACGCATCTCTCCCAGCATGAGATATTTCCGCCGGAGAGGACCGGGCAACTTAAGAAAAGCCTTGGGTTCCAGTGAAAAGGCCCCTCACCATTTTCCGCCCGGAAAGAGGTGAGGAGCCCGAAGTTTCCTATGATGTGCAGGAGATTACTGCGCAATGATAACAATGATCTGGAATGTATCAGATGTCTTGTTATTGGTGAATGTGAAGACGGTTCTTCCCGGTTTGCTGCCGGCAGTGAAGGTCAGCGGGCAGGAGTGGAGGCTGCCATCGTCTGTCCACTGATTTGTCCACTTAGCAGACGCGTCCTTGTTATCGGAATTGAATGTAACAGTAAATGTACCTGTTGTTCTCAGGCTGACCATGATGGTATCCGTGGCGCCCGGCTTAAGAACGATCACGTTCTTGGAAGCGAAGTAGGTAGTTGTCGGCGGAACCATCTTCTGGAGAGCACCATACAGATCTTTGAGTTCATTTGCACTCGCATCGACCTGTCCCTTATAATCGTCTCTTTCCTTTTTCGCTGCTTCGAGATCGTTGGTAAGACTATTGACGTTTTCCTGAAGCTGAGTGATATTCTGTTCCAGATTCATCTTATCGCTCTTAAGAACTTCCTCTTTGTCAGCATATTCTGTGACCTGCTCTTCAAGATCCGAGATCTCATCTTCTTTCTCTTCGATCGTCTTATCACGATCCTCGATCTTGGTATTGAGGTCGGACTTCTGCTTCATATAGAGATATGCTCCGACGCCCAGACCGGCTGCCGCGAGTGCGAAGAGGATGATGAAGATGATCATCGGTACGAAAAATTTCTTGCTCTTCTTTTCGCCCGGTACGCCGCTGTTATCTACAGGAGCTGCTACAGGTGCCATCGGCTGAGGGGCCGGTGTAAATTCCGGTTGCGGAGCCTGCGGCTGGAATCCCGGAGCGGGGAAGGCCGGGGGTGCCGGCGGAGTATTCTCCTGCATACCGAAGGCAGGAACTGTGGATGCGGCTTCCGAAGCTTCTCCGGCAAAAGCATCTGCTGCCGGTGCAAACGGCGACGGTGCATCTTCCGGGACATCCAGACTATCTGCGTCTGCATTCGCGATCATATCGGAAACGGTATCCGATACCGCATCAGATACTTCCTCTGCCGGAGTATCTGAGAGTGTAGCAGAAATATCCTCCGATGCAGGTACCTGTTCCGGAACCGGGGAAGAGATCTTCATACCGCATTCTGAACAGAACAGAGCATCATCAGCAATCTCTGCATTGCAGTTGGTACATTTCATAACTGTATCCTCCTTGTTTATCACTATCTTCACATGATCATTCCATGAAGATAAGCCCGAATTGCTCCGTTACTTTCTGTATTGATGATCATGTAATTACCATTTCGGATAGAACCGGGATTAAGAAAGCGGATTCCATAGATCTCCTTGTCCTGCTGCCGGTGTGTATGTCCATAAATTACCACATTACAGTTGTTTTCATGTGCGATATATGCCATGAGGTCCGTGCTTGCATGATACAGGTGTCCATGTGTTACGAGCGCTCTCGAGACAGGGGATAGGGAGACCGTGATCTTATCCGGCACCCCTGAAAAAGAAGAAATATAGGAATCGCAATTACCGCGTACCATACGTATGTCTATCGATCGGGAGGTACATCTTCGGATGATCTCTTCGACATCGTAGTACTCCATCTCCAGATCACCGCATACGATCACAGCGTCGGCATCCTGATGCTCTGAGAGAGCACTCTCGAGACGCGACTCTGCTCCGTGAATATCCGAACAAACGAAGTACTTAGACATCTTTCAACTTCTCTGGATGATTCCTGTTTCCTTGGTCCAACCTTTACTTAAGCACTATTCTATACCAAATCACATCTTAATTCCATATAGGAAAATCACTCGTTGATGATCACATAAGCACCGATATCGATCTCGGCGGTCTCCCACTCACAGATGAACCCATGGTTGTCCTGACTGTAGTTACCGAAATCTCCATCGACCTCTCCATCATTCCAGCGGTGCTGATTCCAGGTCTCGATCTCGAGATAATCCTCGGCGCCGTCGTTATTTGGCTCGCCCGGTGCCCAGTCCGTGAACTCAAAAGGTTCGCCGGTGACCCAGACGAAAGTGCCTTCTTCCTCGACATCGTTTGCTCCGAGCCAGTAGCACCGCTTCGTACCTTCCTGGAGATATTCCTTGACGAAGATACTCTCCTCTTCAGAGGTGATGGTGAGAAGATGTCCTCCGTAGCTCTCGCACAGCGACTCGACATCATCCCAGCGATAGCCGGTGTCGTAGATCTTATAGTATCTTCCGTCAAATGTTCTGGAATCTGCAGGGACATCGAGCTTGTGCAGCAGTGTAAATTCTTCGCCGTTCTTCTTTCCGTCTCCGTCGATATCGTCGTTTGCCTGTACTTCGTCAAAAGAAGCGGACCCGAAGACGAGTGTTCCTGTGGAGGTGCGGATGGTTCCGTCACACATCAATGCAGTGAGAAAATCACTGATGCCGTCATTATTGCTATCTGTACCCGGATCGGAAGAAAAATCGACACTTTTCGATTTTTCCCGGGCAGCCTCAAACTGCGTCTTGTCCAGAAGAATGAATGTGCCGAGATATGTAGTATATGCAGAGACTTTATTTCCATCGGAAACGGTGAGAAATTCATACCAGGTGTTCGTCTCCGGATTCAGTGCGTAGATCGTCGGGCAGAAATCCGCTCCTGCCTTACTCTTTACATCATCAGAGATATCAAAAGTGATCTGGCACAGCCCGATACGGCCGCTGGCGGAAGCTGTGATCGGAGAACCGATATACCCCGGGATCGTAGAGTTGATCAGGGCATCTTCCTTATAAAGATCGAGTGTAATTGACGTTAATGCTTCCTTATCCACATTCATATCGAGACCTGCAGTGACATTCTCCCCGGAGATCTCCTTCGTAAGACGGAAGAGCTCGGAGCCTGTCAGCGGATCATTTCCTGTAGAGACCTCAAGAGCGTCTTCCAGGCCATCATAGTCGGTATCCGGATTCCGGGGATCGAGTCCCAGGTCCCGTTCCTGTCCATCGGACAGCCCGTCGTTGTCAGCGTCTTCTTCATAGTCGGACACTCCGTTATTATTGAGGTCAGTGGGATCCAGCGTGGTCTCGGAAGGTTCCGTGCTCTCCTCAGAGGATGTATCCGAAGTGTCCTCAGTCGTCACGGCCGCTTTCTTCGTTTTCGTTGTTCTTTCTGAAGATTCTTCTTTCTTGCCGCATCCTGCTATAGAGAAAAGCATTCCGGCAGAAAGGATCATGCTTAGGATTCTTACTGTTTTTTTCATAAAATACTCCTTTTCAGTTTCCGCTCTTTTTTCCTGCTTTGTGGGTACAAAGCAGGAAAAAATGTGCGCAGAAGAAGTTACTGTGCCTGTACAGCAGTCATGGCCACGGTGTTTACGATATCTTCGACGGAACAGCCGCGGGAGAGATCATTACAAGGTTTTGCAAGTCCCTGGAGAACCGCGAAGCACTCGGCACCGCCGATACGCTGTGTGATCTTATATCCGATATTGCCCGCCTGAAGATCCGGGAAAATAAGGACATTCGCACGGCCGGCAACCGGAGAGCCCGGAGCCTTTGAAGCGCCGATCTCCGGAACGAGTGCGGCATCAAACTGCATCTCGCCATCGAGAAGAAGATCCGGAGCGAGCTCGTGTGCGATGCGGGTCGCTTCCTGCATCTTAGTAACGAGATCGTGCTTCGCACTGCCCTTCGTGGAGAAGGACAGAAGAGCAACTCTCGGCTCTTCGATGCCGCACAGAACACGTGCAGTCTCAGCGGCAGATACAGCGATCTGAGCAGTTTCTTCCGCTGTAGGACACGGATTAACGACGCAGTCGGCATAGACCAGAAGTCCATCTTCGCCGAGGTCTTTATTCGGGCATTCCATAAGGAAACTGCTCGATACGATGGACATTCCCGGCTTTGCTTTGATGATCTGAAGTGCCGGACGGAGCATGTCGCCTGTGGTGTGTACCGCACCCGAGACGAGGCCGTCTGCATCGCCGAGCTTGACCATCATGACAGCGAAGTACATCGGATCAGAAACCAGTTTCTTCGCATCTTCCTCGGTGATCCCCTTTGCTTTTCTCAGCTCGAAAAGCGCCTGTGCGTAGTCGTTAAATTTCTCACTCTTCGCCGGATCGATGATCGCGATACCTTCGATATCCGCGCCCTGCTCGGATGCCGCTTCCGAAACAGCTTCGGCCGATCCGATCAGGATCGGCTCTGCAAGGCCTTCCTTCTTAATGATCTCCGCCGCCTTTACGGTGCGCTTCTCGTCGCCTTCGGGAAGAACGATCTTCTTTACGTTTGCCTGTGCTTTTGCACGGATCTTCTCAATTAAACTCATACGGAATACCTCACTTTCTTTATGCCGCAGTCTGCCCGCGATCAAAACTCCACGCCTTCAAATCCCTGCCATACATCTTTTCCGGAGTAGGTCTGCGCAGTAAGCTTTCCCTGCATGACCTTGAGTGCCGGAAGGGCAAGTGCTTCCTGCTCCATCTCGCCCGGATATACACTGATCGGAGCGATCCATCCGCAACGCTTCCCGATGGTTTCTTTTACATCCGGGAAGCGGAGAAGTCCGCCTGTCAGAAGGATGCCATCGACCTTGCCGCACAGGACGCAGCTCATCTCGCCGATCATCTTGCAGATCTGGTAGAGCATCGTGTTCCACACAAGATCCGCTTTCTTATCGCCCTTTTCGAGCATCTCGTGAATCGTGTCGGCATTGGCCGTACCGAACAGATCGACAAATCCGCCTGCTCTGGAGCAGCGCAGTCTTACGTCAGCGACGGAGTGTGCTTCGATATAATCGAGGAGAGCCAGTACCGGGACCGATCCGATTCTTGTCGGTGTAAAAGCACCCTCGCCGTCCGCGCCCATGTTCCCATCGACCATCTTACCGTGGTCGTGTGCGCTTACCGTGATACCGCCGTCGATATGTGCGACAACGAAATTGCAGTCTTCGTACTTCTTACCCATAACTTTTTCCGCGTGATACTCGGCAACGGCTTTCTGATTCAGCACGTGCGAATGGGATACGCGGTAGATGCCCTTGATGCCGGTCAGTCTGGCATAGTCGCCGTACTCGTCCACATTGGTCGGATTGAGCGTGAATGCCGGCTTATTGAATTCCTGCGCGAACTTCCAGGCGAGCATGACACCGAGCTTGGCCGGGTGTTCACTGCCGCCGACTGCCGCGACTGTATCGTCGTAGAGTCTCTGGTCGATCTTCGTGATACCGCCTGGCTGCGTGTGCGCAGAGCCGCCGCGGCCGACGAAAACATCGATATCTTCCGCCTTATACCCCTCTTCCTTGAGCATGTCGAGGATAACGCCGTAGCGGAACGGCATCTGGTCATTTACGTGCGGGAACGAAAGAAGCACATCCGCATCGTGGAATAGGCTCCTCTCGAAGACAGACTCCTCGTTCTCAAAAAGACTCACCTTCGTCGAGGTGGAGCCCGGGTTAATAATCAGCAATTTGTACTTCTTTTCATCCTGCATAAGAATGTCTCCTGTCTATTTCAAAAGTGCTTTTCGCATATAAATACGAAAATACAAGTCGTATTCTAAACCGCACCCATTAGAAAAACAATTCTATATAAATAAAAAGCAAAAGAGTGTAAAAGAACCTAAACGTATTCTCACCGAAAAGCACTCTCCACGACCGGAAAGGACCAGTCACAGGATCCCTCCTTATAGACCTCAGGACAAAAATGCAAAACTTGCGAAATCAATTTGGCACATAAAATCGACATTAGAAACGTCTGCGTAACATATCGTTTACAAAAAGGTGATACAATGTGCCAAAGACTGTATAAGGGGATAACGGTCCTTTAGACACATCGTGGGCATCTTGTGATGAAATACGGGTGGCCATGGTGATTTGTGGTATGTGTATTTCCCCAAGGTCGTTTATTGCGCGCATTTCTTCTTTCGGAGATGCAACAATGGAGGGAGACATATGATTAAGAAGAAACTTATATCTATGCTCGTCAGCGTGACCATGCTCGTCGGCATGTTCCCGATGATGATGGTATCCGCGGACGAAGAACCGGGTTCGTTTACGGAACTGCAGGCGTTGATTGACCAGCAAGTTATGCCAACGCTTACAAAGAACTATGAATGGAAAGATGGTGATACAAGCCTTCACTGCAATAGAAATGCTCACCGTGGAGGCATCACTTTTAAAGATGGAATCACGATAGATGCGAAAGGACATGGTCCGATCATTGAAGTGGGCGAAGGGGAAATGTTTGAAATCGCCGGAAATGGTACTATCAAAGGCGGCAGTGCTGAAAATGGTGGAGCTGTCTATGTTGCTCACGGGGGTACATTAATATTATACGAATCCAAAATTACCGGATGCAAAGCGACAGAAAATGGTGGAGCCATCTACAATAAAGGATCCGTTGTTATAGAAAACAAGCCTGTTATAGACAATAACTCTGCAGCTGGTAACGGCGGCGGTATCTATCAGGCGCCCGGAGCTTCCATTACTATCAAAGGAGCTCCTGTTATTAAGGAAAACAAACCGAATAATCTGTATCTCACAGAGGGGCAGGTCGTGACATGTGAATCTTTGAAAGGCGGTACGATTTATGTCGATTCCGAGGTATCCGCGGTTATTACATCCGGATTCACCGGAACCGGAGATTCTGCGGAGCCATTCCATGAGGATGACGGCTGCAAGCTCAGCCTTCAGAATGATGGACAAGTCTATCTCGAGAAATCCGGTTCGGGACCAAATGACCCTGAATTTGCAGGTCTCAGCCTTACGCTGGATGATGGAAAATTCGGATTGAACATATTTGTAGATCCGGGAATACTTACTTCTGAAGAACTTGCTTCTTCGCTGGTCACTTTTACTGTTCCGGGAAGAGGCGAGAATGAGCAGAAAGACATATTTGATCACAGATGTACCGCTACTAAAGATGGAAAGACTGTCTATGGATATACCT
>ODAI010652811.1_pt1 | contig 12703 bp, 10 predicted proteins | sample 1539321 | NCBI WGS metagenome assembly ODAI01 (sample SAMN02144231, study PRJEB22623) | gut metagenome | biome: sheep rumen | host: Ovis aries | place: New Zealand | reverse complement strand
TAGGATCGACCACAGTGTTGTTATTACATGAAGTCAAACCCATGGCTACGAGCAGAGCTAAGCCTGCAAGAGCTTTCCATGAAAATAGCTTTTTGTTCATAATGCTTTTAATTAAAAAGGTTAAAGGAACTATTTTTCATGTCAAGAAAGTGTTAGGCTGCAGGTCAAAAAAGTAGCAGTGGGGGCAATCTCGCACAAAGGGGCGGTTGATTGGTGGATTAAATAAAAATGGCAAAATGTTTGTAAGTCCGTTAATTATTTCGTAACTTTGCGCCGCGTAAACGATGAAGAAAGTAAAGAACAGCGAGCTGCTGCTCTCCTATATCAGGGAAGGGCGCACGATGACCTCTCGCGAGAAGTTGGCACTCATCACACAGTTGAGTATACCCAGCATTCTGGCGCAGATTTCTGCTACCGTGATGTTCTTCATCGATGCCTCGATGGTGGGACATCTGGGGGCAAAGGCTTCTGCGGCTATCGGACTGGTGGAGACTACTGGGTGGCTGATGGGAGGTCTGGCCTCTGCAGCGAACATGGGATTCTCTGTGCAGGTGGCTCATTGTATCGGAGCCAACGACTTCGAGGCTGCGCGCAGGGTGTTGCGCCAGTCGATTGTCTGTTGCCTCATCTGGAGTCTGATAACCTCGGTGATAGCCCTCGGCGTTGCGCCATTCCTGCCGTATTGGCTGGGAGGATCTGCTGAGATTGCTCGCGATGCCTCGCTCTATTTCGGCATCTTTGGCGTGTGTGGCATCTTCTTCCAGATGGAGGGGCTGGCTGGCTCGATGCTGAAATGTTCTGGTAACATGAAGATTCCCTCTGTCCTGAATATCGGCATGTGCGTGATGGATGTCGTGTTCAACTACCTATTTATATATGTGCTCGACTTGAAAGTCGTTGGAGCTGCCATCGGAACGGGTGTCGCCATTCTGATAACGGCCTGTCTGATGCTCTACTTCCTGATTTACCGATCGAAAATGCTCTCATTGGTAGGGCGACCAGGCTCGTTCAAGCCTCAGTCTGATACTGTCAGCAGAGCCTTTAAGATTGGAGCGCCTATGGGACTGCAGCATCTGCTGATGGGTAGTGCCCAGGTGGTGAGCACGCTGATCGTGGCGCCTATTGGTACTGTCGCCATCGCTGCCCACTCGCTGGCTATCACGGTGGAGAGTCTCTGCTACATGCCTGGCTATGGCATTGCCGAAGCTGCCACCACGCTTGTAGGGCAGGGGATTGGTGCAGGACAGAAACTGCTCACCCGTTCGTTTGCCTATATGTCTGTAGGTCTGGGTATTACGGTGATGACGCTGATGGGCGTGCTGATGTGGATCTTCGCTCCAGAGCTGATGGCTATCATGTCGCCTGTAGAGGAGGTGATTGCTCAAGGTACGGAGGTGCTTCGCATCGAGGCTTGGGCAGAGCCGATGTTTGCAGCGTCTATCGTGGCCAACGGTGTCTTCATCGGAGCTGGCGACACGATGATTCCTGCCATCATGAGTCTTGCCTCGATGTGGGCTGTGCGTCTGACATTGGCAGCCTCGCTCGCTCCGAAGTTTGGCCTGAAGGGTGTGTGGACTGCGATGGCTGTCGAACTGTTCTTCAGAGGCACGATTTTCCTGGCTCGTTTGTTCAAAGGTGGCTGGGCGGAGAAGTTGAAAGTGAGGAGTGTGGAGTGAGGAGTGTGGAGTGAAGGTATTAAATTTAAGATATATGGAAAGAATTAGGAATAAAGCTCTGAGAGTAGTGGTGATACTTTTCACTTTTCACTTCTCTCTTCTCGTATCTTGGGCGCAGACCAAGAATACGGAGGTGCTTTTCGAGACAACTGCTGGTAACATCCGTATCGCCCTTTATGACGAGACACCGCAGACGCGTGACAACTTCCTGAAAATCACGAAGATGGGTATCTATGACTCGCTGCTTATCCATCGTGTCATCAAGGACTTTATGATTCAGAGTGGTGATACGAACAGTAAACACGCCAAACCTGGACAGCCGCTGGGAAGTGGCGACTTCGACTATACGACAGAAGCAGAGTTCCGCCTGCCTCAGATCTTCCACCGTCGAGGTGTTGTGGCAATGGCTCGCGAGGGTGATAAGGTGAACCCTGAGCGTCGTTCTTCTGCCTGCCAGTTCTATATCGTGTGGGGTAAGGTGTATCAGGATGATCGCCTGCTGGCAAAAGTACAGGAGAAGCTCGACTCTGTCACGCAAGGACAGGTGAAGTTGACACCAGAGATGATCGAGGTGTATAAGACCGTAGGAGGTACGCCCCATCTCGACGGACAATATACCGTGTTTGGCGAAGTGGTAGAGGGAATGGATGTCGTAGAGAAGATTCAGGCGGTGAAGACAGACAAGAATGATCGTCCGCTGGAGGATATCCGTATTCTGAAGGCTACTGTGACGAAGGATCTGCCTCAGCCTAAGCCTGTGAAGAAGGCACCAGCGAAGAAAGTCAGCAAGCGCCCTGCCAAACGCAAGTAGGGATTGGGGTCTTCGACGCATATAGACACAAAAAAGCCGCTCAAGGGTCATCAACGACTCAAGGGCGGCACCAACAATCTATGAATAACTAAAAACCTTTTTTCTTATAAAAAACGGAGTGTCACCACTGCGTCTGTTATCCTTACTAACAAATCTTTTTATTCTAACACCTTAGAATACCTATTGCTAATCAATAATAATAAACCTAAAACCTAAATCCTAACTAACTATTAACTCTAACTAAAACCTAAAAATTCAATCTTTTACCAAACTAATACCTCTGTATTGTTGTTTTCTTCTATTGAAGATCTTTTTGTCTTTTGACGATGCAAAGGTACGACGATTTTCGTAACCCACAAAGAATTACTACCTTTTTTAATAAAAATAAGGCTTTCTTTTGATGTATGTCAATCGATTGTGTGCGAACACAATCAAATTGTGCTCGCAAACAGCTCTTTTTCCACCTTATTTGTCAGCTCTACAAATTCAGGGATAGAAAGCTGCTCTGGGCGGCGTGTCATCATCTCGTCCTCGAAGAAATTTGGGGAGGCAGGATGGTCGCCATTAAAGATCTGTCGCAGGGAGACGCGCAGCATCTTACGGCGCTGATTGAACACGGTCTTCACCACGCGCTTGAACAACTGTTCGTCGCATCCAAGGTCAGTCACCTCGTTGCGCGTCATACGAATGACGGCACTCTGCACCTTGGGAGGCGGATTAAAGACGTCAGGCTCTACCGTGAAGAGATATTCGACATGATACCACGCCTGAATCAGTACGGAGAGAATGCCATACTGCTTATTGCCAGGCTGCGAGGCCATGCGTACAGCCACTTCGTGCTGGATCATGCCTGTACAGCAAGGTATCAGGTCCTTATTATCAAGCATCTTGAAGAAAATCTGCGAGGAAATGTCGTAGGGATAATTGCCCGTCAAGACAAACTGCTGGCCATCGAACACCTCCTTGAGATCCATGCGGAGGAAATCGCCACCTATTATATTATTATATAGGCGGGGAAAGTGCTCCTGCAAATATGCCACAGACTCACGATCGATCTCAACGACCTTGAAGGGGCGAGGCTTTTCAACGAGGAACTGGGTCATCACACCCATACCTGGTCCTACTTCCAGGACAGGAAGATCAGGACACGCGTCAACTGTATCGGCAATCTGCTTGGCGATGTTCAGATCAGTCAGGAAATGCTGACCCAGATTTTTCTTCGGTCTTACTTGCTTCATGCGGACAAAGGTACACATTTTTTTTCAGACAGAAAAGTAAAAAACGAAAAAAGCGGCCAAGACTCTCATCTTGCCCGCTTTCTTATGATGCTTTCTTTGTTTCTTTCAAGTCAATTTTACTTAACTCCCAAATTCATGTCGTTGTTGATTCTGAATGCCTCTGTAGCGCATACTGCAACAACTAATGTTATCATAAATAATAAAGTCATAGTCTATTACCTTTGTTATCCTTAACTTCCTTTTTTACGGTGCAAAATTAACATTGTTTGCGCACACAGGAAAAATTTTTGGACAAAACGAATGAAAAAACGGAATTTCATTGATATGTATCAATTGTAGTACGATGGTATTTCGCTCGATTTGCACTATCTTTGAGCTTCGCTCGAAGATAGGCTGCATCTCGGAAATGAAAATAAATCCCGATTTATTTTGCATTTCGCTCGATTTGCACTACCTTTGCACCCATGGAAATGAAAACGCTCCTGACAAATACGGCCAAAATCATATTCCCTATCCTGCTGGGTGGGGCCATCCTTTATTGGATGTATAGGGGAGAGGACTTCTCGCGCCTCGAGCATGTGCTGACAGAAGAGATGGACTGGACGTGGATGCTGCTCTCTTTTCCTTTCGGTATTCTCGCCCAGATGTTTCGTGGCTGGCGCTGGAAACAGACGCTCGATCCTATCGACGACCTGTCGCCAAATTCAGTGAAGCAGTCCTCTTCAGATAAAAAGATCCGTGCACGAAGTGCTACCTGCATACATGCTGTATTCATCTCTTATGCTGCCAGTCTGCTGATTCCGCGTATCGGAGAATTCTCGCGATGCGCCGTTCTGAAGCATTACGATGGGGTGTCGTTCAGCAAGGCACTTGGTACGGTGGTGACAGAGCGTGCTGTTGATACGCTGATTGTGATGCTCTATTCTGGGCTAATTCTTCTGATTGAGATGAGCATCTTTGGCACATTCTTTAAGAAGACCGGTACTTCACTCGACCGTATCCTGGATGGCTTTTCGCTGACGGGATGGCTCGTCACAGCCATCTGTGGTATGGCAGTCCTGATTCTGCTCCATCTGCTGCTGAAGAACTTCTCTATATATAATAAGGTGAAGATGACACTGGGCGGCATTTGGGAGGGCGTGCTCTCGCTGAGGGGTGTCAAGAACCTGCCGCTCTACTTGTTTTTCTCCGTTGGCATCTGGGTGTGCTACTTCCTGCACTACTACCTGACGTTCTTCTGTTTCGACTTCACGGAGAACCTGGGCATCGGTTGTGCGCTGGTATCATTCGTGGTAGCCAATTTCGCCGTTATCGTGCCAACGCCCAATGGAGCTGGCCCTTGGCACTTCGCCATCAAGACCATGCTCATCCTCTACGGTGTAGCCGACGAACAGGCCCTCTGGTTTGTATTGATCGTACATACCGTCCAGACGATGCTCGTCGTCGTCCTCGGCATCTACGCCTGGGCTCGGCTTCTTTTTGTGAAGAGAAGTTCGAGGAATGATTTTTCGAGGAGTGAGGAACGAGGAATGAGGAACGAGATTACTTCTGTTTAAGATAAATGATTTCAATATTATTGTCATGAACGATTTTTTCTATAAGAAAGTAGATGCCTACCATATAGCTAAAGAATATGTGATTTTCATATATTCTTTATTGCAGAAATACCCTCAGTATGAAACTTATGCCTTATGTGATCAGATTAGAAGGGCTGCTGTGTCTATTCCATCGAATATTGCAGAAGGACTAGGCCGTGTATCTGTAAAAGAAAGAATCCATTTCTTGGAGATTGCATTTGGCTCGCTTGCTGAGGTCTCATGTCAATTAGATATATCAGAATCATTAGGTTATATATCAGCCGAGGAGTTAGAAGAAGCGGAAAGCAGCGCTGAACGTCTATCAAAAGTGATGTCTGGATTGAAGAATTATCTATCAACAAAAATAATTTCTAATATGTAGGTTGTGAGTTATTTGGTTTGAAGAAGGTATTCTCCTTCCTCGTTCCTCGTTCCTCCTTCCTCGTAAAAAAACAAAAAAAATCTATGAACGAAATTCAGAACTTAAACCCAGCGTGCATCTGGAAGAACTTCTATGCACTGACACAGGTTCCTCGTCCTTCAGGACATCTGGAAAAGGTACAACAATTCCTGCTCGACTTTGCCAAGGAGGCAGGCGTGGAGGCTTTTAAGGACCCCGCGGACAACATCGTGATGCGTAAGCCCGCTTCGCCAGGTATGGAGAAGAAAAAGGGCGTTATCCTGCAGGCTCACATGGATATGGTGCCACAGAAGACACCTGAGAGTACCCATAACTTCGAGACAGATCCCATCCAACCCTGGATTGATGGTGAGTGGGTGAAGGCTAAGGGTACGACCCTCGGTGCAGATAATGGTCTGGGTGTGGCTGCCATCATGGCCATCATGGAGGATAAGACTCTCAAACACGGACCTATCGAAGCTCTGATCACTGCTGATGAAGAGACGGGTATGTTTGGTGCCAATGCGCTGCCAGCAGGTGAACTCAATGGTGATATCCTCATGAACCTCGACTCTGAACACTGGGGTAAGTTTGTGATTGGTAGTGCTGGTGGTATCGACGTGACAGCAACACTCGACTATAAAGAGGTGGAGACGGAGGCTGGCGATGCTGCCGTGAAGGTGACAGTGAAAGGTCTGCGTGGTGGACACTCTGGTCTGGAGATCCATGAGGGGCGTGGCAATGCCAACAAACTGCTGGTGCGTCTCGTTCGTGAGGCCATCGAGGAGTGCGAGGCTCGTCTGGCTTCCTGGCAGGGTGGAAATATGCGCAACGCTATCCCCTTCAAGGCTGAGGCTGTGCTGACATTACCAAAGGAGAACGTGGCAGCCCTGAAGGAACTCGCACAGGACTGGCTCGAGGATTTCACTGATGAGTATAAAGGCATCGAAAGTGGCATCGAGGTAATCTGCGAAGATGTTGAGACACCCAAGATGGAGGTGCCTGTGGAGATTCAGGACAATCTCATCAATGCTATCTATGGCTGTCACGACGGTGTGATCCGTATGATACCCAGCTATCCCAGTGTGGTAGAGACGTCTTCAAACCTCGCCATCATCAACATTGGCGAGGGCAAGGCATCACTGAAGATCCTTGCCCGTAGTAGTCGTGAGGATATGAAGGACTATATCGTGAAGACGTTGGAGAGCTGCTTCAATATGGCAGGCATGAAGGTGGAGACTGCTGGTTCGTATGGTGGTTGGGATCCTAATCCTGAATCAGAGATCCTACACTTGTTGCTGAAGGAGTATAAGGAACTCTTCAATGCTGATGGCATCATTCAGGTAGACCATGCTGGTCTGGAGTGCTCGATCATTCTGGGCAAGTATCCTCACCTTGATGTCGTTTCGTTCGGTCCTACTATGAAGTCGCCTCACACCACGACAGAACGTGCCCTCATCGCTACCGTTGAACCCTTCTGGACGCTGCTCAAGAAGGCACTCGAGGATATTCCTGAAAAGTGATTCTATTTTATAGTTGAGAGTTTATAGTTTATAGTTGATTTGCTGGCAAGCCCTGAAAAACTGCCTATAAAGAAATCATCTCTAAACTATAAACTTTAAACTATAAACAAAAAAATCTAAAAAACAACCATGTTTTTCAGTATTTTTGTTTATCTTTGCACCCGATAACTCAAATTAGTAACAAAATTATGGACGATTACCCGGCGGAAAATTACAATTCGTAAAGGCGGGGGGCGAGTGGCAAGGCTGCTAATCCCTTTGCCGCTAAAACCATTTCACAAACGAAAAAAGGATTAGCAAAATGAAAACTTACTGGAACACCCAAGGCGGACTGGCCCAACTCACAGAGTGGCAGCCCAATTGCTGGATACAGGTGACTTGTCCCACCGAAGAAGACCAGCGCGAACTCGAAGAGAAGTTCAATATCCCTGATTACTTCATGTCGGATATCAGCGATACCGACGAGCGTGCCCGTTATGAGTACGATGATGGCTGGATGCTCATCATCCTGCGTATCCCCTATGTCAAGGAGATCCGCAGTCGCACGCCTTATACCACTGTGCCTCTCGGTATTATCCATAAGCGCGATGTCACGATCACCGTCTGTTTCTATGAAACGAACATGATGATCGACTTCCTTTCGTTCCAGCAGAAACGCGGCGAGGGCTTTACGGATCATGTTGACATGATCTTCCGCATATTCCTGTCATCAGCTGTCTGGTATCTGAAGCGACTCAAGCAGATCTCGATGCTCATCGATAAGGCCAAACGAAATCTCGACAAAGAGGTGAACAATGAGAGTCTGATTGGTCTCAGCCGTCTGCAAGATTCACTCACCTACTTCCAGACCTCTATCCGAGGTAACGAGACGCTGTTGTCGAAATTGAAGTTCAAACTCCAGATCGACGAATTGGACGCAGACCTGATTGAGGACGTTAACATCGAGATGACGCAGGCTCGAGAGACTACCCTCATCTATTCCAACATTCTGGAATCGACAATGGAAACCTATTCGAGTATCATCAACAACAATATGAACACCGTGATGCGTACACTGACTTCTGTCACTATCATCATGATGATTCCGACGCTGATAACCTCGATGTTCGGTATGAACCTCATCAATGGCATGGAGGCCAAGCCTTGGGGATTCTTCTTTGCTATCATACTCTCTATGGGCGTTTCGGGCATGTGCTGGTTGTTCTTCCATCATAAGCGGCTTGTTTGAGGAGTGTGGAGTGAGGAGTGAGGAGTGTGGAGTGAAAAGTGGGGAGTGAAAAGTGAAAAGTGAGGACTGAAAAGTTAAAAAATCAAAAGACATAACAATTTTTTACTTTTCACTTCTCTTTTTTCTCTTCTTTTTGGTAACTTTGACCCCAAATGCGATGATGCGATGCATCATTATAGCTTAATGTCAGTAACTAAATAGTTAAATGATGGACTCTCAAGAGAACATCCTCCAGCAGGAGGAAACGAAAGAAGTTATCCAGGAAGCAGCAGCTCCTGAAGTGGTGAATGAAGAAACAGCTCCAGCTGCGGAAGAACAGCCTCGCAAGGTCTATGAGACAAAAGCTGAGGTACTGAAGCGTGTGCAGGATATTGCGCATGGCGACGAAGCACCGCAGAAGGAAGAGGTAGACTACCTGAAAACAGCCTTCTATAAGCTCCATATTGCTGAGCGTGAGGCAAAGCTCAAGGCCTATCTCGAAGCTGGCGGCGACCCAGAGCAGTATCAGATAACGCCTGATGAACTCGAGGAGCACTTCAAGGCAGAAATGGGCATCATCAAAGAGAAGCGCGCCAAACTCATGAAAGAGCAGGAAGCTGAGAAACAGGAGAACCTCACCAAGAAACTCGCCATCATCGACAAAATCAAGGCTATGATTACGACGCCTGAAGAGGCAAACAAGAGCTACCAGGAGTTCAAGGCACTCCAGCAGCAGTGGCGTGAGATCAAGGCTGTTCCTGCTGAAAAGGCCAGCGAACTGTGGCGTAACTATCAGCTCTATGTTGAGCAGTTCTATGATATGCTTCGCCTCAATAGTGAGGCTCGTGAATATGACTTCAAGAAGAACCTTGAGCTGAAGACCGCCCTCTGTGAGGCTGCAGAGAAACTGGCTGACGAGGAGGATGTCATCAGTGCATTCCACCAGTTGCAGAAACTGCATCAGGAATATCGTGAGATCGGTCCTGTTGCCAAGGAGCAGCGTGAGGAGATTTGGAACCGTTTCAAGGCTGCTTCGACAGTCATCAACAAGCGTCATCAGCAGCATTTCGAAGGTGTACGTGCCAAGGAGGAAGACAATCTGGCTCGTAAGACTGCTCTCTGCGAGAAGGTGGAGGCTATTGCCGCTGAGGAGAATAAAGGCAGTGGTGACTGGGAGAAGCATACCAAAGAGATTATCGATATTCAGGCAGAGTGGAAGACCATCGGTTTTGCTCCTCAGAAGATGAACGTGAAGATCTTCGAGCGCTTCCGTGCTGCCTGTGATGACTTCTTCGGACGTAAGGCAGAATATTTCAAGAGCTTGAAGAATACCTTCAAGGAGAATGCCGATAAGAAACGCGCACTCATCGAGAAGGCCAAGGCACTACAGGATTCTACAGACTGGAAGTCGACATCAGATAAGCTTGTAGCCCTTCAGAAGGAGTGGAAGACCATTGGCGTGGTGCCCAAGAAACTGGGCGATCAGCTTTGGAATGAGTTCCTTGGTGCCTGCAACAAGTTCTTCGAGGCACGTAATGCCGCTGGTGCAGGTCAGCGCAGCGAGGAGCATGGCAACCTCGAGAAGAAGCGCGACATCATCTCTAAGCTCAAGGCTGTAGCTGAAGAGGCTGGTGACAATATCCAGGAGAAGGTACAGGGCCTCGTTGAGGAGTATCAGGCTGTAGGTCATGTGCCTTTCAAGGAGAAGGATAAGCTCTATGAAGAGTATCATGCTGTGCTCGACAAGCTTTATAAAGACTTGAATATCAGTGTGGCCAAGCGTCGCCTGAACAATTTCAAGCAGAATCTCAAGCAAGTGGCAGAGCGTGGCGGAAATGCCCTTGACAACGAGCGCGCCCGTCTGTTCCGTCAGTATGAGGCCCTGAAGCAGGAGATTCAGACCTACGAGAACAACCTCGGATTCCTGAATGTCTCATCAAAGAAGGGCAACTCCCTCATCGACGAGATGAACCGCAAAGTTCAGAAGCTCAAAGACGACATGAACCTCGTCCGTGAGAAGATCAAGGCCATCGATGCCGAGAACAAAGAGGCTGAGAACTAATTTCATGCGATGATAAAAAAGAGAAGAGATGCGACGTAAGCCGCATCTCTTCTTTTTTATATACCACAGCATAAGGTTGTGCTTACTCTTTTGTCCAGGTCTGGGTCTCGTAGAACATCGCAACGTAGCCGCGGACCTTCAGGTTGTTGCCGTCGAGCCAGATGGAACACTTGTAGGTCTTGCCGTTCTTGGGATTGTAGATCTTTCCGCCTTCCCACTTGTCGCCTTTCTTGGTGAGGCCCGTCAGGATGTTGACGCCAACCAGTTTGCGGCTCTGCAGCTTCTTGTCTGGATTGTGGACATCGAGCTGCCCGTCACCTTTCTTCAGCCAGATGATCTTGCCGTTCAGTTTGTCACCACTCTGGTAAATCTCCACCTGAGAATCACCACCTTCTGTTACCCATTTGCCGACAACGCTCTGAGCGTATCCGGCTACTGACATCATCGCCAGTACTAAGCTGATTATTACTTTCTTCATCTTAATCGATATGTTTTTTTACAATAATGGTGCAAAGATACATATTTTTTGAGAACAAATGACAAATATCTCTTTATTTTAGCCTGTTTACCATATTCAGCACGCTGGTTATCAATTATTTGGGAAATCTATACTTTGTGTTGATGAATCATGTACCTGTCCCCGTGATTCTAACGGGAAATCAGTAGATTGCTATTAAGGCTTCATAAACTCTTTCCCTTTATCTGTTAAGGTGTATTCCTGTTTGGGACTCTGTGGTGAATCCTTTTGGGTTGGTTCTACCAATAGTGACTCGATGAGTGGGCTGAGGATGTTTGTCCTAAATCTACTTCTATTAGCTTCGCCAGCCTTCTCCATCAAAGCAGAAATTGGCAATGACGGACTCTCAGAAAGAGCAATAAGTGCTATAGAAGATTTTGTAAGTTGAACTTGGGACAACTTGGGACAAACTTGGGACAATTCAACCTTTTGACCGGTCTTTGCAACTTTTTGCATGTCCTCTGCGGCCTCTGGCTCACGTACAATGACACTAAATGCTGTAACAAGATTGACATTGAACTCGGCAGCGGGACTTTGGTTCTCCTTCAGCAAGTCTTGTACCTCACTTACGCCATGATTGAACATGTTGACGTAATTCAGGTTTTTCATCATCTCTGCAACAACACTATTCCGATAGTCATTCACATGAGGGAAGTTCTCTGGACGAGCCTGACCATACAGACCTCCTGGATTCATGATTTCTATATGATGGTCATATTGATAGAGTCGGGTAGGCATGTTTGCCTGATAGTCACGATGCATGACAGCATTCATCATCAACTCACGCAGTACCTTGTAGGGATAGTTCTGAACGTCTTTTTCTCTCAGAATACTGATAGGAACAGGGCGTTTTGTTACGATACCATCGCGGATGAAGTTCTCCAATTGTGGTAGGATCTTGTATAGACAACCCTCGAAACGACGCTCATTCAGAATCTCTCCACCATTGTCATTACCACGGAAACGCACAAACTGGATATAATCACCCTGCATGAAGAAGCATGAATTTTTACCAAACATGATCAGAGCCGCATAAGTCGGGCAATCCCATTGGATGTTGAACAGTCGCAGGGATGCCAACTGCTCCTTTAGAGAGCGGCTATCTGTTGCCAGCGTTTCTGCATCGATGGCTTTTGGCAAATACTCTTTGACTATCGCAACGATATCAATATCGTCTATTGTTGCTTCACGGCAAGGTCTAGTGTCGAATGTTGGCAGACTAGCTGCACAACGTTCTGCTAAAATTCTCTCTTCTTCTGCACTGGCGATGTCACGACGTGGGCCAATACGGATAAACGTCCTACCTCGATAGCGAACAGGTGTGTCAAATGATGGAGTCACCTCCACTACCAACACATCACCTTCATCGGTCTGTACCTTTTCCGTAGTCATAACAGGCAAAGGCAGTATGTTGCCATCAGAACGAATACCGCTAATGCGTTTCATCAGGGCATCATCAACCTTCATGCCGCTAATTTTACCATCATCATATACGCCAATTAGAAGATATCCTTTCTTTCCGGAACCAGGCATGTCGTTAGCAAAAGCACAGATAGCCTCTTGGAATTTATCCATGTTACCTGTAGACGTGGTTAACTCAATCCGGAATCCTTCGTCTATGGCTATGATTTTCTGTAATTCTTCTTTCGTCATATTTCGTTTGCAAAGATAATCAATTCTTTCGTATTTTAC
>ODAI010433871.1_pt1 | contig 12703 bp, 10 predicted proteins | sample 1539321 | NCBI WGS metagenome assembly ODAI01 (sample SAMN02144231, study PRJEB22623) | gut metagenome | biome: sheep rumen | host: Ovis aries | place: New Zealand | reverse complement strand
GCCCTCGTCCAGGAATACGGCTACAACGCTACGGGTGAATCTTTCGCCGTCTGCGACAAGAACGAGGCCTGGATAATGGAGCTCATCGGAAAGGGCAAGGGACGCAAGGGCGCGGTCTGGGTGGCCCTCAAGGTTCCGGACGACTGCATCTGCGCTTACGCAAACTGCAGCCGCATCCGCCAGTTCCCACAGGCGAAGAAGGCCGACAAGAAACTCGGTTTCTGCGTGGTGGAAGGGGAGTGCATGTACTCCGCCGACGTCATTTCCTTCGCCCGTGAGATGGGTTACTACAGCGGAACGGACGCTGACTTCAGCTTCAGGGAGGCATACGGCCCCATGGATTTCAGCGCCATCCGCTACTGCGACGCCAGGGTATGGAGCTTCTTCCGTCACCACTACGATACCGACGTGATGGACTCCTACCTTCCCTACATCAACGGCGACATGTCCGAAATCGACGCCCTTCCCCTCTGGATCAAACCCAAGGAGAAACTTTCCCCCAGGGATGTGATGAACGACATGCGTGACCACTACGAGGGAACCGCCCTCGACATGACCGCCGACGTGAGCGCCGGCCCTTGGGCTTCTCCCTACCGCAACCAGCCCGTGAACTTCAAGAGCAGCGACGGCACCGACATGTTCCGTGAAAGGCCCATCGGTTGCCAGCAGAGCGGAATGACGATGGTTTGCCGCATGAGGGACTATCTCCCCGACGAGGTCGGCGGAATCACCTATTTCAACATGGACGACGCTTCGATGGTAGCTTACGTCCCCGTCTACTGCAGCGCGAACCGCATCCCCGATCCTTTCCGCAGGGAGAACAACAACATCCGCGAATTCTCCACCGAGAGCGCCTTCTGGATGAACAATTTCGTGGCGAACATGATCTATCCCCGCTACAGCGCCATGATCGGCGACCTCAAGGACGCACAGAAGGAACTCGAGGATTTCTACGAGAAGGACCAGGAGGAAGTCGAGCAGAGGATAAAGGACATGACCCACGGTGACAGGGTAGAATATCTCACCGGAAAGACCATCACCTACACCGACATGATGATGAAGCGTTGGGACAAGCTCGCGAAGCTCCTCATCGTCAAGCACAACGACCAGATCATGCTCCCCAGCGAGAACGGTGAACTCGTCCAGGGCAGACGCACTTCTCCGGCCTACGCTCCCGCCTTCATAGACGCCGTAAAGGCCCAGACCGGTGAGCGTTACGTCAAACCCGCCGAATAGGAGAATCCATTCCCTTGCCGCAAGGCGTATTTACTTGAAAGGCCTCCGCTCATTTTTGCGCGGAGGCCTTTTCGATTCTTGCCAAAAAAGAAACCGACCCTTCGGGCCGGCTTCCTATGTTCACGGGAAGAATCAGGAAATATGGTCCAGATGTACGTCCAGCTGGGGGAACGGGAACTGTACCCCGTTCTCGGGAAGCTGCTTGTAGATCTGCTTGCTCACTTCGAACTGGACCGGGTAGAAATCCTCCACCTTGACCCAGGCCCAAAGGACGAGCTGCACGCTGGAGTCCCTCATCGTGCCGATGTGGACAGAAGGGTCAGCAACGGGTGCCTTCGTGCTGTCAAGGATCCTTTCGTCGGCGCGGCAGATGTCAAGGAGCACCTTCTCGGCCTTGTCATAGTCGCTTCCGTACGCGACGTCGACCGTCCAGCTTTCACGGTGGAAGGGCTTGTCGTTGAAGTTGTCGATCGTACCGTTGAAAAGGGCTCCGTTCGGAAGGACGATGATGTCGTTGGCGAACGTGCGGAGCTTCGTGTTCACGATGGTCACCTCCTGCACGAATCCTTCATACCCCATGGCCTTTATGTAGTCACCTGCCTTGAAGGGCTTGAAGATGAGGATCATTATTCCTCCGGCGAAGTTCTGCACGGTTCCGCTGAGGGCCATACCTATGGCCATACCTCCGGCAGCGAGGAGAGCCGCTATGGAGGTTGTGTTTATTCCGAGGGTCCCGACGACGATGAGCACCAGAATGATGGTGAGGGTGATCGAGACAAGTGAAGTGACGAAGGAGACTATGGTCTTTTCCGTCTTCTTCTTTTTGAAGACTTTGGCGAGCATCCGGTTTATCTTGCGGATGAGCCACGCTCCGACGGCGTATATCAATATTGCCGCCAATACTTTGAGGCCGAATTCGAGGGCCTTTTCTCCCAGGGTGGTGAAAAAAGCCTGGGGGTTCTGGACTATTTCCTGTGCCACCTTCTCGATGGCCACTTTCGCTGAGTCGGCCACATTCACGGCCTCGGTGTCGGTCGGGAGAGTGGCCTGCAGCAGGTTGAATGTCATAAAATAGTTTCCTCCTATCCTGTATATGTTTTTGTAGGGGCCCTACCGGAGGGGCCCCTTATGATTATTACCAGAGTTTGTCGACGGCCATTATGATCTCCTCCGCGGGAAGATCGGGGCTGAGAACCAGGTCGGGCTCCTTGATCGTGAATCCCTTCTTGGTGGCGTTGAGCATTCCGCCTCCGGTGATGTTCAGCATGACGTATTCGTCCTTCTGGACCTTTCCTTCCTCGAGGGCCTTGGAAAGGGCGCAGACTGCCGATGCTGCGGCGGGGAAGATGTCGACACCTTCGAGCTTGAAGAACTGGAGCATCCAGTAGACGATCTCGTCGTTGGTCACCTTGAACATGTCTCCACCGGTGGCCTTGAGGGCGTCATAGAGTCCTCCGGCGAGTGAATACGGCGGCTTGCGGTTCGAAAGGACCTTGGCGAGGATGACCTCCGAGTTCCTCCTTGACACCTCGGGAGAGAGGGGGAGGAGTTCCCTTGAGTCGGCCTTCCACGAGTCGTACATGATCGTGAAGGGGGCGTTCTGGCTGCAGAATATCTTCATGTTGTGTCCGCCGTAGCGTCCGTCCTCCTGGAGCCTCATCGAGTTCTCCCATGCGGCGATCGCGCCGGTTCCGCTGCCGACGGCCTGGAAGTAGGCGTCAGGAACCCTGCCCATAGCCTCGACGGCGGAGAGCACCGTAGTACCCATTCCGTCCCTTCTGGCGACGTTCTTGGCTCCGCCTTCAGCCCTGTAACGGGGGTTCTTGCAGATCTTCTCGCCGAGGGCGATTGCGTCGTAGTAGTCGGATCCGCGGGGTGCGGCGACGAGTTTGACGCAGTTGCGGAGAGGTTTACGGAACCACATGTCGTGGACGTTGTCCTCGGGAATGCAGATGACGATGGGTATGTTGTTGTCCGAGCAGACCTGGGCGAAAGCGCGGGCGGTGTTTCCGGCGGACTGGACGACGAGGACCTCCTTGGAGCCCTTCTCGAGCCTTGCGCATACGGAATAGGCTTCGGTCTCCTTGAAGGAGCAGGTGGCCATCTTGGCACCGATCTTGGGCCAGTATCCGGAGAAGGTTATGTAGAGGTTCTCCATTCCGAGATATTCGGCGAGAGCCTTGGACTTGTAAGTGACGGGAGCCTGGGAATGCTTGAGCACCCTCTTGATGGGGAGCCATTCGGCGTAGCGGTACAATCCGTCGAGGTCCTCCCTCGGGGTGAAAAGCCTGTTGGCGTACTGTGCCCTCACAAGGGAGGGGGCGGGTGCCTGAGGATCCGCGAGGGTCCATTCACCGTCTTCGAAAATTCTGCCGGTACCGACGTTGACGAGCTGGTACCTGGTGGGTTTGAATGCCATATTCTGTAGGTTTTGGTTTGTTCTTATTATATATTATGTGTCTTTTTGTGCAAATTCCGTGCAAATCCTATATCTGCATGAAAAGGTAGGTCATGTATGCGGCGAAGCAAGCCACCATGACTCCCGCGTCGAAGCGGTCCATCTCGTCACGCCTGAACGCATACGGTGCGGACATCACCAGGAGCGAACTCAGGAGGAGGACACCGGCGTCCACGAAGTTGATGTTCCCGAATGAAAGCGGCCTGATGAGGGCGCTGCCTCCGAGGATCATCAGCACGTTGAAGATGTTGGAACCGAGGATGTTTCCGAGGGCGAGCTGTCCTTTCTTCTTCGCAGCGGCCACAACGCAAGTTGCGAGTTCCGGCATGGAAGTTCCTCCGGCAAGGATCGTTATGGCGATGAATTTGTCGCTGAGGCCGGCCATCTTCGCTACGCTCGTCGCGGAATCCACGAAAAGGTCACCTCCGAAAATGAGGGCTGCGAGTCCGGCGACGACAAAAAGGATGGAAATGCCTACGCTCCTGTCTTTGGTCTCTTCAGCGGGAACTTCCGCGGGGGATCCGTCGGCAAGGCTATCCCGCCCCTGCTTGAAGCAGATGTACATGTATGTGCAGAAGAGGGCCAGCAGTACGCCTCCTTCGATCCTCGAAAGCATATCTGAAGCGCCGAGACCGAAGAGGGTATGGTTGAGTCCCATAAGAAGCAGGACGACCGTTATCATGATGTTCATCGGGATGTCCCTCCGGCGGTTCTGCTTGGTGATCGCTATCGGCATTATGAGGGAAGTGACTCCCAGGATGAGGAGCGTGTTGAAGATGTTGGAACCCATCACGTTGCCGAGGGCGATGTCCGAGCTTCCTTTTATCGCTCCGGTGAAACTCACCACCATCTCGGGGGCGGATGTCCCCATTCCGACGATCGTGAGTCCGATGATGAATTCACTCAGGCCGGCTTTCCTCGCTATCGAGGAAGCTCCGTCCACGAGCCATTCGGCTCCGAAGATTATGAGTGCGAGCCCCAAAAGGAGCAGCAGTATCTGTACTAGCATACTTTCCGTTATTCAGTCAGGTTTGAAGGTTCAGTATCGGGGCCGACTTCCGGAGCGGTCCTTTCTTCCTCGGGGATGAGGTCAAGTGCGCAGATGTTCTCCACGTGCTGGGTGTGCGGGAACATGTCGACGGGCTGCACGTCGGTTATGCGGTATTTCGAGCAGAGGACTCCGAGGTCCCTGGCCTGAGATGCCGGATTGCAGCTGACGTATACGATCCTACGGGGTTCGGCGTCGAGGATGACCTGGACGACCGAAGGGTGCATGCCGGCCCTCGGGGGGTCTATTATCATGACGTCCGGACGTCCGTGCTTTTCGATGAACGAGGCGGTGAGAACGTCCTTCATGTCTCCGGCGAAGAAGTCGCAGTTCGTGATCCCGTTCCTTTTGGCGTTGTCGAATGCGTCCTCGATCGCTTCCGGGACGTATTCTATTCCGATGACCTTGGCCGCCTTCTTGGATACGAACTGGGCTATGGTGCCGGTGCCGGTATAGAGGTCGTAGACGGTTTCTTTGCCGGTGAGATGAGCAAGCTCACGGGCTGCGCTGTAGAGCCTGTAGGCCTGGGCGCTGTTGGTCTGGTAGAAGGACTTTGGACCGATTCTGAAGGAAAGGCCCTCCATCTTCTCGTATATTGCCTCGTTTCCTTTGTAAAGGATGGGGTTCTGGTCGGAGATGGAGTCGTTGAGCTTCGTGTTAATTATATAGTAGAGGGACGTGATCTCGGGGAAGGCTTCGGAGACGGCGTCGAGAAGGGCTTTTCTCTTTTCCTCGTCCTCGTGGGCGAAGCACATTATGAGCATCAGGTCGCCGGTGTCGGTGGAGCGGATGAACATGTTGCGGACGAACCCCTTGTTTTCACGGAGATCGTAGAACTCTAGGCAGTTGTCCATGGCGTATTCCCGGAGGAAGTTCCTTATCGCATTGGAAGGCTCCCTCTGGAGGTGGCATTCCTCGATGTCGAGGACCTTGTCGAAGAACTTTCCGACATGGAACCCGAGGCCCAGCCTCTCCCTCGGAGTGAGGGCGTCAGGATCCTCCCAAGGGTAAATCCATCTCTTGCTTGAGAAGGTGAATTCCAGCTTGTTGCGGTAGAGGGTGGTCTTTTCCGAAGGGATTATCGGGGAGATAGGGGGAATGTCCAGATGACCGATCCTCACCAGCTGGTCGATGACCTGCTGCTCCTTGGCCTGAAGCTGCATCGGATAGGGGAGAGATTGCCATTTGCAGCCTCCGCACAGCCCGAAATGCTTGCAGAACGGTTTGAGGCGGTCCGGGGAGGGAGTGACGATCTTGGTGATGTACCCCTCCATGAAATTCTTCTTCTTTTTGGTGACCCTGACGTTCACGACGTCACCGGGGACGGCGCTTCCCACGAAAAGGACCATCCCGTCCACGTGGGTGAGGGCGTTGCCTTCGGCCGCAATGGACTCGACGGTCACGTTCTCCAGTATGAGGTCTATCTTCTTTCTTGACATTTGTTCGTATGGTCTTGGAGCCCTTTGGGGGCGGATTGCGCCTTCATTGGCGCAGGAAAGCGCATAATCATGCAAATTTAGCAAAAAACGCGGGTATAACATATGGAATGTAGGGCGGATTTGGCTCCGGCGACACCGAAAAAGGCCTTTGCGCCGAATTTTCTTCAGATTTCGGAGAAAATGTCCCGAATTAAGGGATTCGGAAGGGCAATTGCTGTCGGAAAAATGGCTTTTGATACTTATATTTGCATAATTGCGCCGCGGCGCATCCACTCTCAAGCACTGAAACGATGTTCAAGAAAAGAAACCGCCGTCCCGATCCCTACAGGAAAGCCAACGAGGATTTCCTATCGGCCAAAGCCGCTGAAGAAGGTGTGACCGTCCTCGACAACGGGGTCATGTACAAGGTCCTGGAGAAGGGAAGCGGCAAAGTGTGCCCGAAGCCTTCCGGAATAGTATATGTCCATTACACGGGACGTCTTGTCGACGGGACCGTTTTCGACTCGACAAGGGAGGACTCCCTTCCAGGACTGTTCGTCGTGCGTGACCTCATCATGGGATGGCAGATAGCCCTCACAAGGATGCACGAAGGTGACAGGTGGGAAGTGTACATCCCCGCCAAATGGGGCTACGGCTCCGTCAGGATGGATGACATCCCGGCTAACAGCACGCTCATTTTTGATATGGAATTGGTAAAAATCGAAAGATAAAGCCCTATGAAAAAGATTGTTTCGCTTTTCGTCGCGGCCCTGTCCGCCTTCATTCTTTTCTCTTCCTGCGGAAACTCCTCCTCGGTTGATTACTCATTGGCCCAGAGGTATTTCGTGAAGAATTCCGCCGAAGGCAGAGTTCCCGGCACCATCTCTTCACAGGCCCTTTTCGATGAATGGTTCGGCCCCGCTCCCGTAATGGGTGAAGGCGGTAAGCCTACGGAGATAGATTTTTCAAGCAAGTGTGTCATCCCCATCGATCTCGGCACGACCGACACCGAATCCGAAATCGAGGTCGTTTCGGTGGAAGTTCCCGCCAAGGGGAAGATAGTCGTATCTTACCGCGTGAAGGAAGGGGAGAAGGTTTCCTATACGATGCGACCCTGCGCCCTTGTCGTAGTAGACAAAGAGTATGCGGGATACGATCTGGAACTCAGGGTTGTCGAATAGAAACCATTGTCTTGGCCAATGAAGCGTTTCGCAGCCTTCTTCGTCTTCATCCTCTGCATGACCTTTTGGGGCGGTCCGTGCATGGGGCAGGATTCCGGTAAATGGTTCACTCCCGGAAACCTTTGGCGCATGCTGACTGCTCCCAACAAGAATCTCGACCCCGATTACATATACCAGATGCCGGTGCATTTCACGGTGTCGCCGGATTACAAGTGGACGAAGACCGGAGCTTCGCTGGATTCTGACCTGGAGAGCGGAACGGGTGAAGACGCCATCACAGGAAACATTTCCCTGAAACTGAGGGACAGGGCGTACAACTCTTTGGGCGCGAAACTCAGTTACGGCCCCCTGTCGCTGGGATATTCCTTCGAGGTCGGAAAGCATGAGAACGTCAACAAGTCCAATTCGATAAAGCTTTACGCCAGTTCCTACGGAGTCAGGGCCCGCTATACGACCATCAAGCAGAATGTCGCTGCCGCTCTTCACATAGACGGCGCGGAAGATCCCTTTTCGGATTATGTCTTCGACTCCAGCTATCCCGCCTCGATGAAGACCATCGAAGTGGACGGATATTACGCCATGAACCGGAGGAAGTTTTCATACGTGGCGGCTTTCGACGGAGGAAAACTCATCCAGAGGCGCTCCGCCGGATCGGTGGTTTTCGTGGGGAAGTACTCGAGAGGCACCCTCTCGATCGACCCCAAGGATGAGGCCATCCTCAACGTCATGGCCTATACCGGGGAATTCCTCACTTCCCAGCTCTCTTTCGGAGCGGGATATTCCCACAACTTCGTCTTCTTCCACCATGACCCGGGGGACGGGAAGTTCAAGGGCCTGAGGAACCTCACCCTCAGTCTCAACCTCGCACCCACGATATCCTTCGTCAACGACATAACGATGAACCGGTACGTCTACCCCAAGTGGAGTGACGTTACCGAAAAGTACCTCTCTTCAATGGGTTACGACAGCTACGTCGATGACCGTGACGGCGAGGCTGTCCGCAGGCTCTATTACGAAGGCACCGAAAAGGGCGAAAAGCACAAGGTCAAAGGAATCCTCCAGCCGAATCTGGTGGCGAGGACGGGCGTCTTCTGGGCGATGGACAGGTTCTACCTGAACGCATACGCGGATTACAGCATGGTGCATTTCAACGGAGGAAAGCAGCATTACACGGCCTCCCAGTCCGGAACGGGGGAGGATTATTCGGTGAAGACGAAGGGTAATTTCACCCAACTTATCGTCGGAGTCAATGTCGGCATAAGGTTCTGAGAACTAGGCCGGTGAAGAATATATGGAGTTTTTGCGGGTATGATTTTTTTCAGCTGGTCAAAGCAGGAAAGCAGGCGCTACGCCGTCCTTACGAAAAACCTCCTGGAGGAGGTGTTCGGGAGGACGGACCTCATCTGGTTCTCCCACGGGAGCGTTGAAAGCGGGACCGGCCTTTTCGAATTCATTTCGGACGGCATCGACAAGTGCGACTCCGTGATCCTTTTCCTGACCCGTGAAAACCTCTACAACCCCTGGCTCCAGTTCGAACTCGGTTCCTTCTACAGCCGTAGGAAAGAGAGGAGGATATGGCCGATGTTCTTCGGGGGTGAAAGGAACAGGAACACCACCCCTCTGGAGCATATCCGTCTTTGTGAACCGGAAAAGGCGATTTTCGCTTCGATCGTCGAGTTCATCTTCGAAAGTAACCGGAAGGAGAAGGAACTCCCTCCGCTTGACACTCTTATTGAAAGGCTCTCCGAAAGGTGGGAGGGTTATATCGAAAGTCTTGCCGAGGTTCGGGAATCCATCCTTCAGGATGACGATATCCTGAGCTACGTTCTCCGCCTGGGGGAAGAGTGCGACATGAAAGCCACCGAGGGCAATGTCTACAGGGTAGACAGCGGCTTCGAGACTTATCGCCTGTATGACTATATCCTCCGGAACACCCGCTCACGCCTTTGGGTCTTCGGACGGAAGAACAAAAAACTCTTCGACAGGACGAACCTGCAGCATTTCCGCTCGTTCGCCGAGAAGGATCCTTCGCTCTTTTCCTTCAGATGCCTCTTCCTGGACCCTTCGCCGAAGAACACCAATCTCACCAACGCGCAGAAAAAGAGCCATTTTGAGACGGCCTTAAGGACCTGCATCGATGATGCCGTGGACCTTCTGGAGGAAGTCGGGATGACGCCTTCGGAGCGTATCCGTTTCTATAGGATCGTCAGGAACGACGCTGTGATAATTTCCGACAACACGGTCTTTTTCGAGAACGTCAGATACGATGCCGACATGCGTCCCATGCACCTTACCGGTACCGGCTTTTTCCTTACCTCGGCCGACACCTGCATAGGACGGCATTTCCTCGACATATTCACAGACATCTGGGAAAACAACTCCTTCTCTTTTGACGAAACGTATGGATAACAAGGACCTGTTTTCGAAAAAGGCGGAGTACTACGACTCCTTCCGCCCCTCATATTCCGCCGCCTTCATCAGCGAGATGGTCCTTCGGGGCATAATCGGTGAAGGGAAGAGCGTCGCGGACATAGGCGCCGGCACCGGAATCCTTTCCCGCCAATTGGCCGAAAGCGGATCCTGTGTCATCGCTGTCGAGCCCAACGCCAGCATGAGGGAAAAGGCCGTTTCTGGAACAAATGGATTGGATGTCAAGGTTCTGGATGGCAGCGCGGAGAATATCCCGATAGGGGATTGCGGCATAGACAGCGTATTCGCCGGCCAGGCTTTCCACTGGTTCGATCCCGTACTTTTCGCCAAGGAGTGCAGGAGGATCCTCCGACCCGGCGGAAACGTCGTCCTGGTCTGGAACAGGAAGAAATCCGGTGAAATGGAAAAAGAAAGGAAGAAGATCGTGGACAGCTACGAGCACGCCGTCGACTCCTTCCACTGCTCCTGGGACGAAAGGCTGGAGGGGATTTCGGAGTTCTTTTCCGGGAATTTCGAGATGAAGTCCTTTCCTAACGACCTTAGGGAGACCGAGGAGGAATTCATCGGAAGGACTCTTTCCGCATCCCATGCCATTGAGAGCGGTTCCCCTCTGATGGAGGGGTACATATCAAGGTGGAGGGACTTTTTCCGGAAGTTCCAAAGGGACGGGATCATAACAACTGAGAACGAAACTGTCGCCTTTTGGGGGCGGCTTGAAAATATTTGACCGGTAATGTACAAAGTGAGGATCACAGCGCTCCGCAGGACGGAGTATCCGGACCTTTCCGAAAAGCTCGAGTACCCGCTCGAGGAGCCCTGCTGCCTTTCAGTAGGGCAGTCTTGGATATCCGAGGAAGGGGAGTGCCCGGAAGGGTTCTGCCCCACCGCCTGGGAAACGCTCGCCCCTTTTGCCGAGAAACTCTCCCGCGGAGAAGGAGGGTTCTACGGCAAGTGGATGCGCAATCCCCTCAGCGCTCTCCTTTCCTGCAACGACGGATTCCGGCCAGTCAGTTTTCTTTTGGAAGCAATTGTGGAATAATGAGAAAGATACTTTCAATTGTAGCTTTGCTTCTGTGCATCGCGGCGGGGGCTCAGAACACTTATCCGAACAACCTGACCGTCCAGAGCGTAGATCCGGAGGCTGATTCCCTGGCCTTCCTGAGGGTCCGGGCGAGGATGGATTCCATCCGTAAGTACCGGCCCACCGTCGCGGTAGTCCTTGCTGGAGGCGGAGCCAGGGGAATGTCGCACCTCGGAGTCCTCCGGTACATGGAGGAGCTCGGAATTCCCGTCGACCTTATCGGGGGAACCAGCATGGGTGGACTAGTGGCAGGACTCTATTCCATGGGGTACAGCGCTTCGCAGCTGGATTCTCTCGTCCGCTCCTTCGACTGGCCCGTCATGATGTCAGACAAGGTCCCCGACTCCTATTCTTCTTACAAACGCAGGAAGAACGCCGAGAGGTTCGCCCTCACAATTCCGTTCCACTACGGAAAGGAGGAAGCCAAGGCGAAGGCCATAAGGCAGGCGGATTACCTTAAGAACATCGCCGAATCCGAGACCTCCTCTTCGGACGTACTCAACGAGACCATCGGAAAACTGGGCCTCGGCATCCCCGACGGGTTCCTTTTCGGGTACAACGTCAGGATCATCCTGATCTCGTTGTCGGTCGGTTTCCAGGATTCCCTCGCGTTCGATTCCTTGCCTGTGCCTTTCTACTGCGTCGCTTCGGAGATGTACACCCTTTCGGAGAAGAACTGGACCAGCGGATCGGTCGTGGACGCCCTGCGTTCCACGATGGCGATCCCGTTCTATTTCCGGCCGGTGAGAACCCAGGGCATGGTCCTTCAGGACGGCGGAACGAGGAACAACCTTCCGACTGACATCGCCAGAGCCATGGGAGCCGACATCGTAATCGCTTCCGAGATGCCCAACGAGAAGGATTTTTCGGACCTTGAGTCCCTTTACGGATTGGTGATGCAGTCCATCGCCCTCATGGGCAACGACTCCGTTGTTCTCAACGAGGATAACGCCGACCTTCTGGTCAAGAACCCTCTTCCGGATTATTCGATGCTCTCGTTCGACACCGAGAGCGTTGACAATATAATCCGCCTTGGCTATGAGAAGGCTCTCGAGTATGAAAAAGGATTCAAGGAGATAGCGGCGAAGACCGCCGGACATCCATCAGTCCGCCGTGCGAAAAAGGCGATAGACTTGGGGCAGACAAAGGTTCTGGTAGGGGATGTGCTTCTTGAAGGAATACCTGAGGAGGAGCAGAAGCGTTTCCTCCGCTCCGTCCTTCTTCCCAAGAACACATACTACGGAAAACAGGAGATAGAGTCCGTCCTCGCCGTCCTTTACGGATCGAGGGCGTTCGATTCCGTGACCTACCGCCTTTCCGGAAACGGGGAACCCTATACCCTGATATTCGACTGCGTCAAGGGTCAGAAGCATGAATTCGGTCTGAGCGCACACCTCGACACTGATGAAATCGCTTACGTGTCAGGATACATAGGCCTCGGAAGCCGCAAGATCGCAGGCCCAAGGATTCTCGGGGAGTTCAAGATCGGAAGGAACTCCGCCTTCAATCTTGAGGCGGCCTACAAACCTCTTTCCAGGCTTCCCATAGTGGGAGTCGGCATTCGGGGCACGAGAATGGATTTCCGGCACACGTATGACGGGATAGACGCCATGTACAACGCTTTCCATACGGGAATGGACCTTTTCGTCGACGACGCATCCCTCATCTACGGAAAGGCGCGCTTCGGCCTTTCGGCTGAAATGGAACCCTATGAGAATTATATAGATTCGGAGATGCAGTGGAAGGGGACCGACTTCAAGAGCCACTGGTTCTCGGCTTTCGCCGACCTCACTCTCGACACCTTCAATGACGGGTATTTCCCCACAAGCGGAGTGAGGATAGGCCTCAAAG
>ODAI014159740.1_pt1 | contig 12704 bp, 8 predicted proteins | sample 1539321 | NCBI WGS metagenome assembly ODAI01 (sample SAMN02144231, study PRJEB22623) | gut metagenome | biome: sheep rumen | host: Ovis aries | place: New Zealand | reverse complement strand
CAGTTCCAGCTGGTCGTATCCGGGAGCAACCGAACCGCCCTGCTCAACAATCTTCGTAAGAGCCGGGTACTTATGCAGGTTTTCTTCTATATATTTCTCTATTTCAACATGCAGCAGGTCGTGGTTCATATGGATAAACCAGGTATGCCGGGCCCCGATTTTTTCTGCACAGGCCAGGGCTTCATCAAAACAGAAGTGGGTGGAATGAGGCCGCACACGAAGCCCGTCAATCACCAGATGTTCCAGAGGACCGCAGGAACGCACCAGAGAAATGGAAGATTCCGGCACGGCATTACAGTCAGTCAGATAGGCAATACTGCCTGCTTTTCCATCGTCTCCGCAAGAAGTAAAAAGCCAGCCTGTCGTATCAAGGCTTCCGTGTTTGAGGGGCACAGGAAAAATTTTCAGGGAGCCGATTAAGAGAGGATTATCCGGGCCGTATGACGAAACATCTTTAAAGTCCAGTTTGGCAACACCGCCGCCTTCCTTTACCGGCTTAAAAAGATAACTGAAGCGTTTACGAAGGTCAGAAAGGGTTTTCTTGTTTCCGTATACAGGAAGTCCGCTTCCCTCTGTCTCGGGAAAGGCTTCCCTGTCATACTTACAGGGATAGGTATGGCTGAAAATCCGTAAATCGTCCAGCCCGTGCAGATGGTCAGCATGACTGTGGGTCAAAAGCACTGCGTCCAGACGCCTGATATTGTTACGCAAAGCCTGCAGGCGGAATTCCGGGCCAACGTCAATCACCACTTCCGTCTTGTCCTGCACCACATAGGCACTGCATCGCATACGATTGTCCCGGGGGTCCTGAGATGTACACACTTTGCAGTCGCATCCAATTACCGGAATGCCATGACTCGTCCCCGTTCCCATCAGAATGACTTTCATGCCGTCATTATAGCATATTGCAGATTTTTTTTCAGTTTTTTGCTATATTTTTTTTATGTTTCCACCTTTTCCCCAGGAAAGCGCACAAAAAATCTGTCTCGCCATGATCCGCCAGCTGGAGGAAGGCGCCCTTATTCTGGAACAGGTAACAGAATTAAGTGAAGAAAGGGCGGGAATCGGCATCATGCTGGGAGCCCTCATCTGCAGGGACTCTGATGAAAAAGAAGTCATCCTCAAAACAGCCTCAGGTTTCAGCCGTACCCTTATTCCCCGCTTTGAAGACGAGGCAATCTACGTGCCGCCCATCGTCCGGCCGGAAGAAATTGAAGGCGCCGTTGCCGCAAATGATGACGCAATTCATGCCCTTACCGCAGCAATTAACGAATGCGAAAAGAGGCTTGAATCTGCAAGTAACGAGGAAGCCAAAGCGATTGGAGCAGAAAAAAAAGAGCTGGTTCAGCGCAGGCTTTCACTCACTCAGGAATCAGTGGCAAAAGTATACGCCCTCTATTCATTCCACTGTGCAGACGGTTCCGTGCGCAGTCTGCTGGACATCTGCGCAGAACGCTCAGGCGGAAAATATCCTCCCACAGGCACGGGTGACTGCTGCGCACCAAAACTGCTGGATTATGCCTTTTCACATGGACTAAAGCCTGTCAGCATGTGCGAAGTCTTTTACGGACGGGGCACACCCCACAAAATCTCAGGCACATCCTATCCTCCCTGCGACGAACGCTGCGGCATCATTCTTCCCGCCATGCTGGGACTGGAAATTCTCTACCGCGATGAAGATATTATTGTAGTAAACAAACAGAGCGGTATCTTGAGCGTTCCGGGCAAAACAGAAAAGGACTGCATTGTAAACCGGGTGCGCAGGCTCTTTCCCCACTGCATCGAGCAGCCCGCCGTCCACCGTCTGGACATGGAAACAAGCGGTCTGCTTGTCCTTGCCTTTACAAAAGAAGCCCACCGCAACTTAAACCGCCAGTTTGAGGCGGGCACTGTACAAAAAGAATACATAGCCCTGGTAGACGGCTTACTTCCCGCACAAAAAATCCCGGAACACGGCAGCATGGAACTCTACTTCCGCGTGGCTCTGGATAACCGTCCCCATCAGATGTGGGATGAAGTGTACGGAAAAAAAGCCGTCACCGAATGGCAGATAAAAGATGTTGAAACCTACTACGCCCCGGACGGTTCAAGGCGCAAGGTAACCCGGGTCCAGTTTTTCCCCCACACAGGCAGAACCCATCAGCTCCGTCTGGCAAGCGCAGACAGCCACGGCTTTGGCTTCCCCATCATCGGTGATACCCTCTACGGCCACTGTGCCCCAGGTGAACGCCTCATGCTGCACGCCCAGTCCCTCTCCTTCACCCACCCCACCACCGGAAAGCCCCTGTCCTTCTTCTGCAAATCAGATTTCTAGCCAGACACGAATGCGGTTGTTTTGACGCAGACACGATGTTTTTGACACAGATAAACTCAGATGCATATGTGCCCCTAGCACAAACGTCAATAACTTCCGCTTACGCAAACGGAGCGCAAGCGACGTATGGACGCAGATGCGGTGGTTTTGACACAGATGAACTCAGATACACGCAGATGAACGCAGATATTTTTTATCTGTGCCTCATCCGTGTTTATCACCGTTCATCTGTGTTCATTTGTGGTTTTCTGCTATTTTGCCAGACGAATGGAAGGCTCCGCAGGATAATTGATTGTGTGAAAAAATGGCGGGAAGCACAGATGAAGTGGACAAAAACAGACGGAAGGCAAGCAAGGGACACGAAATACACTTTGTGCGGGCGACCGAAGGGAGTCCAATACAAAATACGCACAACCGTGGATTTCAGTGACCCGCTTGCCGTTAGTCTGTTTTGTCGAGCCACAACTACATGTCGCCATTTTTTTCATAAACAGTTTTATGTTGCGGAGCCTTGTTATTTGGGTTTGACACAGATGGACACAGATGCACTCAGATGGGATACGAATAATTTTTTATTTATTATCCGTGTCTCATCCGTGTTAATCCCCGTCCATCTGTGGTTCCTTGCGGGGGAAAGGCTCCGCCTGATAATTGATTGCATGTGAAAAAAATGGCGGGGAGGAACAAAAAGGCTTACGAAAATACTCGGTTTGTGCTACCGCGAAAGCGGCAAACGTAAATAATTACAAGCACAACCCGCGTATAGCAGGCGAGCCTGCGTTTTCGATAAGCCGTTTTCGCGACTGGAAGCCATTTTTTCATAAACAGTTTACCATTGCGGAGCCTTGCTTTTTGACACAGATGCACCCAGATGGACTCAGATGGGACACGGATTTTTTATTTTTATCTGTGCCTTATCCGTGTTAATCACCGTTCATCTGTGGTTACAGCTCCCCGGCAGTATGGAAAAAAATCATATTTTCTACTATAATAATTACATGAACGAAAACGTAATTCCAGACAGAAAAGATGTGCCCGCAGAATACAAGTGGGACCTGACTACACTATACAAATCAGATGATGACTGGGAAAAAGCTCTGGCCTCCATTCCCTCTCTTGCCAAGGCTCTCCTTTCCTTTAAAGGCCACCTGGGGAAATCCGCGGAAAAACTGCTTGCCGCCCTCAAAGCTATGGAAGCCCTGGACAAAACAATAGAACTGACTGCAAATTATGCAAGCCTGCAGCATTCCGCTGATGTAGGAGACGCAGAAGCCCAGGACAGGGAAGGCCGTGTAATGATGGCAATTACTGCGGCAGAATCAGACGGCAGTTTCTTTTTCCCGGAACTGATGGCAATTCCCGACCAGACTATTGCAGCCTGGCTGGAAGATTCTTCTTTTGATGATTACCGCATTTTCCTTAAAAAACAGCTCCGCATGAAAGACCACATTCTGTCTGAAAAAGAAGAAAACCTTCTTGCCCTGCAGACAGAAAGTGCTCAGACTGCGCGAAACACTTTTTCCTTTTTGAATAACGTAGACCTGAACTTTGGCACGGTGAAAGCAGATGGCAAAGACCAGCCCCTCACCAACTCCACCTATTCAGTTTTCATGGAAAATCCCGACCGGGAAATCCGCAAAAATGCCTACACCCAGTTCTATGCGGAATTTGAAAAGCACCAGAATACCATCGCCTCCCTCTACGCCGGCTCAGTTAATCAGGATGTATTCATGGCCCGGGCCCGCGGCTACAAATCTTCACTGGATGCAGCACTTTTTTCAAACAAAGTTCCTCTGTCCGTTTACCACAATCTCATAGACACCGTGCACAAAAATCTTCCCGCACTCCACGAATACTATGAGCTGAGAAAGCAGATCCTTGGACTTTCCGAACTGCGCCATTACGATGTCTATGTTCCCCTTGTAAAAAATGTAGACACAAAAACAAGCTACGAAGAAGCGGTGGAAATCTGCCGTAATGCCCTGCAGCCTCTGGGCACTGAATACACAGATACCCTCTGCGGCGGACTTTTGGGCGGCTGGGTAGACCGCTATGAAAACAAGGGAAAGCGGAGCGGCGCATTTTCTTCCGGAGCATACACAGGCTATCCCTACATCCTCCTCAACTACAAGGATTCTGCCATCCGCGACGTCTTCACCATGGCCCACGAAGGCGGTCACAGCATGCACAGCCACTACTCAAAGACAAACAATCCCTTTATGTGCTATGACTACACCATTTTTGAAGCAGAAGTAGCCTCTACATTCAATGAAGAACTGGTCTTTGAATATCTTTTGAAAAATGCGTCTGACCAGAATATGCGGGCCTACCTCCTTGCCATGCGGGCAAACGACATTCTTGCCACCCTGCACCGCCAGACTATGTTTGCCGAGTTTGAACTCAAGGCTCACGAACTGGTAGAAAATGGTACACCCCTGAATGCACAGGTTCTCCGCAAAATCTACCGTGAACTTCTGGAACTCTACTTCGGCAAAGCAATGGTCTTTGAGTCAAACAGCGACATGGAAGGTCTGCGTATTCCCCACTTCTACAATGCTTTCTACGTTTACAAGTACAGCACCGGTATTTCAGCCGCACTCGCGCTCGCCAAAAGAGTCTGCCAGGGCGGAAAGAGCGAAAGGGAAGATTACTTCAAATTCCTCAAATCCGGCGGCTCGCGCTATCCAATCGAAAGTCTTCGTCTTGCGGGTGTAGACATGGAAGGCAGTGAGCCTGTTCAGAGTGCCCTGGACACCTTTGCCCGGATAGTTACGGAACTTAAAGATACATTAAAGAAATAGCATATTTCTGCCGATAAATAATGGTAGTAAAAGAATTTTCTGTTAGAATTCTTTGTTTTCAGTGATTTTTAGCAGAATATGTGCTATAATAAGAAATGGAGCCAGTTGAATGATGAAAAAAGAAGAGTTTTATTCATTTCTGAAAGGAATTCCCAAGGCGGAAATTCACTTACATATTGAGGCAGTTATCAGCAAAGAATCCATCAAAAAACTCTATTTTAAGGCAAATGGCACTGAGTTTTCTGATGCTGAGATGAAGAAGCTCTTTAGCTACGAAGATTTGAACGGCTTTATCGCTGCATTTTTGCAGGTACAGAGTCTCTTTACAACTGTTTCAGACTTTGACCTTGTTTTTGCAGACCTCAAACAGTACATCATCGACAACGGCATTACCTATGCAGAAGTATTTTTTGCTCCGTCAGCCTTCATCAAAAAAGGCTTTGCCTATGGCGACATCATGGCAAACTTCAGCAAAAACATTGCAGAAATCAAGAATGACACTGGTGTAGATGTACGCGTACTGGTAGATGTTTCCCGCACCTTTGGCCTTGAAAACGCAGAAAAGAATCTGGACATGCTTCTTGCCAATAAAATCCCGGAAGTTATCGGAATTGGTCTTGGCGGTGCAGAATCAAAAGGCCCCTGTAAGGATTTTGGTCCCGTATTTGAACGCGCCCGCAAGAACGGACTCAGAACCGTTGCCCATGCCGGCGAAGATGTGGACGCATGGTCAATCTGGGATGCTCTGGATGTACTCCACGCAGCCCGCATCGGTCACGGTATCACCGCCATTCAGGACGAAAAGCTTATGGCCCGCCTTAAGGATGAAAAAGTTCCCCTTGAAGTTGCGCCGACCAGCAATGTCTTTACAAAAAAATATGTACCTTCTTTCAACAAACATCCCATCCGTGCTTTCTTTGACAAAGGCCTCATGGTCACCGTCAATACAGATGACCCCCTCTTTTTCAAAGTCAGCCTGCTGGATGAATACTGGAACCTGCACAAGGAACTCAAATTCTCTCTGGAAGAAATCAAACAGCTCATTCTGAACAGCTTCGACTCAACCTTCCTGCCTGACGCAGAAAAGAAATCCTGGTGTGACAAAGTAGAAAAAGCCTGGAAATAGAAAAGAGGCAGTAAAAAGAGAAAGGCACCCTGGCGGTGCTTTTTTTGTTGCAGATATATCAGAAAACTTTTAGCGCAGATACACCATTAACAGCATGATGTCGCTGTTACGGATACCGCTGATACGGCTGGCCTGTCCCAGGGTAAGGGGGCGGACTTTTTCCAGCTTCTGGCGGGATTCTGCACTGAGGGCGGGAATCTTTCCATAGTCAAAGTTTGCGGGAATCTTGTGGCCTTCCATACGGTGCAGTTTTGCAACACGGGCGTCCTGCTTTTCGATGTAATATTTGTACTTAAAGTCTTCCTGGGCGAGATTCCATACAATCTGAGGCAGCCCGGGATTTTCCGCATCTGCATTTTTTTCCAGAAGGGCAAGAGCCGCCGCAACCTGTTCATATTTGGTATTAACCAGATCCAGCTGAGCCTGACTTTTTAAGCCGACAGCAAAGGCCTTTTGTGCAAGGCGGCGGTCAGCAGTGTCATGGCGCAGTTTCAGGCGGTACTCGGCGCGGGCTGTAAACATACGGTAGGGTTCTTTTGTACCCAGTGTTACCAGGTCATCAATGAGTACGCCGATGTAGGCTTCATCACGTCCGATGATAAGGGGCTCCCATGAGGGAAGCGTTTCTGCATGTGAGGCAGTATAGCTTTTTGGCGTACGGATGGCATTTTCTTTTGCCTGAGCCGCAGCCTTAACATCGCCGGACATATCTGCCCCGCTTGCTGACTGTCCGTCTGCAAAAGATGTGCTCAAAGGCCCGCAGACTTCTTTGTGAGCCCGGGCATAAAGAGCCGCATTAATTCCGGCAATCAATCCCTGCCCCGCCGCTTCTTCGTAGCCGCTTGTGCCGTTAATCTGACCGGCATTAAAGAGCCCCGCAACACGCTTTGTTTCCAGTGAAGGGAAAAGCTGCGTCGGTTCAACATAATCGTATTCTACGGCATAGGCGGGGCGGCTTATGACACAATGCTCAAAGCCGGGAAGAGTGCGCACAAAGGCATCCTGCACTTCTTCGGGAAGTGATGAAGAAAGACCGTTCAAGTAAATCTCATCCGTCAAAAGACTTTCCGGCTCAATGAAAAGCTGGTGGCGTTCACGCTCAGCAAAGCGCATCACCTTGTCTTCAATGGAGGGGCAGTAGCGGGGACCAATTCCGCTGATTTTTCCGCTGTAAAGAGGAGAACGGCCGATGTTTGCCCGGATGATTTTATGGGTTTCCTCATTTGTATAGACCAGATGGCAGGAAACCATAGGACGGTCTACAGTCTCATCTTCAAAACTAAAGGGAATTACTTCCTCATCCCCGCCCTGCTCTTCCAGAGAAGAAAAATCAACTGTATGGCGGAGAATTCTTGGCGGTGTACCAGTCTTTAAGCGGCCGGTGGTAAAGCCCAGACGATTCAGTGACTGGGTAAGTCCTACGGCCCCGCTTTCGCCCAGACGGCCGCATGGAGCGTCGTATTCTCCAATAAAAATGCGTCCGCCAAGAAAGGTTCCCGTAGTAAGCACGACTGACCGGCAGGGAATGACACGGCCGCGTTCGGTAACAACGGCGGTAATCTTCTGCCTCATGCCGCTTCGAGCCGCCTCAGTCAGATTTGCTGGATCAAATTGCGCTTCGCCGGGAATGGAGCCCTTTGCGGCACTGTCACTGTTGGGAGGCAGGCTCTGGTCAGAAGCGATGGTATGCAAATCCGTCACCGTGTCCATGAGCGTAAAAAGATTGGGTGTAGTTTCTACAATCTGGCGGGCCAGCTGAGAGTAAAGAATTTTGTCTGCCTGACTGCGGGGAGCCTGTACGGCAGGTCCCCGGCTTTTGTTCAGCATGCGGAACTGAATCATGGAACGGTCAATCAGTTTTGCCATCTGACCGCCGAGAGCGTCAATCTCCCGGACAATATTTCCCTTTGCAATGCCGCCGATAGAAGGATTGCAGCTCATGCGGGCAATGGCGTCTATGCTCTGTGTAACAAGCAGCGTCTTAAGTCCCATGCGCGCAGAAGCAAGAGCCGCTTCAATTCCAGCATGCCCGCCTCCGCACACGACTACATCAAACCAATCGTAAAATCCTGCCATGATACTTATTTTTCAATACAAATGCTCTGGTCAGCGGTAAAAGATTTTCCCGGCTGCAGTTCAATCAGGCCGCTCTTGTTTTCCCAGCTGTGGTCAGTGTTTTCTGCATCGGCAGTGCCATACCAGGGTTCAATACAGTTAAAGCCGTTTCCGGCGGCACCTTCGGCACCATTTCCGCCCTGCCATACCATCAGATAGGGATAACCGGCACAGTTTACCTTGATGAGGGAACCGTCTTTTTTGTTGCGCAGACCCACCCAGCCAGATTCAAAATGAGTAAAGAAATGGCCGTTTCCAAAACCGTCTGCACCGATAGGAATAATGCCCGCTTCTTTTTCGCCATAGGCTTTTGTGCAGGGAGCAGTTCCGTCTTCATCCACGGCAAGCTGAGCCGCATCATTCAGAAGAACAGTTGTCAGGGGTTCGCGTTTTTCAAACTCATACTGATAGTCTGCATTGGTTGTACCTGCGGGGTCCGTATTGCGGGGACAGCAGAAAGCAGTGTGGCTTCCGATGCTAAAGTACATGGGTGTAGAATCAGTATTTGTCACCGTGGTGGTAAAGAGGAGGCCTTTATCAGTCAGTTCGTAATGAGTCTTAAGGCTGAATTTCCAGGGGAATTTATCTGCAGTCTCAGCATTTTCGGTCAACTCAAAGGTTGCCGTTGTTTCGCTCTGCTCGATAATCTTATGCTCCATATCGCGGCTCATGCCGTTGTTTACCAGATGATATTCCTTTCCCTGCCAGGTGTAAAAACCATCGCGAATGCGTCCTACATGAGGAAAGAGCACCGGCGCATGAAATTTCCACACGCTTTCCGGACCTTCAAAAACATACCGGGTACCGTCAGTGCCGCGGAAAGAATTGATTTCTCCTCCGTGTGTATTCAAAACTACTTCATAGCTGCTGTTTTTCAGTGTAATCGTCATATTATCCTCCAAAAAGAGGCGAACCAGCGCCCGCCATCTCTATTCTTCTCTATCTGCCTCTATTATCTGAGTGCATCTGCCTGTATCTGTGGCAAAAAAGTCTATGCTTCCAGAGAAGCAAACTGCTCTTCCTTTGCGTAGACATTGAGTGCGTCCAGCATATCGTCCATATCGCCCATCATAAAGCCGGGCAGATTGTGCACGCTCAAATTGATGCGGTGGTCAGTAATTCTGTCCTGAGGGAAATTGTAGGTACGGATTTTTTCCGAACGGTCGCCGTTTCCAACCATGCTTTTTCGCGCAGAAGAACGCTCAGCATCCAATTTGCTCTGCTCCAGGTCAAAGAGACGGGCACGAAGCACCTGCCATGCCTTTTCCTTATTCTTAATCTGTGATTTCTGGTCCTGCTGAATAACCACAATGCCCGTCGGAATATGAGTCAGGCGAACCGCAGAGTCCGTTGTATTAACACACTGACCGCCGGGACCACCCGCACGCATAACATCCACGCGCACGTCATTGGGATTGATTTTTACATCGGCTTCTTCCGCTTCAGGCAAAACTGCAACGGTTGCCGTAGAAGTCTGCAGTCGTCCCTGGCTTTCCGTTGCCGGCACACGCTGAACACGATGTACGCCGCTTTCCCAGCGCAGGGTACCGTAAACGAATTTTCCCGTAATTGCCGTAACGATTTTGTTAAAGCCGCCAACTTCCGTTTCCTGCGCTTCCATCGTTTCTGTTTTCCAGCCCTTGCGGTCTGCAAGATGACAGTACATTTCCCACAAGTCGCGCACAAAAAGACTTGCCTCGTCACCACCCGCAGCCGAACGGATTTCCAGAATGATGTTCTTTTCATCCAGAGGATCCGGCGGAATCAGTTTGAGCTTAATCTGCTCTTCCATCTGGGGCTTTTTTTCTTCCAGTTCTTTCAGTTCCTCGCGCGCCATTTCCTTCATCTCCGCATCATCTTCGGAGGTAATCATCATCTTGGCGTCTTCAATTCCCTGCAAAATCTTGCGGTATTCGTCTCCCAGTTCACACACTTCCGTCAGGTAGCCGTGTTCCCGCATGGTATCCTTGTATTTTTTCTGGTCTTTTACGAGGTCGGGGTTCTGAATTTCTTCGCTGATAACCTTATAGCGTGCCGACAGCTCGTCGAGTTTCTTCAATAAATCCATAGTGACTCAGTATAGCAAAAAAGGGCCTTTGTGGGAATATATTTTTTTTAGGGTATTTTTGAGGGGAAAAGCCTTTCCCCTGCGCCGCATTTCATTGCGCCGCACCCCTTTCTACGGGGCAAGAGTCCGCTTTTCAGCCCCGTAACGCCCTTAGATTTCAAGCGTCATTGCACACATCCGTTCAATCCGCTCTTCCCTGGACAAGCGGGAAAATTCTTCGCTTTTTGACCAGGCTTCCAGACTGCGGGCGGCCTTTACGGCAACTTCCTTTAATGCGGAAAAAACTGCAGGAGAAACATCCTTTATGTAATAGGAAAGCCGGCTTCCTTCGCTGCCACGGATTCCCATAAAGTATTCAAAATACTCTGCCTTATATTCGCCAAAGGCTTCGTAAATGCCGCAAAAGTCCGCAATCAGCTCATCGTGCAGATGATTCTGTGCGCATCCGTAGCGGACTTTTGTAAAGAAATGAGTACACTCATGCTCACGGCGTATTATCATGGATTTTTCCTTCCACTCCTCTTCCGAAAGCCCCATCGTCTGCGCACTTACATTGCTGTAGGGCTTTTTGGAAAGGATGATAAGGCGCATTTTCTTTCCAAAGACAAAGGATGAACCTGTAGAAGAAATATTTGCAGGACGGACTCCCTTGTAGACAAGGTTTGTCACCAAAGCCTCAAAATCTCCGGCATCAGAAAGTGTAATGACTGGAATCTGCCCCGCACTGGCCTGGTAAAGGCATATCTCTATACCAACTGCATCTGTAAATGTAAGAGGCCGCCCTGCCAGCAGAAATTCATTGATTGCCGTAGCCGCATCTTTTTCTTCTGCCCGCCTGAGCACGGAAGTCCAAAAAGCACTTCCCTCATTTTCAGGCGGCTGAATCTCTTTTGAAAGAAAATGATTGGTAAGATATTCCTCTAAAAAGCGCTTTTCTTCTTCATTCAAAAGAGTCTTCAGCATAGAACAATTTCCATTTGTAAGCCTAGTGTTCCCACATCCTTGTCATAAGATTTGAATTAGTTATTTCACCGTCAGAGCAGATAACTTTCCACTCCCCTATGTAAGGGTAAGTTCCCCTCGCTGTCCTTTTAACCGTCCCAAATTCTTCCATAGTGCCATTATACTGAATTTTAATGTTAGATTTAGATACCTTGTCATAATCTACTATATCAGCAAATGAATAATAATATAGTTCTTTGAGTGATTTAGGAAGTGTAATATTTTTAAGATTTTCGCAGAATTGAAACGAAAACGGACCAATACTCTCTATTCCCTCTTTAAATTCAATTGAGATAAGGTTTTTGCAGCTTCCAAAAACACCGTTAGCTATATAAGAAACCAGACCAGGTACTATGAATTTTTTAAGTCCTGTACAATCTCTAAAAGCACTTTGTTCTATTGAAAAGCGGCCGCTTTTCGGCCAGACAATACTAGAATCCTCAAGTCCACTACAGCCACAAAAAGCTAAATCACTTATCTCAGTCAGCGTCGTAGAAGGCAACTGCACATACTTAAGGTTTTTACATCCACAGAAGGCATATTTCCCAATAGTCGTGATACCATTAGGAAAAAATACTTTTACAATAGAAGTATTCTTGTATATATCTTCAGTGTACTTTCCGCTGTTATCCACACAACCAATCATATTCCTCTCAATAGATCCACTCAAGTTAGTCATTCCGCTCATATCCAGAGTGAAGTTATTTTTGGTATTTGCAAAGGCCGTCTTTACATCATCGTTAAAGGAAAGAGTTGTGGCAGAGCTATCTGAAAAATAGGCTTCACAAGTTACGCCATCTTTGCTGGTAAAAGAAGACTTGTTTTTTGTGACATAGGTATTAAATTCTTCCAAAGTGCCGTAAAAGTCAGCCCATCTGGCATACACAGTCGTGTCAGTAGTAAGCGGATTGATAAAAATAAAGGGGACATTACATTCCTTGTCCATATACCAGCCTACAAAGCTTTTTTTATCCTTTGTGGGGTTTGTCGGCTTTTTGGGGTAGGCTCCATACTCAACCGTCTGGCTTGCTATTGCAGAACCGCCAAGTGTATCAAAGGTCAGAACATGAGAACTTTCTACATTCTTCCACTTTGCAATCAGCGTAAGAGGAGCGGTTATTTCTTCATCAAACCGATATGCAGTTTCATCAATGTCTTCGCCCCTCTTTTTGTGCCAGCCGGCCAGAGCATAATGCTCCCTTTCCGGTGCGGCGGGTTTTTCATCCTTGCAGGTACTGCCGGAAGTAATGTACACGACTTTTTGCGTTACTTTATTTT
>ODAI013326911.1_pt1 | contig 12705 bp, 12 predicted proteins | sample 1539321 | NCBI WGS metagenome assembly ODAI01 (sample SAMN02144231, study PRJEB22623) | gut metagenome | biome: sheep rumen | host: Ovis aries | place: New Zealand | reverse complement strand
TCTCTGTCTGATTTTCCTTTAGGATCAAAGTCGGATCCACCTTTACCTCCGCCGATTGGAAGTCCGGTCAAGGAGTTTTTGAAAATTTGTTCGAAACCTAAGAATTTGATAATACCGACATTTACAGATGGGTGGAAACGTAATCCGCCTTTGTAAGGTCCGATTGCACTGTTGAACTGTACTCTGTATCCGGTGTTTACTTGTACTTGTCCGTTGTCGTCAATCCATGGGACACGGAATTTGAGTTGTCTTTCCGGATTGGTTAATCTTTCAAGAAGTGCATTTTTTCTGTATTCTTCTTCGTTTTCTTCAATTACAACCCTTAAGGATTCCAATACTTCGCGTACTGCTTGGTGGAATTCAGGTTCTGAAGGGTTTTGTTCAATTATGGTTTCTATTACTTCATCTACGTATGACAAAAATATTCCTCCAATTTTATTTGGATATATCATTAAAGTTTTAACAATATAATTTATTATTTGAACTTTCTAGTATTTAAATATTTTTCAATTTTTAATTAAATATTAGTAATATTATTCATTAAAATTAATGATTATCTTAAACAAATTATACAAAATTACAAAATTATTGTTTATTTAAATATTTCTTTTCATATATTGATTTAAAATGTCTAATTAAAATTGAAAATTTTATACAAAGTCGGAAAACACCTTCCAACCAAAAATTTCCGAAGGTCCAGAAAAATCAAGTGTACAACATACACCGACTTAAACACCGAAAACCCGAACAAAAGGCCGTATAACAATATAATAGTTAAACAAAATAATATAGATTTTCAAAAAGCATATTCATTTATATGCAATAATTGACAAAGTAACCTATAACGTATAATGAAATTTAAAATTAGGTATACAAAATAATAAAAATGGTGATATTATGGCATGCGAAAGGATTACACGAAGCCAGTACGAAACATTGAAAAGCAACTATATGGCAAAAAACAGGACAATGTACTCACTCTATATGGAGCTTAACAATGAAGTGGAAATTACAAAACATCTATTTTTCCAGCTAATAAACAAAATACGCCACGAAGAGGGCTTAACACCCTATTACATTTAAAAAAAAAAGAGAGAATTTGGAAAAATCTTTTCCAAACTAGTATTCAACATGATACCTTAATATTGCAGCTATTCCACCGAAAGCCCTGAACAGTTGCATACCTTCATCAGTTTCAGTGGAAATAAACTCAACATTGGTACTCATTTCTTCAGCCTTTTCAACAAAGTAATCCGCCAAATCAGCAGATTCTTCTTCTTTTAAAAGCTCATTACAGTTAGGACATCTTTCTTCGATTTTGTCAGCTTCAGACTGTGTCTTGACTGTGAACTCCTTGGAGGTTCCGCAGTTAGGACATACGAATTTCTTGCGCATTGCAGTTAAGTCTTCAGACAAAAGCAAGGTATCAACCGCACCGATTGTAAGATTTGTTCTGACCTCATCCTCACCGTAGGAAGCAAGCCCTTTATCTTTGGTAAGCTCACCTAAAAATTTCTGAACTATTTCCTTTTCATGGATAACGTCAAGGTCGCTCAGTACAGGAGCTGACTTTTCAATCACTTCACGGATACCGAAATCCCCGGTATAAGATATGTCCTCGATGGTCAGGATTTTCTGCTTGAGCTCGTAGTTGAGGTAATCTCCTTCTGCAAAATCGCTTTTGGTAAAACCCGGTCCTCCAATGATGATTCCTTTCAAATCATCCTTGAGAGGCAAGAAGTCATCGTTCATGTGATCTCCGATACGTTTTAAAAACTCGTGAGCAGCCTGTTCGATAACACGGTCAAACCTTCTCTGGGATTGTCCTCCCGCCTTGTGCTTTCCAGGAACCCCACTGGTAATGTGGGTAAGGATATTGATTTTTTTACCTTTCATTGATGCGATGGTAGCTTCCCTTCTGTCGATTACAGCCACACCATAGGTATCCCTTTCCTCAATCATGTATTCGAGAGGTTCCAGGAAGAACTCGTTGTTACATTTGTACCAGTATGTTGTAATTGGTTCAGGCGGTTCCAAAACGTAGGTTTCCATCTTTTCTGTACCCGGACCGCCTTTAGGAATCATTCCGACAAACAGCACAAGTCCATGTTCAGGAGGCTGTTTGTATAAGCGTATACGTTGCAGTATAACTTCGATAGCAGACTGTACATTTTTCTTTGTTTGTTTACTCTTGATGTTCGCACTCTGACCAAGCTCATCTCTCATGTGCTTACCAACATCACTTAACTGTTTGTCAGGTGGAATATAAACGGAAACAAGCTCTGTACCTCTGCCTTTTTTCTGTGCCAATTCTTTTAATACTTTTTTAAATTCGTATAATTCTTTTGATGATACTTCAGCCATGTTATCCCTATAAAAATTAAGTTAATATAATAGTAATAATTATCTTTTTAATACTATAAATAACTAATGAAAAAATAGCTTTTAGAATAAAATTTCATCACCGAATTCATAAAATAACTTAATATCCTCTGGAGAAATTGTTCCAATTTCAAGCAGATCCATACCTGCAATCTCTTTGATTTCGCTGCCCAAATGGACATAGGTGTCGGGATAATCGTTGTATCCGAACAGATGCCAGATGACATCTCCTTCAAATACAATTTCAAGATACCAGTCATATCCTTCCAAATCATCAGGGTCTCGGGCGATGGATTTTCTGTGATACTCTCTGAAAATCCATTTATAAACGTGATATTTTTCAAACAGGTTTAAAATCAACTCTTCATCGGCTGATTCAAGTTCATTTTCAATATAACCGTGAATTTCCCTATCCTTAAAATCAGCAATCAGTCTTGGACGGGGCAAATCATAAGGATAAGTTCTGTAATGGCCAAATTCAATGGATTTAATAGCTAGCTTCTCATCGTTAATGTAAACACCATCCTTTCGAACGTCATGATACAATGGTGTTGCAAACTGCTTTTGATAATTCAGATGCAGAACGTCAAAACCGACCAGCTTTTTGAGAATCTCACCAAATCTAATCCAATTTTTTGGAAAATTGTTTTTAAAACTGTATTCATGATATCCGTCAGTTGAATAGATGATGACCACACAGGAATAAATCAGCTCAAGCTTTTCGAAAAGCAGAAATTTTTCACTTTCAAAATCCTCAAACAGCTTCAGCTCACTGAAATCACACAGAAACTCATCTGCCTTTTTAAAGTCGAATGTGCGGATTTCACTTGTCATATTGCGTCTCAAATCCACAAGAATATCAATCCACGAATCATCACAGAGCGGACTTTCAGAGAGAAACATGTCACCGCTTCCACGCTCTGAAATCTTATAATAACCGGAATTGTTTAAAAAATCTATTGTGAAACATTCATAATGTCTGTTAAGACGCTTGAAATTAAAGCGCTGCGTGATTTCTATCTTTTCAATCATTAATTTTAATATATCTTGCAAGTTTAATATAATTATCTAAAAAAAGTTTAAGGAGAGGTTAATTCAATTAACCTTCAACCATGATTAGTTTACCCGTATCCGAGTCTCTGTAAACTTTACCCATTTCGGTAAATCCGTCTCCTGAAGACTTACTGAGGTCTGGAGTCTCATTCAATTCCTGACCCTGGTCAAGCTGAGAGACTTCCTGAATCGCATTTTTTACCTTTTGTTTTTGCTGCTCATCCATATTCTCATTGAATACTATATTCTGCATATTCCATGAGATTACCAGAAACACCAAAAGTCCAACGGCAATGACCAGCATCGCATCAACAAGATTTGATGTTCCTGCCATAGGATCTTCTTCACCCTGAGATAAAAATTTGCCTTTTTTTCTTTTTATCATGAACATCAACCTATTTATTCAAATTCTCCAAAACAGCATTTACAAACAATTGAAGGTTGGAAGAATACTCTTCATACCATCTGCGTCTTATTTTTGATATTACATAAGCAACAGCACCCGCACCGATACCAACAACGGTAGTGTCGAATGCAACAATAATCGCATTTGCCAATGTTGTAACATCACCGCTCCCCAATGCTGCAAGACCCGGACCCATTGGGATTAAAGTACCCATCAAACCGAGAGTAGGACCTATACGGGTAACGATATCTACCCTTTCAAGAGATTTGGCCATTGCAACTTCCTCTTCTTCAATCAAATTCAAGGCCCAAGCCTCACGGGAATCTGAGGATAAGGAATGTGCATTGATTATTTTTAACAAAACTTCCTTCTGATTGTCATAAATCTCAGAACCGTTAACGATGTCTATGAGACTGTCAAAAGAACTTGCATTAACCAAAGAAAATACTAGTTTTTCCTTGTATTCACGAGTTAATTTTATACGGCTCCTATAATCTGAAATAAGACCTCCAAATGCAAAAACCGCAAAAATTGCAAATAATAATAAAAATATAATTACCGGAATCTGTAAACTTTGAGATACGACATTTAAAGCCGCAGTCAAAAATTCACTTCCAGGAATTGCCACCATAAAAAATCACCACATAACTACTTTTAACATAAAATTAATCATTTTAATAACGTATTTTTCTTGTAATACACCAAGCCCAACACAATTACCCCAATCAATAAAATGATAGTGATTGCAACAGACTGCAATGAAACCACATTTATTGGCCTCATATCATCCATATTCAATCCGATGATATTCGGAAGGAACAGGGAAACCACCAGACAATAGATTCCCAATATGAAATACATGCTCCCCAAAGAGTTATAGGAAACATCAATAATGTTGAACTTTCTGCAGCCGAAAAATACCATAACCATAACCAATCCAAACAGAACCGCTGTCAATAAGCTAACCTGTAAAGAATCCAATCCAAACAATGATTCTTTCGAACCGACACACATCACTACAGTCAGCATAAAACATAAATATGACAATGAAATTGCCTTTGTGAAATTTCGTTTGTCTTCATCATGTTTATTAATCGAATATCCTATAAACATCATAATGAACGCAATTAAAAATAATAAAAGATAGTTATAGGCACCCATAACCAAATTTAATTGATTTTTAAATAGATTAATTGCATAAACCAATATAAATGTGCATATTATCGAACCAATAGATACAATTGCCAAAGATTTTCTGGAAATCCCTGCGTAGCCAAGACAAAAACCGATGGCAACGGCAAAAATCAATATTGAAATGATAAGCCCGAAAGACCACAATAAACTAAAAGCCATGATATCGCCAATTTATTTAATTAAGAATTTTGATATAATAACCGCTATGAAAAACCCTCCCAGCAATGCAACAATTAGAAGAAGGATATTGCCCATTGTAAATAAGCCATTATCTTCAACAACCTTTTCACCGGACTGATTTGTATTGTTTGTTACATTTTTATTTGTATTGTTTGCCTTTTCATGATTTGAAGATGAACCTGCATCCTCTTCTGATGATAAATCCTGTGCGGAAGTTGAACCGTCTGAAGAAGATGAAACGGAACTTGAACTTGAAGAGCCAGATGAATATGAAGATGAACCTCCAGAGGACCCTGATTCATATGATGAACCTGAACCAGATGAAGATGAACTGGATTCGCTGGAAGAAGAATCTGAAGAATAACTTGAACTGGAACTGCTTGAAGGTGCAGAAACATCAGATGAAGTTACTTCTTCAACATATTCCGAACCGTGCCCAGGATGGGAACATACAGCAGTTGTAGCAAATGATACAATAAAAATAATTGAAATCAAAAATGCCAGATATTTATATCTCATTTTATCACCATTATTACCAATAAATTAAATCTAATAAAATAACAACATGAATATCATCATTTAATTAAATTTAACCTACCTAAAAAAATAAAAAAAATAATAACTCAAAAGAGTTATTAATATTTGAAATCTATTTTTTACCACGTCTCATATAACCGAAACCAAGTACAGCGCCGATAGCGACCACACCAATTAATGCATATATCAAACTGTTTGAATCAGCAGATTTTGTTGCTGGAGATTTAGAAACTTCATAAGATTTTGAAGAGCCTTTTGAATCATCTTGAGCTGCATCGTCAGTTACTGGAGATTCAGTAGCTACATCTCCAGAAGTTCCAACACTGCCTGTGTATGAAGGACTGTATGTTGTCTGAGTTTCTGGATTATTTGAATTACTGTTGGAGTTGGAGTTACTGTTAGCATTACTATTGGAATTACTGTTAGCATTGCTATTGGAATTACTGTTAGCATTGCTATTGGAATTACCGTTATTGTTTGATTTACCATTGGAATTACTTTTAGAGGTATCTTCCATAGATTTCAATAAGTCTTCTTTAGTAACATTGTCCAAGCTCTTCAAGTAAGTGATAGCATTATAATCATCACCAGAACCTTGTTTCAACATATTATACTGTTCTTCATTAATCCATTTTTCACAATCTGTTGATACGACAGGGAGTGCTTTGATGTTTGGATTCTCGGTATCTGCATACATGTCAATGTATGCTTTGATTTGAGCTGCACGTTTTGCTTCTGAAGTACTGTACATGCTGTTATCAATGGTTGCCCATTTAAAGCTTACAATTGATGCTCTACCTACTTTAAGGTTGTCATCCCATACGACAATAATACCCTCTTGAGTTCCGCCATCCACATATTCGGATACAGTTTCGTTACTAGGCAATTTTTGAACATAGTAAGAACCTAAACCTGGAGATAAGTCCAATAGATAGGTTAAACTGTCATCTTTACAGTAGATACTGGAAGCAATGTAAGTATAGGATTCGTTTTCACCTAACGGATATTTATTTAAGATATGGTCAGTTATGAAGAATCCAGGTTGTACACCAGGACATACGTGTGCATGGTATAGGAAAGTTGACATCTGGTCATATAACGGATGCTCATTCCATGCATTTATAATAGTTTGTACGTTGAACCAATTTCCATCAGGAACAAAAGATTTTTCAATAGCTCTTAATTTAGTGCTGTTGTTTAAGGTTTCAAATCCGATATCGACAATCTTATCGCCGTCAAGTGTGCCGACAAAGAAGTCGTTTGTATCAGGATTGTATCTTAAGTAAAGCATGTTGACTGCATTAGAATCAGGGTAACGGAATGCAAATGCGAACCATAATGGTTTCCATACAGCTTGGTGAAGGCTCATTACATTTTGACTAAATAATGTTCCACCTAACTCTTCATAAAGACCATCACGTGCAATTACAGTGTCTTGGCCGTTTAAGAAAGCATATCCTGCATCTGTTAAAGCGAGGAAATCAACATCATCACGGTCAACATCAATACCTAATTCTTCTTTAATTATTTCTTTAGCTTTTTTAGCAGCATCAATACCAATCTGTTTAATTTGGGCATCAGTTAATTTGCCTTGAGCATTATCGGTAGATGCTCTTTTAGCACTAGGGAGGTTTAATGACAAGATGTAGTCCAAATCAAGACCATGACCGTCCATACCATAATCGAATGGTTCGCCGTCGTAGGTTACATTGTCAGTAGTTCCCATTAAGTAATTGTATTGCTCTTGATTTAATCCGGAAAATTCATATAAGAAGTCTACTAATTTTTCAGGATTTGTATTTATTTTGTTAATCCACCAGGAATTGTATTTTAATTCTTCTAAACTACCTGCGTCAGGGTTTATTTTAGTTTCTTTAGTGAAAAGTTTTTTGACATTGGTTGAATTAAAGGACATGATGATTAAATCACCAGATTTTGTTTTTGAATTCCATTTAATAAAACCAAGCATATTTTCAGTAGCTCCGGTGTAGGTGGTATTCATACCAACATATCCGGTTTTACCAATTGTATCGTCTAAAAAGAATAAAGCTGCATCGTCATCAGATCCGCCAGGAACACCAAGTACTTTAAAAGCAGTAATATCTGCCGGAGATCCAACACCTCCAGGGTTGGTTTCCTGTTCAGGAGGGTAGTATTTTAATAAAGCTTGAATAATACTGTATCCGCCTAATGTACCTTCACAAATGTGACCATGGAAAGCAGCCTCTTGAAGTATTTCTCTTGAAACACCGGCAGACCAACCATTTGCCAAACTTGCAAATGCCCATGCGTTTTCACCAATGACTGCATTATAATATTTATTCCATTGAGATTTAGTCATATCCTGAGATATGGTTCCTAAATAGGAATATTTGGTTGATGCATTTTGGAAAACAATAGCTTTTAATTCTTTTCCTTTTTTAGTGATGAAAGCGAAGTCAATCGGATCAACAGCACTTTGACGTAACATCAAAACATTGCTGTAAGATACTTTTCCATAATTAACAATGGCTTCCATTGCATCTTCACTAGTTACACCATTTAATTTTGCAAGTCCTGCAGTAGTTATTGCAAGAACATCATCAGCGTTTTTAAAATCTAATTTACTATCAGCAATTTCAGTAACAGTTCTTCCTAATTTATAAGCTTCACTAGCTTTTAAATCAAAGGAAATGAGTTTGGTTAAATCAGCACCGTTAATGACTTTTACTTCACTGCCATAACCTGCAGTCATAGCGGTGATGTTCAATTTATCTCCATTGAAATTTTCCACGTTCAAAATATAGTTATTGTTTGAATCAAGCTTTTTAGTGAAATTGAGATATTTATCATTGGACACCACATAAAAATCAGGAACCAATTTACCTGTATCATCAGCATATTCGTAATTAACTTTTACATTTACTGAAACCGGATCAGTGCCTTTAGAAGATGCACCATTTGAATCATCTGCAAGTGCAGAGGAATCATCAGCTTCAGCAACAGCATCTGAGATATCATTACCTAAAGGAAGACTGTTTTGAGAATCAGAAATGGCAACTGCATCTTCTGCAGATACCGCACCGACTACAAGCATTAAACATGCAATCAGTGTGATAAACAAAACAACCTGTTTTTTAATAATATCGCCTCCAAAATTTGAAAAATGATATACTACATAAAAAAATATAGAATATCACATTAATGTTATTAGTAATAAACATATAAAGTTAATTATTACTATAATGGCAAAAATATGTAAAAAAATAATACTATTTTAACCATTCATGAATTTTTAAAAGTTTAGAAGCATAAATTAAAATTCCCCTTTGAGCTAAAAACCGATTTTAAATTCACCAATACCCCTAACATAACTAATCATAACTAGACATAAAACATAGTATTAATTAACAATGTTATACAATTTTATGATAAAGTAATATTTTTTTAAAGGAAAAAAATAGATTATCTCATTTGGATTGCAATGAAAAAACCTATAAAAAAAAATTAAAATGAAAATAGTTAATACAAATCCATTATTATAATAATAAAAACATTTATATACTTTTAAAGCTTATAATAGATTGAGGATAGTTTTTAGGTTTACCTAAAATTAGCCTCCAAAATTTGAAAAGGTGTTAAATTAGGATTAAAAATTCTAGTTTAACACATATTTAAAGAATCTAATACCTAATTTTTGAAAGACATTCAATCTGAATATATTAGCTTCAAATCAATACATTAACATTGTTATATAAATCAGAATGAGTATTACAAAAATAAAAAGTAATACTATACTTTTTTTCGAATTTAATTATAATTGTTCCCTCCATTAACCAAAACAGATAATTTAAGAAAATATTTAAAATTATTATTTTAAAAAAAATGTTAAAAAAACATCTGAAAAATATTAAAAAAATAAGATTTTGTTCAATCAGTAATACTTATTTGGGAAAATAGGAGAAAAGATAATACGAAATGATATTATATAGTATTACTTCAAATCTTATGATGAAACCGAAATAAGGTGATAACTTGCACTTACCCGATGGAATCATAAGTTTTGAACAGGCAATAATATACTGGATTATTACTTTAATAATCATCTCAATATTTCTATACAAATTTTCGAAAGACGAAAACAAGGAAAAAAGAATAATATCAATAGCCCTTTTTAGCGTATTTACGATGGTTGTTACCTCCGTATCAGTTCCTTCACCACTCGGCGTTCCGATACACTTCTTTTTAATACCTCTAATAGCAATCATATTAGGTCCTCTGTCAAGCACAATAGTATCATTTGTAACCCTAATTATGCAAGCATTGGTATTGAATATGGGTGGAATAACTTCATTAGGTGCAAATTTCCTTGTGATGGGTTTCATATTGTCCATTGTTACATATGGATTTTACAGGATATTCGGTTACCTGAATGAAAAGGTAGCGATATTCGCATCAACAATAATTGGAATTATGTTTGCAACATTCGGACAGGTGGCAATCCTGCTGATTTCAGGCGCAATGAATTTCGACATACTGCTTTCAACATTAGTTCCATTTTACTTATTCATATCTATTATTGAAGGATTTGCAAATGTAGTTATAATAACTGCTATAGAAAAAACCAAACCGGAAATAATTGAAATAAACAAAATATAAAGGGAGATAAAATGAAATATCTGAAAATATTAATTTTAATGCTGGTTCTGATTTTTGGTGCTGCTGCAGTATCCTCCCACGGAGTTGATGTAACAGCAGACACTATGGTTGTTGCAAATGACACCAACGGAATACTCGTTAAAGACATTGCAGACACCAACGGAATAAATATTAGTGTGTATAAATTTACATCAGAAGATGAAGTGGCGCACATTCTGGAACATAGTATAAACAACACAAACAAAAGAATGCTATTTGTAGCTTATCAGGATACTGCAAATAACTTCCTGAAAGATCATCAAGAATTGTCTAAACGAATAATCGTTGTAGATGATGTTAACAATGACACCATCAAACAGGGACTTCAGGACATTATGAATGCTCCAACCGGAAATGTTCAACAGGAATCAAGCTTTGGAATTCCATTGGTTATCGGAATTGTAATAGGTGCCCTGCTTGGAATTGCCGGCGGAATTTTTATCATGAAAAAGAAGAAATAGGATAATGCCTATTCTTCTACTTTTTTTAAAACATCTCTAAAAATCAAATTAAAAAAGTATATAAACTAATTTTTATTAATTATAAGTAAGTGATAGTATGGTTTTTAGAAGATGCCCTCAATGCGGTTCAACAAGTGATGACATTTACGGATTTTGTATAAAATGCGGATATGAATTTCCCAAAATAGAACATAATCCTCACATTTGCCCATTATGCGGATATAACAATCCTGATGAAGCTGACTTTTGTGTAAAATGCGGAACCCCACTTCTATTAAAAAACCAGCTTGAAAACAACAGCTACATCAATCCAATTGTTATAAAAAGAACCAGTGACAGCCAGGAAGCCCAACCCCAAAGATCCATATTCGACACCATTCTTGTTTAATTGGGTTATCTTTTCTCAATTCTGGGCGGCCTTGTCGGATTGATTATAGCAATATACCTCATCACCAGAAAAGACCAATGCTGTCAAGCTAAGATTTTTTTGATTTTTTAAAAGCTATCTTGGATGTTTAATTTGCATTTTTTATGATAATATTTGTCTTTTTCTCTTTCTTCGTTTGTTGGAGGATTTATTTTTGTATATACTAAATCTTTACTTGCTATATTAAGTATATCTTGTATTGCAATATTTATTTCTTCTTTATCGTCTGTCAAGAGTCTGAACATTTCTTCTTTGATGTTTCCGATGAGTGTGTTGATGTTGGTTTTGTATTTGTATTTGTATTTTGTTGTTTCCTTGGGTTTTCTTGTTATTTGTTGTTCTGCATCGTGTTTGAGTGCTATTAGTACATTGAATAAGTATATGTGGCTGTAGAAGTCTTGTTCGATGATTATTTTCTTTTTTCCTGTGAATTTTTCTATGTGAAGTTTGTTTTTTAATCTGTCGTAGTTAGTTTCTATTTTCCATCTGTCGCCGTATAATTGTTTTAATTCTTCTGGTGTTGCTATTTCTTTTGGTAAATTTGTTAATAATGTTTCTATGGTTCCATTTTTTAATTTTACTTTTACAATTCTGACGTTTATGTCACGTATTTTTTCTGCATATTTTTTGAGATCTTCTGAATTGAATTTATCGATTTTTACTTTATTTAAAGTTATGCGGAATGTTGCATCATTTATTCCTTTTGTTTCCATTACTGATTGCTTTTTTTTAAATGTGGACTTTTTTGCTCTGATTAAGAAATAAGACTCCAGTTGTATGGTTTTTACCATCAATTCTGTGAAATTATATCCTCTGTCATAGGTTGTTATTGTTTTTTTCAAATCTATTTTATCTTTTGCATCATCTAAATGTATTATTGCATTTGTTAGTTCATTTACTTTTTTATTTGTTAGATTGGAAGAAATTACGAAGTCCCAATGAGTATCAACCAAACATGAGATTCTTGCTGAGGATGTGTCTTTTTTAGGTTGTGTTTTTTCAGGAATCCCAAATTCTTTTCTTGTTAATTTTGTATTTGGAATTTCTACAATGGAACTATCAATTGCACATACATGAAATCCTTTGAATGATGTCATTTCGTCCTGATGAGCGTATATTTTTGAAATAAAACTATCATTCATGTCAATGTAAACTATTGGATCAATAAATTGTCGTTTTTCTGAAATGGCTTGTTTGGTTATTGTAACACCCCTATCATTCAATTCATTTCTTAAAAATCTATTTACTTCAATTGAAGTTGTTTTTTACGATTACACAAAGGATATTTAATCATTGCCTTCAAACTCAATTTTCCTTTTCGAGTAAAAGCAGTTTCACTTAATACATATTTTCGTTCAACAAAATTATTAAAATTTCCGAATTCCTCT
>ODAI010996529.1_pt1 | contig 12705 bp, 8 predicted proteins | sample 1539321 | NCBI WGS metagenome assembly ODAI01 (sample SAMN02144231, study PRJEB22623) | gut metagenome | biome: sheep rumen | host: Ovis aries | place: New Zealand | reverse complement strand
GTTTTTTGGCATAAGTCTCTTCTGTCCACTTGTTGGCACCATCGGGGAGATACTCGTAATCGTTCTTCCCTTCATCATGGACAGTATCGAAAAGATTCTCAACGTTGTAGAATCCTATCACATGCGTCTTCTTGGGAGAAGCGGCGAATGCGGCCTGCCCCAGGATAAGGAAAAGAAGGATATATACTGTTTTCTTCATACTCCGGAGAATAAAGGGTACTACCACCACCAGGATTCCTTCTGAGGATCCGCCGCCTCGATCTGGTCGGCCTTTGCGGCATCAAGCCTTGAAGGAAGGTTCACGAAAAGATCGATTCCCAGCTTCTTCTCAAGATCGTCTATGGACATTGCCATCGTCTTCTTTACGGTCGAGCCCTTTGTCTTGACGTCCCAATCATGCTCGAGATAGAATGCGCATCCCATGAATCCGCCGATTCCCGTAGTCTCGTCAGCACTATAGCGGAGAAGGGCTTTGTAGTATCCCGTAGGAACGGTCACTTTCTTGCCGTTGTTGTCAAGGCAATAGACGGAACTGCCCTCAACCGTACATCCGGTGACGACATAAAGCGTGTCGCACTTCTTCGACCATGTCCTTACCCGATCTTCAAGATTTGACCAGATGCCGCTGTTGAAATCATTGTTCTGCGGCGTCATGTTTGTCCCGTAGAATGTGGCTTCATTAGCTTCGCGAGTAAGCCTGTCGGCGGAAGGGATCTGATGCCCGCGGTCATACAAGCTCCCGTTACTTCCTTTTTTGTAACCTTTGAGAAGGACAGGCTGTTCATCTTCCTTCAGAAGAGGGTCAAGGGCCCATGCATCGGAACGGGTTCCGGTTCCTATAAGAGAATTGTTGAGAGGATATGCAACCCAACTTGAGACAAGATTCTTGTAGTCCCACCAGAAGGCGTAGTTTCTCGCCTGTTTCCCGGCGACGGTCATTTTGCGGGAGAAGAATCTGTATCCGTCCTTGGCAGGCGTTTCTGGCAACTCAAGCCACTTGGGTGTGACGAACGCCGCCTGGGTAATGGTCACGGAAGGTGACATGCTGCCGTTCTTCAATGTGATGGTGACGGTTCTCGGCGCAGAAACACCATTCGCCTCATATGAAAACAGAATGGCCGCCTTTGAGCCGTTTCCAGATACCTGGGCGAGAGAGGCCCAGTCGGAAGCGCCGCTGCCGTATGTAAGCTCAAGAGTCCAGGCTCCTGTAGCCACCACGTCGACGAAGAAACTACCCTTTGCTGAAGTTACCTGCTGACTGGCCGCCGTGATTCTGGGTTCGAAAGTTTCAGGCCCGCTTTTCTCTCCCCCGCAGGAAGAGAGGAGCACTGCTGCGACAAGTGCCGCTATACCTTTAATTATGTAGTTGATGTTCTTCATTGCACAAATTGATTTGGAACATCTACAAAAGTAATTAAAATGTTTTATTCGGGAAAGTCCCGGCCATAAGCTTTTAGGGAGAAAAAAGCACAATTCGGCGGTTTTTTACTTTGTCTTCTTGTCCAGGTCTTCCTTACGCACCCGTTTCACCCGATGCTTGATCTTCCCTATCAGGAAGTTGATTTCTAGCGAAGACTCTGTCTCGCACGTTTGTAGATCAGGCATCACAATGTCTGCGAGAACTTCGCCAAAGTGTTGCATCTTGGTCTTCTGCTGTTCTTTATCAGTCTCCTGATGAAGTTCAAGGAGTTCGCGCTTCAACTCACGGACCTTCACAAAGGTTTCGATGATGGCGAAGGTCATATTACGAGCCTGCTCTCCTTTCAAGATAGTTGCAAGCATTTAAAGACCACGCTCTGTGAAAACCTTGGTGGAATTGCGGTTCATAGCAGATACATTTGTGGTCGAAAATTTCGGCCTCAAATCATGTAACTCACTCTTACTCAACTCAAACATATAAGTACATGGAAACTTATCCGGATTGTTTCTCACTGCCTCATTGATACGCTTAGTCTCTACACCGTACAACTCTGCGACATCTGTATCAGCAATCACTTCCAAGTTTCGGATGACAGCAAGCTTGTCTTCTACCTTTCGAATGTTTATTGTCAATGCGGAGTCTCTCTTATTCAATAATTCGACAAGATATACGTTAACAATTAATATACAATCAAATACAGATTCCGGAAGTATCTTCTCTCCTCACCGACAACAATGATTCTATTATGCGGATTTGAGAAAAAGGGGCAGCCCCATAGGAAACTGCCCCTCGATTACGGTATTTGGTCTCTTATTCGTCGAGTCCCCTGTTACGGAGGAGTGCTCCGGCATCGGGATCGGCTCCTCGGAAGGAGCGGAACAGGGTCATCGGCTCCTCGGAACCTCCTCTTTCGAGGAAGGTCTCCCTGAAGCTCTTAGCCACGTCGGGATTGTAGATACCCTTCTGCTGGAAATACTCGAAAGCATCGGTATCAAGCACCTCAGACCACAGGTAGCTGTAGTATCCGGCGCTGTATCCGCTGTTGAAGATATGATTGAAATACGTAGTCCTGTACCTCGGAATGATCTCATCGATGAGGCCCATCTCCCTGCAAGCCTTCGTTTCGAAGTCCCTTATCGACTGGGCGTCGGTGAACTTCTCAAGGTCAGAGGCCGTAAGTTCGTGCCATTTCATGTCAAGGATGGAAGCGGCGCAAAGTTCACCAGTCGTGAAGCCCTGATTGAACTTCAGGGAATTGCCGATCTTCTCGACGAGCTCAGCCGGGATGGGTTCTCCGGTACGGTAGTCGTTCGCATAAGCTGAAAGGATATCCTTCTGGAATGCCCAGTGCTCATTGAACTGTGAGAACATCTCCACGAAATCCCTTGCGACGGAAGTTCCGCTGACGTCCTTGTAGTGGCACTTGGTGAGGAAACCGTGTAGAGCATGGCCGAACTCATGGAAAGCGGTCTGGGTCTGGTCGATGGTAAGCATCGAAGGAACTTCATCGGTTGCGGGAGGGAAGTTGCAGACATTCACTATGACAGGACGGATATCGTTACCCTTCGCGTCAACGTACTGGTCGCGGAAGTTGTTCATCCAAGCTCCACCCCTCTTGGTATCCCTTGAGAAGTAGTCTGAGTAGAAGATTCCGAGGAGGGAACCGTCCTTGTCGGAAAGCTTGTACGCCTTGACATCCGGATTGTACACTTCAACCTCGGGAGCCTCTTCAACGGTGATGCCGTAGATCTTGTTGGCCGCATAGAACACGCCCTTGCGTACGCTGTCAACCTGGAAGTAAGGTTTTGTCTGCTCCTCATCAAGGTCATATTTGATCTTGCGTACCTTCTCGGCATAGTAGAACCAGTCCCAAGGCTGGATCTTGGATCCCTTGGGTAGAAGACCTGCCTTGATGTCATCATCCATCACCTTCTGCATATCGGCTATCTCCTCCTTGGCCTTCTTCATGGAAGACGCCATGATCTTCTCGAGGAACTCATCAACGGTAGCGGGATCTCCGGCCATCTTGTTGTCAAGGAGATACTCCGCGGAAGTATTGTATCCGAGGAGATTCGCCTGCTCGGTACGGAGCTTCATGATCTCGAGGACAATCTGGTTGTTGTCATTTTCTCCGCCGTTGTTGCCCCTGGAAGAATACGCCTTGAAGGCTTCTTCCCTCTTGGCCCGGTCCTCGCAGGTTGTCATGAAAGAGGAGTACTGTGAAACGGTCACACCGATCTTGTCCTTGAATGCGTTGTTCTCGGCGAGAAGGTTGTTTCCGAACTTCTGGCTGAGAACGGCAAGACGGGAGTTGATCTCCTTGAAACGTGCCTGACCAGCCTCGTCAAGGGCGACTCCGTTACGGACGAAACGGTCGTAGAGTTTCTTGGTGACCATCTGCTGCTCCCTGGTAAGTCCATCCATATTGTCATATACGGTCTTCACCCTCGCGAAGAAAGCACCGTCCATGAAGATTTCGTCTTCGGCGGCGGTGGCTATCGGGGTGATTTCGTCAACGATGGCCTGGATTTCGGGAGTGGCGTCAGATTCGGAGATGTTGTAGAAAACTCCGCCGACCTTGGCGAGAAGGCTTCCGGAAAGTTCATAAGCGGCGATCGTGTTCTCGAACGTGGGAGCGTCGGGATTGGCTACGATCTCCGCGATCTCCTTTTTCTGCCTTTCGATGCCCTCAAGGAAAGCGGGCATATAGTCGGCGTTCGTTATCTTGCTGAAAGGAGCGGTTCCGTAGGGTGTGTCCCACTCCTGGAAAAAGATGTTCTTGTTCCCTTGTGTGCATGCAGTCATTGCTACAGCAGCCATAAGAATGATCGTTTTTTTCATTTTTCTCGGGGTTGTTAACCTGCCAAACAGGGCAATGCCCTCATATTTCAAAAAGCGCAGTCCCTGTCTGAGGGACCGCGCCTTCAATCAAAAAGAATTCAGCTTATTCGGTCTTTCCGTTGATGGAGTAGAGCCAAGCCTTCTTGTTGGAGGTTTCGTAAGTCTCATACCACTTGGTCAACTGACCCTTTACGACGACCTCGTCACCTTTTGCAACCTGGAGATTACCTTCGACCCAAGGCTGATTTCCGAAATAGTATGCACCATAAACTTCGAAATCATGCTTGGGGTTGCTGGTTTTCTTCTTATCATCAGAAAGGCTGCATGTACCGTCCTCTGAAATCCAGAAGGAAGTGTTACCATGATCGACATCGAAAGGATAGAGGATGTCGGCGACGATACCCTTGACACAAACGTCAGGGAAAGTGGGCTCAGCCTCTCCGGCGGCTTCGGCTCCAGCCTTTGCCTGCAGCATAGCGTCGATGAAGGAGATGGCGCCGTTCACGTTGAAGGGAGCTGAAGTGTTACCAAGACCGTTGGCCTCTGATGTAGCGTAGTTGACGCTGTAGAGCCAAGCCTTCTTGTTGGAGGTTTCAGCCACACCGCCGTAAATCGTGGTCTTTCCGCAGACGACAACCTCGTCACCTACCTCGACCTGTGCTTTGCCTTCTGTCCAAGGAGTATTGTCAAACCAGTACAGACCGTAGCACTCGAAATCGTGTGCAGGGTTGTTGGTCTTCTTCTTGTCATCTGACAGATCGCAAGTTCCGTCGTCAGAAATCCAGAATGTCGCAGTACCGGCATAGGTGCTGTATTGATAAAGGATCGAGGAAACTTTGCCCTTGACGTAGACATCCTCATCGAAAGTCTTGCCTCCGGTGATAGCGGCAGCGATTTCAGATGCGGTGTAAGGGTTGGTTACGGTTCCCTTGGGATCGTCTACGAAATCTTCGATCTTGGTAGCGATGACGTTGATGTATTTACCCTTTCCGGAAATACCGTTGAAGTAACCGGTGACGGTTATCTTCTTGCCGTCGAAAGCTGCAGCGTTGAGATCGTCGACAGGATAAACGATGCTTCCCATCCTGGTGCCTGCATCAACACCGTTGATGGTGATGTTGTAGTAGTTGCCTGAAACGGAGAGAATTCCGGATAGCTTGATATATTCAGCCTCAGAAGCCGTATAAGTAGCTGCATCGGCGGTGATATCGGTAGCGGTGGGACGATCGAATTTGTTGCCCTGGCTGTCAACGAAAGCCTCGGTGATGTCAGTAAGCTCGGGAACACCGTTGTATGTGGTCTTCCTTGCGGACATCTTCACGCCGTCACCGACGGCGAGAGCGGCTGCGGCATCACCGTAAGCGTAGATGGCCTTCGCTCCGTCAGAGAGGACTGCACCTCTTGTGGTAAGAGCCACGACAACGGTGGAAGGAAGAGTCTGAACCTGGTCATCATCAGCCGCGGCGATGATATCAGAAACGGTAGCACCGGTAGCAGGAGCGCCCTTCTGAACGATATCAATGCTCTTGAGAGCGGTGGGGCCTTTGATGGTGATGGTGGCGGTACGTTTCGCAGTACGGGTGTTTTCGTCGGCATGGAGCACGTAACCTCCGTCAGCGTTCACATCAGCTACCTGGAGCCACTCAGCATTGCTGGACACGAGAAGCGGACTTTCCTTGGCGGTGACAACCATATTGAAAGTTGTATCGACACAAGGGAGCTCATCGAAATCGAAAGCGTCGACGCTGATGAGGGACTTCTTGATCGAAACTACGTAAGCGGTTCCCTGAGTGGTTTCAGGAGTTCCGTTGTAGCTCATGAGAACACCCTCGACAACCAGTTCGTCACCTACTGAGAACTCATCTCCGGTGGTGAACTTCGCGCCGTTGAGCCATGCGCCCCTATAAACCTCGAACCAGTTTCCGTCTCCCTGACCGTCAGAGCCGTAAGAGCCGCTGAAAGTACCGTCATCGGAGAGGAAGTAAGTTGCATTTCCGTAGCTGGTGCTGATCTCCTGGATCTTGCAGACGATACCCTTTACCCTTGCGGTCTGGGAAATCGCCTGGTTGGCCTTGATCATGTCAACAGCTTCTTTTACGGAAAGAACAACAGGATCAACCTTTTCGGTTGTCTGAAGGAGGTTGATGCTCTGCGCTTTGCCGCCGCACTCTATTTTCGCGGTAGCTTCACGTGTTTCAGTTGCGGGTGAAGCGGTGAAGGTCACGGGCACTGTGCCGGCATTGCCGGAGGAAGGAGAGGCGGTAACCCAATCGGGAAGAGAAGTGATCGTCCAAGGGCCGGTAGTGGTTACGTCAATGGAGACGGTACCACCATCAGCGGCGAAAGTGACGTAAGAGGATGTGACCTTTACTTCATCAAGAAAGTGGTCTTCCTCTTTCTGGCAACCTAGTGCGAGAGCAAGGGTGGCCAGGATGGAAAGTATGATATAACGTGTTTTCATAAAGATGAATCCGCCAATGATTAGTTAAACATGTATTTGATACCGATGGAAGCGTACCAGCACTGTCCGATAGCGTGGTTGGGAACGAATGTGTCGAGTGCCCCGTTGATAGCGGAAGGTGTGGAGAAGGTAGCGTAACCGGCCGCATCAACACCCTCGTACTTGAGGATGCGGGCTTCTGAACCGATAGCGGGGTTGAGATACTTGCTTACACCCCAACTTGAGTTGAACAGGTTGAGAAGGTTCTTCACATCAAGGCTGAGCTGGAGGGTATTGGTGGTGTTTCCGATCTTGACCCTGAAGTCATGCTTGTAGCTGAAGTCCACCCTGTGAACCCAAGGAGAATAGACGCTGTAAGCCTCGGCATATTCGCCCTGATGCTTGCTCAGATACTTGTTTGCATGGACATAATCCATGAAGCGGGTCTGGTCATCCGAAGAAACGAAACGGAATGAGTTGTTGGCGACCTCTTCATCTGTAGGGATGTAGATAGCGTCATAGCTGTATCCGTCACCGTTCATATCGTTGGAGAGCATGTAAGAGTAGTTGTAACCGCCCCTCCAGGTCTCATAGATGAAGCTGTAGTGGTTGTTGCCCTTGTCGCTGTAAGTAAGGGAAGCGACGAAACGGTCGGGAGTCACATACTGTGAGTTGTGGAGCTTGATGTAGTTGGGACCCTCGTTTGTGGGAACATAGGTGAATGCTGACTCAGCTGCGGAACCGGGCATACCGGTGATTTCCTTGCTGACAGTGTGAGTGTAAGCGGCCATGATGTTGAGACCCTCAACAGGTGTGGCGTTTACGGTGAGGTTGGCTGACCAACCATAACCCTTGCTGGTGTTCTCAAGAACGAAAGCCTTGGTAGTGGTGCGGAAGTCTGAAGGATAGATAGGACGGTTGTCCACGCCGTTGAAGCGTGCGAATCCGCCGACATTCTTCATACTCCAGTCGGAGATGGAGACCGCATTGATAGTCTTGTTGAAGATACCCTCAGCGGTAACTGACAGAGGGAAGGAAGTGGGGAAGCTGTAGTCGACAGCGACGGAGGTCTTCCAAACCTGAGGCATCTTGAACTTGGGATCTACGGCACTGATTGAAGAAGGAACGGTACCGTCTTTAGGAGATACGGTGCTGGGGTATCCCAGACCGATGAGCTTCTGGTAGAGAGCGTCTACTGTAGCTTTGCCGTTGGAATCGGTAACGAGTCCACCTGCGAACTCATCCATTGAGAATCCTCTGTTCTTGGCGTTCCTGGCGTTGATCTGAGCCTGGTACTGGACAAGACCACCGTTGGTAGGCATGTTGGTGAAGAACACGAGAGGGAGACGACCGGAGAAGAGACCGGTACCACCACGGACCTTGAGGGTGCGGTTACCGAGGACATCCCATGTGAAACCGATTCTGGGAGAGATGGTAACGTTGGCTGAGGGCCACTTACCGGTATCGATATGGGTCTCTTCGTAATTGTGAGCCTTGGGATAGTATGAGAGGTCCTTGATGGCGTTGTTGGTCATAAGGTCCCCGTTGTTGAAGAACAGTCCGTCGAAACGGATACCCGCAGTGAGTTTGAAGTTGTCGTTGATGCTCCACTCGTCCTGGGCATAGATACCAGCCTTATAGAACTGGACACGGGCGGCAGGTTTCTGCTCACCGTCGTAACCGTAGGTAAGGTTAACAACTTCAGGAGCTGCACCATTGATGAAATCATCCACTGAATTGTAACGGTAATAACCGGTTCCGTTACGCATATACTGGTTGTCCGCCATCTGATACTCGAGGCTGACACCTCCCGTGATCTTATGGTTTCCGGTGTAGTAGGTGAGGTCATCCTTTACGCTGGCGACACGGTTGTGAACGGCGTTGTTCCATGTGAAGAGCTCGTAACCGAGGGCCATGTAGTTGTTGGACTGCTCATTGTCGAGGATGTCGATGAAGGGGAACTCGGAAGAGTTGGTACCACGGATATCATCGAGGATTGAGTAAGTGGCGAGGAACTGGTTGGAGAGCTTGTCGCTGAGACGGCTGTTGAAATCGAGTGACCATGTGCTCACGATGTTCTGCATGGAGTACATCGAGTTGGCGAAGGACATCGAGTACTGGCTCATACGGGATCCGCTCTGACGGGTACCGCCGTCCATTGAAGTTCCGTTGGGAGAGTTCCAGATGTTGTTGATGGTGTAGTTGTAACGGAGAGCGAGCTTGTGCTTGTCGGAGATGTTCCAGTCAAGGCGGACAAGCAGCTTCTTGTTGTCCTCGTCAGCGGGGAAGCTGGTGTATGAACCTGTGTCATATCCGTATTTCGACTTCACGAAGTCGGAGACTCTCTTGAGGTCAGCGACAGTGGTACGGGAGATGAAGTTGTCAGGATCCGCTACACCGTCGGTAGATCCCCTCCAGCGGTTGACCACTGTAGGAACCTTTGAAAGTTCAGCGTTTACGAAGAAGAAGAGTTTGTTCTTCACGATAGGTCCACCCAGGGTGAAACCGTAAGTGGTCTTGCGGTCCTTGTCGCGTGCGCCTGAAATCTGTTCACCGTAGATAGCGTCACCCCTCATGTTCTCATTCTGGTGATAAACATAAGCGGTTCCCTTGAAGGTGTTGGTACCGGACTTGGTGATGGCGTTTACACCACCGCCGATGAAGTTGGTCTGACGTACGTCGTAAGGGGAGATAACAACCTGGAGTTCCTCAATAGCGTCGATGGAGATAGGGTTACCGCCACCGGGAAGTTTTTCTGAAAGACCGAAGTTGTTGTTGAAGTTTGCACCGTCGACGGTGAAGTTTGCGGTACGACCGTCAGATCCGGCGAAACTCATACCGTTACCGCCGTAAGGAGAAAGACGGGTAACGTCGGTGATGCTCCTGTTTACGGTAGGGAGGGATGCGATCTGGCTGTTGTTGATATTCGTTGCCGCACCTGTCTTTTCCTGCGCGAACTTCGAATATGCATCCGCGATAACTACGGACTGCTCGAGGAACTCGTTGCTCTCGGCAATCTTCGCATTGAGGCTGAAAGTCTCGGCGAGCTGAAGAGTTACGCCGGTGTAGTTGGTCTGCTGGTAACCCAGGCAAGAAACCTCAACGGTATAAGGACCACCGGGGCGCATACCCTGGATGGTGTAGCGGCCGTCTTCGTTTGTGACGGCACCATAGCTCGTTCCTGAAGGACCGTGTTTAGCGACGATAGCGGCACCGATGACGGGATCGCCGTTCTGGTCTACGACACGACCACCAAGAGATGAGGTTGTCACCTGAGCATAGGCGACACTACCCGCAACCAAAGAAATGATTGCGAGAAGGACAAACTTGATAGATTGTTTCATAAATACTTTATAGGGTTTTTGTATTTCCTCAATTAAATATCATTGAGACTGCGAAGATACTGTTTTTTTGGGAACTGTAAAAGGGAATTTGCCTACGGAAACGTATGTTTTTGTCCACAAAATCATCGTTTTATCGTTTTACTGCAGTTTTTCGGATCAAATTTTAATGAAAACCTTTGGAATAATTGAAAAACTGCATACCTTTGCAGCATCAAATGTGGAGAGATTTGCCTGCTTGCAACCACGTGAAAAAATGCTAAAATGTTGATCGGCACCCTTTCGTGCCCTGAATTTGGAACTTTATGTCACTCCGACCTAGGTGACAACTTTTCATATCAATGTTTTGTGTTTTTGTGACAGCTCCGCATTCAAGTGGAGCTTTTTTGTTGTACTCCGGCGTGAAGCAGAACCCGGAAGAAAAGAACTATTCAAAAGAAGAAAACGAAAATGAATTATCTGTTCACATCAGAATCAGTATCCGAGGGACATCCGGACAAAGTCGCTGACCAGATTTCGGACGCCATCCTTGACGAATTCCTCCGTCAGGACCCGGAAGCCAAAGTGGCATGCGAGACCTTCTGTTCGACCGGCCTGGTGGTCGTCGGCGGAGAGGTGCGCTCCGATGACGCATACGTCGATATCCAGAAGACCGTCAGAAGAGTCATAACAGAGATCGGCTACAACAAGGCCGAATATATGTTCGACGGCAATTCCTGCGGTGTTCTCTCCGCAATACACGAGCAGAGCTCGGACATCAACAGGGGTGTCGTCAAGGAGGATCCACTTGAGCAAGGAGCCGGAGACCAGGGCATGATGTTCGGATACGCATGTACCGACACAAAGGAATACATGCCGCTCCCCCTCTTCCTCGCGCATCTCACCCTCAAGACCCTCTCCGACATCAGGAAGAAGACAACCCTGATGCCGTACCTCCGTCCGGACGCCAAATCCCAGTTCACGATTGAATACGACGGTGACGCCCACAAGCCCCTGAGGATCCATACGGGGGTGGTTTCCACCCAGCATGACGAATTCACCTCCGAGACTCTCGGCAAGATGAGTTACCGGGACGCGGTTGAACAGTACGGACAGGTGAGGGTGGACAAGGAGATGCATGACAAGATCACCGAAGACGTGAGGAACATCCTCATCCCCATGGTGAAGGAAAGGCTTCCCGAGGAAACCGCCGCCCTCTTCGACGACAATTTCATCCTCCACGTCAACCCTACGGGGAAATTCGTTATCGGAGGTCCCCACGGAGACACGGGTCTTACCGGAAGAAAGATCATCGTCGACACATACGGAGGCAAAGGCGCACATGGAGGCGGAGCCTTCTCGGGAAAGGACCCTTCCAAAGTCGACAGGTCAGCCGCATATGCCGCCAGATACATCGCCAAGAACATGGTCGCCGCGGGCGTAGCCAAAGAAATGCTCGTCCAGGTTTCCTATGCCATCGGAGTGGCCGAACCCGTCAGCATCTTCGTCGACACCTATGGGACAGCGGCATGCGGCAAGGACGGAAAGAAGTTGAACGACGGAATGATAGCGGCGAAGATCGGGGAGATTTTCGACCTCAGGCCCGCCAAGATCGTTGAGAAGTTCGGTCTCAAAAACCCCATCTATGAGCCTACCGCATCCTATGGCCACATGGGCAAGAAGCCTTACCTCAAGACGGTGAAACTCATCCGCGGAGGAAAGGAAATCGAGAAAGCAGTACAATTCTTCGGATGGGAGAAGCTCGACAGCGTGGACCTCATCAAAAAGACTTTCGGAGTATAGGGGCAATCACTTCTGCATTCCACAGAAAAAAGGGAGCCGGAACGTATCAATGATACTTGTTTCATGGCTCCCTCTTCATATTCTCGACGTTGTCATCACTTCGCCCATGGCGGTAGAACATCTGATGGCGGACAATAATAATACTCCGGATCCCATTGTACATGGATTCCGGTTGCGCTGATTTCATCCGTGATGTATTCCCCTGTATCGGCATTTACGAATACAAGAACATGCGAACCTCCATTCACATATGCTGAACCGTCATAACAGATGAGCCAAGACTTGTATGCAGGTGCAATATAAGTTTCCTTATGCGTCCAATTGTCGTATCTGATCTTCTGGGAAGGAGCTATGATGGACTTGCTCACATATCGCTCCATCCAATAGTAGGTTTTGTCCAATTCCGCTATTTTCTCCAAAGCCTCCGCCTTGGTAATATTTCCTTCCAAAGAAGGCTCCGAACATCCTGAAAGAACTTGGAACAGCAAAAGGATAAAAAGAACTTTTTTCATATTCATCGGTCATTATTGATTGATTTACCATCTTTCAGTCTAGAATCGTAAAAAATTGTGCAATTCTAGGGGTTTGACGAGTTCGTTGTCCTTTCCCGGCAGAATCGTACTTACAAAAATAATATTCGGATGCGACTTATGCAAGGTTTTCAAGGAGTTACCGACTAAGTTCACATGGCAAACATATTATGGTAAAAGGGAGCCGGAACGTATCAATGATACTTGTTTCCGAGCTCCCTCTTTATATCTTTTTCCTTGATCGACTGCCGCTTATCATACTCTTTCTTACCCTTTGCGAGCGCGATGACAAGTTTGGCGTAACCGTTTTCGGAGATGAACATCTTCACGGCGATTATCGTAAGACCTTTC
>ODAI010954874.1_pt1 | contig 12706 bp, 12 predicted proteins | sample 1539321 | NCBI WGS metagenome assembly ODAI01 (sample SAMN02144231, study PRJEB22623) | gut metagenome | biome: sheep rumen | host: Ovis aries | place: New Zealand | reverse complement strand
GCTGTCCGAGATAACGCTCGTTGAGGCGAGGCATGGTGATGCGGATGTTGGGCACGCCGCCGTCGACATGGGCCAGGCGAGTACCGAGCTCAGCCATCCTGTTCACCTCGTCGACACGCTTGCCAGCCAGGAAGTTCAGTCCGTCGAGATTCTCCTCGTCACTGGGGAAGAGCAGTTTCTTCTCGGGCTCCTCGACGCTGATGACGGTCTCGAAGATGGTGCGCTCGCCGTCCTGAATCCACTGTCCCATGGAGTGCAGATCGGTGGTGAAGTCTACCGATGCGGGGAAGATACCCTTCTTGTCCTTACCCTCGCTCTCGCCGTAGAGCTGCTTCCACCACTCGCTCATGAAATGGAGCTTCGGCTGGAAGTTGACCATGATCTCAATCTTCTTGCCGCTCTGATAGAGGCCGTTGCGCACGGCGGCATACTGGGCTGCGGGGTTCTCGGCGAAGGGCACATCCTTGCCACAGGCCTTTTCCATATCCTTGGCACCGCCAACGAGTTCCTTGATGTCGAAGCCTGCGCAGGCAATGGGCAGCAGGCCCACGGGAGTAAGTACTGAGAAGCGTCCGCCCACGTTATCGGGGATGATGAAGCTCTTGTAGCCCTCCTTGTCGGCGCAGGTGCGGGCTGCACCGCGCTTGGCATCGGTCACGGCCACGATCACCTTGCGGGCCTCTTCCTTGCCGCGCTGCTCCTCGCACTGCTTCTTCAGCAGACGGAAGGTGAGGGCGGTCTCGGTGGTGGTACCGCTCTTAGAGATGTTGATTACGCCGAACTTCTTGTCCTTCAGATAGGAGGTCAGCTCGAACAGATAGTCCTCGCCGATGTTGTTTCCTGCAAAGAGGATAGTGGGGTTCTTCTTATCCTGAACGAGCCAGGCAAATGAGTTGCCAAGGGCCTCGATGACGGCCCGTGCACCCAGATAGCTGCCTCCGATACCGGCTACGACGATGGCTTCGCAGTTCTCGCGGAGCGTGTTGGCACATGCCTGCAGTTCATCGATGAAAGCGGGGGTGATGCTGCTGGGCAGATGGAGCCAGCCCAGGAAGTCGTTACCAGGACATGTTCCGTCCTCAAGGGCCTGCTGTGCGGCCTTTACCTGTGGCTCGAAAGCCTCTACTGCGCCTGTCTTGAGGAAGCAGGCAGCCTTGGTGATGTCAAGTTTGATGTTACTCATTTTCTTGTTAAGTTAAAATAATATTTATTGTTGTTTCTCGATTGAGCGGTTTTGTTTCTACCGGAATGAATCGGTGAGCAGTTTGATTTCAATCTGTGGCGCGATACGCTCGTACAATATATTATATATAGCATCGAGGATAGGCATGTTGACGTGCCAGTGACGGTTAATCTCCTTCATACACTTGGTGCCGAAGTATCCTTCGGCAATCATCTCCATCTCTATCTGCGCTGTCTTGACGGAATAGCCTTTTCCGATCATGGTGCCGAAGGTGCGGTTGCGCGAGAAGTTGGAGTAGCCCGTCACGAGCAGGTCGCCGAGATAGACGGAGTCATAGGCGTTGCGCTCGATGGGGTGTACGGCCGTGAGGAAACGGTTCATCTCTTGTACGGCATTGGCCATGAGTACGGCCTGAAAGTTGTCGCCGTACTTCAGACCGTTACAGATACCTGCAGCGATGGCGTAGACATTCTTCAGCACTGATGAGTACTCGATGCCGATGACGTCGGTGGATGTCTTCGTCTTGATGTAATCGCTGGTGAGCACTTCGGCGAAAGCCTGCGCCTTCTCTCTGTCGGCACAGCCCACGGTGAGGTAGGAGAGACGCTCCAAGGCCACCTCCTCAGCGTGCGAGGGCCCTCCGATGCAGGCCAGGTTCTGATACGGCAGGTCGAATACCTGATGGAAATACTCTGAGCATACCAGATTCTCGTCGGGCACGATACCTTTGATGGCTGTGATGACGAACTTGTCGCGGATACGGGTCTTGAGTTTCTTCAGGTGACTCTTGAGATAAGGTGAAGGGGTAACGAACACCAGCGTGTCGTACTGCTGCGCAATCCTGTTGATGTCGCTCTCAAACTGTATCTCGTCGGTGTTGAAGTGTACGCTTGTCAGATAGGCGGGATTGTGCCCCATGCGACGGAACTCGTCGATACGGTCGTCGCGCCGCATATACCAGCCGATGTGGTGCGTGTGCTGCACCACAATCTTGGCTATCGCTGTCGCCCAGCTACCGCCTCCGATGATCGCTATCTTACCGCAGTCGTACATCTTTTAGGCACGGATTACACGGATTAATACGGACTTATTGATTTGCAGATTCAATCCAGGCAGCGACTTCGTCGACGCTGGGTTTCTGCATCTCGAGCTTGTACTTCTTGACGATGTCGCCAATCTTCTGCTGCAGACCCTGGGGCTTCTCCTCCTTGATGTTCTGTATGAGGTTGAAACCTGCCTTGCGAAGCACGGGCACCCATTCCTCGCCGACACCGATCTCAGCCCATTCGGCAATGGTGCTCTGAGGCATTTTCTTCTCGGGTTTCATCTGCGGGAAGAAAAGTACTTCCTGGATGAATGTCTTGCCTGTCATGAGCATGACCAGACGGTCGATGCCGATGCCGATGCCGGAGGTGGGAGGCATGCCGTACTGCAGGGCGCGGAGGAAATCCTGGTCAATGATCATCGCCTCGTCGTCGCCCTTGTCAGCCAGGCGCATCTGCTCTATGAAGCGCTCCTCCTGGTCGATGGGGTCGTTGAGCTCTGAGTAGGCATTGGCCAGTTCCTTGCCGTTCACCATCAGTTCGAAACGCTCTGTGAGTCCGGGCTTCGAACGGTGCATCTTCGTCAGGGGCGACATCTCCACGGGATAGTCGGTGATGAAGGTCGGCTGGATGAAGGTGCCCTCGCAGAACTCACCGAAGAGTTCGTCGATAAGCTTTCCCTTGCCCATGGTCTCGTCTACGTCCATGCCCTTCGAGAGGCAGAACTGGCGAATCTCTTCCTCACTCTTTCCCTCGCAGTCGAAGCCTGTCTTCTCCTTGATGGCTTCAAGGATGGGCAGACGGCGATACGGGGCCTTGAAGGAGACTATCTGTCCGTCGATCTCGCGCTCGGCCTTGCCGTTGACGGCTATGCAGACAGTCTCGAGCAGCTTCTCGGTGAACGACATCATCCAGTTGTAGTCCTTATACTGTACGTAAAGTTCCATGCAGGTGAACTCGGGGTTGTGGTTGCGGTCCATACCCTCGTTGCGGAAGTTCTTGCCAATCTCGTAGACACCCTCAAAGCCGCCCACGATGAGGCGCTTCAGGTAGAGCTCCGTGGCTATACGCATGTACATGTCCTGATCCAGGGCATTGAAATGCGTGATAAAGGGGCGCGCAGAGGCTCCTCCGGCAATCATCTGCAGGGTAGGGGTCTCCACCTCGGTGTATCCGGCGTCATCCAGGACTTTCCTGATGGTGCGGATCACCGTGGCCCTTTGCAGGAAGGTCTCTTTCACGCCATCGTTGACCACCAGGTCGACGTAGCGCTGGCGGTAGCGCAGTTCCGGGTCGTCGAACTTGTCGTAGGCCACGCCGTCCTTGTATTTCACGATGGGCAGCGGCTTGAGACTCTTCGAGAGCAGTGTCAGCTCCTTGGCATGCACGCTGATCTCGCCAGTCTGTGTGCGGAACACGGTACCCTTTACGCCGATGAAGTCGCCGATGTCGAGCAGGCGCTTGAATACATTGTTGTATAAATCCTTGTTTTCGCCGGGGCAGATGTCATCGCGTGTGATGTATACCTGAATACGGCCCTTAGAGTCCTGCAACTCTGCAAAACTGGCCTTGCCCATCACGCGACGGCTCATCATACGACCTGCAATAGTGACCTCGCGGTTGTCCTCTTCCTTGAATTCCTCCTTGATGTCTGTCGAGAAGGCGTTGGTGGGGAATTCTGCGGCTGGATAGGGGTTGATACCCATCTTGCGCAACTCCTGCAGACTCTCCCGCCTGCCGATTTCCTGTTCGCTTAATTCTAAAACGTTCATGTAATAATATTCGAATATAATACTGATTGTGGCTGCAAAGTTACAAAATATTCCCGAAAAAACCTACTTTTGGGTAAATATTTGCAAAAAAAACGTGAAAGATTTGGTTGGTATCAAAATTATTCCTATTTTTGTGCCACGAATAACTAGAAGGCGAATAATGGATCAGACAACTGTTAAGAAACGCGTCGTAGGGGTAGACATCAGTCTTGAGGAGACAACCTATGCCGTAGTAGATGTCAGGGGAAACATTATCGCTAAGGATAGTTTCCCCACGGACGAGTTTTCGGATATCGGCAGTTTTGTGACTGCCCTTAGTGAGCGTATCATTGCGCTGGTGGAGCTGAACGGGGGGTACGAAACCATCCGTTCGGTGGGTATCAGCTGTCCAAGCGCCAACTTCCAGACGGGCAGTATCGTCAATGCAGCCAATCTGCCATGGAAGGGTGTCATCCCCCTGGCAGCACTCTTGCGCGACCGTTTGGGGCTGGCCGTTGCGGTGGCCAACAATGCCCATGTGGTAGCTCTTGGCGAGCATGCCTTCGGCTGTGCCCATGGCATGAAGGATTTTATTATTATCACCCTCGGCAGCGGTCTGGGCAGCTGTATCTTTTCCAATGGCGCAGTGAACCTGGGCTATGAGGGTTATGCCGGCGAGGTGGGCCACACCTGTGTGCACCACGATGGTCGTCTGTGCGGCTGTGGCAACAGGGGCTGCCTGGAGACCTATACTGCAGCCAAGGGAATTGTTCGCACTGCCCGTGAGGTGCTGGCAGAGACCAGCGAGCCTTCGCTGATGCGCAAGGCCGAGAAACTCACGCCGAAGATTATTGCCCAGATGTGCAACGAAGGGGATAAGCTGGCCATCGAGGTCTTTCGCCGTACGGGCGAGATGCTGGGCTTGGGCTTGGCCAACTATGCCTCTGTGGTGAATCCCGAGGCCATCATCTTCACTGGCGGCATTCCCAAGGCCGGTAAGTGGCTGATGGAACCCGCGATGGATTCTTTCGAGCGGCACGTGTTCCATAATATACAAGGTAAGGTGAAATTCCTCACCTCTGAGCTTGACGACCGTGAGCGCGACGTACTGGGAGCCAGTGTGCTGGCATGGGATGTAAAGGAGTATTCATTGTTCAAAGACTAACAGCCATGGAAGCAGTTGACGAAATTAAAACCCGTGTTGTCGGTATTGATGTCCGTGAGACGAAGACCACATACGCCCTGGTGGATGTCAGGGGTGAGATTATTGCACAGGATTACTTCAGTACCGCCGACTATCCTAATGTTTCCGACTTTGTCACAGAGTTGAGCGAGCGTATCGTCATGCTCGTCGAGGAAAATGGTGGCTATGAGCAGGTACGCTCCGTAGGTATCAGTGCCCCCAGCGGCAATTTCCTTACGGGCTGTATCGAGAATGCAGCCAATATGCCGTGGAAGGGTGTCGTGCCCCTGGCAGCTATGCTGCAGGACAGGCTCGGACTGGCTGTGGCGCTGGCCAACGATGCTCATATTACTGCTTTGGGCGAGAAAGCCTATGGCAGTGCCCATGGCATGAAGGACTTCATTGTCGTTTCCGTCAGTCATGGTGGACTGGGCAGTTGTATCTTCATCAACGGCATGCCCCATCTGGGCGTCAATGGCTTTGCCGGTGAGGTAGGCCATACCTGTGTGGTGCCCGACGGGCGTCAGTGCGGTTGCGGGCGTCAGGGTTGTCTGGAGATGTATGCCTCAGATCGCGGGCTGGTGAAGACGGCTGAGGAGCTGATTGCCGAAGGCTCTCCCACGCTGATGAGCGATCTCGAAGTGCTCGATGTGAGGACCATTGCTGACTGCTGCGACAAGGGCGACCGTGTGGCCATAGAGGCCTTCCGCCGCGTGGGATTCATATTGGGGCTGGGCCTTGCCAACTATGCATCGATGCTCAATCCCGAGGCCATCATCCTCACTGGCGACATCACCCAGGCTGGTAAGTGGTTGCTCAAGCCGATGCGTGCCTCGTTCGAAGAGCATGTGTTCCACAATGTGCGCGGAGCCACCCGTCTGCTCGTATCCATCCTCAAGGAGGGCGAGCGCGATGTGCTTGGAGCCAGTGCGCTGGCGTGGGATGTCAAGGAGTACTCGTTGTTTAAATAAGAATTAGTTAGTAGAGAATATTAGGGTCATGGAAGAATATGCGTTAAAGTCTCGAGTTGTGGGTGTCGATATCAGCAATGAGCGTACCACCTACGCTATTGTCGATATACGCGGCAACATCCTTGCCGAGGAGTCGTTCCCCACCTATGAGTATCCCAATGTGGATGAGTTCGTTGGTATACTGAGTGAGAAAATTATTATGTTGGTAGAGAATAATGGTGGCTACGAGACCATCCGTTCCATCGGTGTGAGTGCCCCCAGTGCCAGCACGGTGTCAGGCTGTATTGAGAATGCTGCCAATCTGCCTTGGAAGGGCGTCATCCCCCTGGCAGTGATGCTCAGGGAGCGTGTCGGACTGGCTGTTGGCCTGTCCAACGATGCCCATATCTCTGCCCTCGGCGAGCATGCCTTCGGCAGTGCCCATGGCATGCAGAACTTCATCGTCGTCAGTCTAGGCGTCGGCATCGGCAGCTGCTTCTTCTCTTCAGGCTTCGAGCATCGCGGACACGACGGCTATGCCGGTGAGTTTGGACATACCTGTGTCATAGACCAGGGCCGTCTCTGTGGCTGTGGCAGTCATGGCTGTCTGGAGGCTTATGTGGGAGCAGCAGGCATTGTGCTCACGGCTCAGGAACTGATGGCCGAGAGCGACGCTCCCTCGCTGATGAGGGACATGGCGAAGCTTACGCCCCATATCATCAAAGACTGTTGCGACCAGGGAGATGCCTTGGCCATCGAGACCTTCCGTCGTACGGGCTATATTCTCGGCTTGGGACTGGCCAACTATGCTTCCGTCGTCAATCCTCAGGCCATCATCCTCACAGGAGGTATCTCCCATGCAGGCAAGTGGCTTGTCGACCCGGCCTATGAGTCCTTCGAGAGTCATGTGTTCTGCAACATGCGGGGCAAGGTGAAAATCATTATCTCGCAACTCGACGACCGCGAGCGCGACGTGTTGGGTGCCAGTGCCCTCGCATGGAGTGTGCCAGAGTATTCTTTGTTCAAGTAAGGAGGATGGACGTAGAGAAAATCAAACAGATTATCAACGATAAGCCTAACCTGAGTACCGCCCTCGGGATGGAGTTTCTCTCCACCCCAGAGGACGATACTTGTAAGGCATGCATGCGAGTCGATGAGCGCAACCGTCAGCCCTTCGGCTTCCTCAGTGGCGGTGCCTCGCTGGCCTTGGCTGAGAATGTGGCGGGAGTGGGTTCCTGCAGTCTCTGTCCCGGCTGTGCCTGTGTGGGCATCGAGGTCAGTGGCAGCCATGTCAAGGCAGTGGCCGAGGGCGATACCGTCACGGCCTATGCCCGTCTGCTCCACAAGGGTTCCACCCTCCATGTGTGGAATGTGGATATCAAGGACACTTCGGGCGAACTCATCTCCAATGTCCGAGTCACTAACTACATCATCAAACAGAAGAGGTGATGGCAGCATGGGCTCTTTATCGCCTGCCTCATGCAGACCATTACGTACGTATCCGGCAGACCAGCGGCGAGCCTGAGGCACTGCTCTCGTGTGCACAGCTCAATGGTCGCGAGGGTTTTGTCGTGGCTCCTTTCGACATCCGTCCGGATCAGCCAGTCCTCCTCATCCGTCCCGATGCTGTCGAAGCGTATCCTCTACCCGGAAAATCCGGCTTATCCGTTTTATCCGGAAAATCCGGGATATCTTCCCCCTCCCCCTCATACGCCGTCGATTTTGCCAATTTCCACGCTCAGTTGCTTTCTGGCACTTTCCGAAAGATAGTCCTTGCGCGCTGTGCCGACGAGAGTACCGCCTGTCCCCTTGCTCCCGAAGAACTCTTCTTCAGGGCCTGCCAGCGATATCCCCGGTTGTTCATCTCTCTCGTCTATACCTCCCTGTCAGGCTATTGGCTGACGGCGACACCTGAGATCCTGCTCGAGAATGACGGCCCCCAGTGGCGTACCATCGCCCTTGCGGGTACCATGAAGTTGGAGGCTGACCAGTTGCAGGGCGAGGGAGAGACCGTCACCTGGAGTACCAAGAACATCCAGGAACAACGCTATGTGGCCACTTATCTGACGGAGTGCCTCGAACGGTTCACAGGCGACTTCCGTGAAGAGGGCCCCCGCACCGTCCGTGCGGCTAACCTCGTCCATCTGCGCAGTGACTTCACCTTCACGCTTCCCGATACCCTTCATGTGGGTGACCTCCTGCATGCGCTCCATCCCACACCAGCCGTCTGCGGACTGCCCAAGCAGGATGCCTTCCGCTTCATCACCCACAACGAGCATACGCCTCGTCGCTACTACAGTGGGTTCATGGGACCCCTCAGTATCTGTTCCCCTCTTCCCTCCACCCACCTTTACGTATCTCTCCGCTGCATGAACATCGAGGGCTGTCAGTACCACCTCTATGCTGGCGGAGGACTGCTCAAAGACAGCATCCTCGAGCAGGAGTGGCTCGAGACCGAGGCAAAACTCGAAACCATGCGTTCCTTATTATATTAATATGTATAGCAACAAAGAAAGCGTTAACATACTGACGAGCCTGCTCGTCGCCTACGGCATCCGTCACGCCGTGGTGTGTCCGGGCAGTCGCAACTCCCCCATCGTCCACAATTTCCACGAGTGTCCAGACATCGCCTGCTATCCCGTCACCGACGAGCGCTCGGCAGGCTTCTATGCCCTGGGCATGTCACTGGAACTCGATGAGCCGGTGGTCGTGTGTGTCACTTCCGGCACTGCCCTGCTCAATCTTGCCCCTGCTGTCGCTGAGGCGTGGTACCAGCATGTACCGCTGGTGGTCGTCTCTGCCGACCGTCCCCCGCAGTGGATTGACCAACTCGACGGGCAGACGCTGCCGCAGCCCGATGCCCTCGGACGATTTGTGGGCAAGAGCGTGAGTCTGCCTGACGTAAGCGACTTAGAAAGCCACTGGTATTGCAACCGTCTCATTTGTGAGGCCCTGATGGAGGCCGAAAGCAGAGGTGGGCACCCCGTACATATTAACGTGCCTTTGGCAGAGCCACTATTTGTGTACGATGTCGAGGCCCTGCCCTCCGAGGACAGAATCGTCCAGCGAAGCGGAACCGTCGATGCCTATGATGTAGAATCCTGCGGCCTGAGAGAGGATTTCTGGCAGGCGGCGCGCCCCATGATTGTCATCGGACAAAACCGGGAGTCGTTCATGACTGATGACCAGTTGCAGGCATTGATGGAGCATTGTGTGGTGCTCTTCGAACCTCTGGGCAGCGATCAGGGAGCATCGCATTTCGACGTGGTACTCTCTGCCCTGGGCGATGATGAAAGCCTGCTGCCCGATTTCGTTCTGTATGGTGGAGGCACACTGGTGAGCAAGCGTCTGAAGCATTTCTTGCGGAAGGCTACCAAGGCCGACTTCTGGGAGATCTCCGAAGACGGACTGCTGCACGACACTTTCATGCGCACCAAAGGGGTGCTCGAAGGCAGACTCTCCAGCGTATTGCTGAGTCTGGAAACCATCATGAAGGAAGCAGCCGATTTCGAAGCACTTTTTGAAAAGTCGTTTGGTGATTTGCCCGATACCTCCGACTACGTCAGCCATTGGCGGCAACTGCTCCGTCGGGCTGCTGATACGACTGAGACTTTCGAGCCACCTTATTCGCAGATGGCTGCCGTACGCCTGCTCGAGCAGAAGTATGCCGGGGCCGATTTCCCTGCCAATTTCCACTATGCCAACTCCACGTCGGTGCGGCTGGCCTGTATCTACTCTTCGGGCTACGTATACTGCAACCGTGGCGTCAATGGCATCGAGGGTTCTCTGTCGACGGCTGCCGGCTTCTCTGTAGTGGCACCGCGAAAGGTGATTTGTGTCATTGGCGACCTGAGTTTCTTCTACGACCAGAATGCCCTGTGGAACCAGAACCTGCGCGGCAACCTGCGCATCCTCTTGCTCAACAACGGGCGGGGCGGCATCTTCAACATGCTGTCAGGCCTGGAGCAGAGTCCTGCCCGCGATGCTTTTGTTGCAGCCTCACACCACACCTCTGCCGAAGGCATCTGCCGTCAGAACGGCGTCGCCTACCTCTCAGCCTCCAGCATGGATGAGCTGCAGCCCGCAGTCGACACGTTGTTGAATATTGACAGCCAGCGTCCCGTCCTCCTCGAAGTGTTTACCGATGCCGAAGCCGACGCTCGTGCCTTCCGTGATTTTTATCAGAGTTTCAACCTGTAGCTATTTGTAGAAAGAAATAGGGAGCGTATGATTAATTTCAAGTTTAACAAGCATCTGAACCCCTGGGGGAAAGGATTCCTTACCAGTGTGCTGGGCACTACCGTATCCATCTTGCTGACGTTTGGAACGTCAGCCTTGGTTGACAGCAAGATGCAGGCAGACGTACAGCGGCAGACGGCCATGATGGTAATCCACGACATCGATATGTGCGTCAAGAAAATGGAGGAGATGGCCAAGGATGAGGAGACATGTAATGATGCCATCCAGTATGTCCTGGCGCATCTCGACCAGATAGCGTCACTGCCTGAGGATACGCTTGAGTTGGCGATGGATATGCTGACTGAATACTCCAGCGAGCATAACTACTTCGATGATGCCAAGGAGAACATCTTCAAAAGCAGCCAGGACATCTGGGGCAATCTCGACAATATGGCGTTCATTGACAACATGGAGCGATTCTATCGTGAACGGCGTGACCTTGTAAATGCGATGAAGACCGACCCGGTTTTCCTGCACCCTATATCCTATCAGGAATACTTCCAAATGAGGATTAACGCTACGTCAAGCGACTACTCTGTTGACCCTGTTGCCATATTGAAGGAAAAGCTGAGGGAACCCAGGGTGAAGTATCGCATCGACTTTTCTGCAAATCGGACAAGGCTTTACCGGCAATATGCACAAATGTGGAGGGACATCAGCGACCGCAACAAGTTCATCATGGATATCAGCGACGAGGAACTGGCAGCCTATATCAAGAACAGCCAGCGGAGCGGAAGCTCTGTCGGCAAGCGTGACATGACGGGGCAATGGGAGCGCATAATGGACGGCACGGATGTCATCTACTACGAATTCCTGGAGAATGATTCCTTCCGCAGAAAGCGAGTGGGGCGTTATCCCTATATTCATCTTGTTAAAACAGCAGCAGGCAGCACCCCGTCGTGGATGCTGTCTGTTTTTGTTGTCTCTATGCAGTTCAATTATTGGATTTTTCAATTTATTGAATTAATTGAATTAATTGGCCTCAATATTTTTCTAATTCCGAAATAATCCATACTCTGACTTCGTCGAAGATAGGTTGCATCTCAGAAATACTCAAATAAATTTGGTATTTCGTTCTATTTGCACTATCTTTGCACCAGATTTTGCATCAAGAGTGGCTACATTAGCCCACCAACCGGCCTGAAGGAGATCGTTGGCAGCGGTGGTAAAGAGATGCGAGTGAGAATGTTTAATTCACATCCTCATCAGATGATAGGTCACGGAACCGCTGGCAGCATCCTCACCGCCAGAAAACACAAGCCCAGATGGTCAATGGTCATGGAAACGATGGCAATCACCTTCAGGCTGCTTCCGCTCAGGCTACCCAGTCTAAGGCAATCCGTCATCCCTTCCTGCGTCTTCTCTTTTTCTTTCCCAAAAAGTTAATAGCGACTCTCAGGCCAGTTTCAAGCGCCTGATTGTATGTCGGACACTTGGTCGTCTCACGCATCATCCCGTCCTTACGGTTGATGATGACGGCATAGAACTTTCCGACCTGATTGAAGAATACCTCACGATAAACAAGAACGTCCAGCCTCTTGCGCCTGCCTATCCATGCCTGTACCTCCTGAAGCGAGGGAGCAGGAACAGAATCCTCCTGATACTCTGTCAGTACACCCTCCTTATAACAGAAAGGCGTTGCATCAGAGAATCCCTGTCTTTTCAAAGACCCAGCCATGGATTCACTGACTATCGGCAGAACTGGCTGTAGCATGATTACAGAAGATCAATGGCAGCATCCATCTGCTCCTTGAAACCGTTCTCAGCCTCCTTCAGCTTTCCGAGGTATTCCTCACTGATGGCATTCAGCTTTGCCTTGACGATGGTAGCGACAGCATAGTCCTTGCTGAAAAGCGACTCATCCTCGATATCGAAGTTCTTACCCAGAAGCCCCTCCAGAGAGACAGAACGGGAATAGAATAATATCGTGGCTAAGAACAATGGAGAAAGTATGTTGTCACCCTTTTCGATTCTGTGGATCATCATCTGCGTTGTGTCCAGCTCGTTGGCCACCTCCGTCTGTGTCAGGCCGAGACGCTGGCGAACCAGCTTGAAGCGCCGTCCCATCTCCTTGACATCTACATTCTTGATAAGTTCATCCATAAATTATCAATTTTGATGCAAAAGTAATAATTAATTCTTGAAAACCAAGAAAATATATAAGAATTTATATAATTAGGACTTGTTTTTACCTCTATAATACACATTTGTCACATCAAATGAAGAAAAAAGCCCACCCGAAGGTGAGCTGTAGATTGTAAGCGTTCAGTAGCTGAATCCGTGACCGTTCCACTTCAGCGTCTTCTGTGTCTTCTTGCCATCTTCATGCCACGTCGTGACGATGATGTCCTTCCCCG
>ODAI011040113.1_pt1 | contig 12708 bp, 8 predicted proteins | sample 1539321 | NCBI WGS metagenome assembly ODAI01 (sample SAMN02144231, study PRJEB22623) | gut metagenome | biome: sheep rumen | host: Ovis aries | place: New Zealand | reverse complement strand
GTGCATATAGAGCTTGTCCGTTCCCGGCAGCTCGTCCCAGCAGGGTCCGCCAAAATAGGACCTCCAGTTGGTCGGCAGCTTCCCGTCCGGGTCCTTGTCCCGCAGGTAGAAGTACCCGCCGTACTCTCCGTCCGGATCTTCACAGGCCTTTTTGAACCACTCGTGCTCGTCCGAGCAGTGGTTGACGACCAGGTCCATCAGGATCGTCATATCTCTCTTTCTGGCCTCCGCGATCAGCTCCTCCATGTCCTGCATGGTGCCGAACCGGGGGTCGATCGCATAGTAGTCCGAGATGTCGTATCCCTCGTCCGCGAGGGGCGACTGGTAGATCGGGGAGAGCCAGATAATATCCACGCCCAGGTCCTTGAGATAATCCAGTTTGCCGATAATCCCCTGCAGATCGCCGATCCCGTCTCCGTTGCTGTCCATAAAGCTCTTGGGATAGATCTGATATGCTACCTTGTCATGCCACCATTTTCTTTCCATATCGGTCCTCTTCTTCTGCGTGCCTTTTTTATGCCCTGAGCGTCTGCCAGTGGGCGGGATTCTCATAATCTTTGGACAGTCCGTCGTCATGGTAATACTCATAGCAGGTATTGTCCCCGAACGAAACCGCCGTCAGGTCTGTGAAATCGACCTGGTCCACATACTGTCCGCCTTTGGAGAGCGGGATCATATGTCCCTCTCTGAGGAAGAAGACCACGTCGCTGAGAGGGACTTCCACATAGTGGTCGCCCGCTTCCAGCACGGTCTCTTCGATGACGCCCTCCCTTGTGTGGCGCAGCATCTTCATCCTCTCGGGCAGATATACATACCGCCCGGCCGCGTTCTGTTCGTATACCGGGGCGATCATGAGCTCTTCGCCCAGATAGAGCTGATCCTCGATCGTCCTGCAGCGCCTGTCGTCCGGATGGTCAAAAGCCAGAGGCCGGAACATCAGGTCCCCGCGCAGGACCGCTTTCATGTATTCGCTGTACAGATAAGGGAGAAGCTTATAGCGAAGCCCGATGATCTGTTTAAAGCCCTCCTGATCCGTGAACCGGTAGACCTCCTGCACGCGTGTCCCCATCTCGGAGTGGTTGCGCATAAGCGGCGTGAAGATGCCGAGCGCGTACCAGCGCATGACCAGGTCCTCCGTGGTATCGCTGCCGAAGCCGCCCAGATCCGCTCCCGTATAGATAAAGCCGCACATGTTCAGGGAAGCCGTCATCTTCAGGTTCATCAGAAGATGGGCCCAGTAGGACTTGTTGTCGCCCTGCCAGATCCCTCCGTAGCGGTGCATACCGACGCAGGACGCCCTGGAGAACAGGAGGATCCTCCTGTCGGGGCACAGGCGCTCGAAGGCTTCGCCCGCCGCTCTCGTCATGTTGAAGCCGTATAAATTGTGCACCTTGTCGTGGCGGATCATCTCTCCGCCCACGCGGTGATAGAACTTCTTGTAGTCCTCGGGATTGGCGGACAGGCTCCCCACCAGATTCTGGAAGTGGCTGAAGGCGTCGAGATCCAGATTCTGTCCGCCCTCCTTCATCCGCGCCAGCTCGTCCAGTACGTCCGCCAGTCTGTCCTCCGCGTAGAATATTGAGGGCTCGTTCATGTCGTTCCAGAATCCCTCGATCCCCTGGTCCAGGAGGAACTGATACCGGCTGCCGAACCAGTCCCTGGCTTCTTTATTGAGCATATCGGTAAAGAGCGAGCGCCCGGGCCAGACGGCGCCGACGAAGGGCTTTCCCTCCTCGTTGGTGCAGAAATATCCCTTCTCTATGCCTTCCTCGTAAACCGGGTATCCCTTTTCCTCCTTGACCGCCGCGTCGATGATCGGAACAAGGCGGATATGCTGCTCCTTCATCTCCTTCACAAAGCCCGCGAAATCGGGAAATCTCTCCCGGTTCACCGTAAAGTCCTTGAATCTCTCCATGTAATCAATGTCGAGATACACCATGTCGAGCGGAATGCCGGCCTCGCGGTGCCTGCGCACCACCTCGCGGACATCCCCCTCATTGACGTAGCCCCATCTGCTCTGTCCGTTTCCGAAAGCCCAGAGCGGCGCGATATAGCTTCTTCCGATCATCCTGCGGAACTGTCTGATAATGTCCCGCGGACCGCTCCCCTCGATCACATAGACGTCCAGATTCCAGTCGGACGCCGTGATCTTCAGTACGTTTATGTCCGTGTATCCGACGTCAAAAGTCAGAATGCCCGGATAGTCAATGAAGATCCCGAACTTTTCCCTTCCGTCGACCACCAGGAAGTTATGGGCCGCGTAGAGGGACCGGCGGTCTTCCAGATGCTTGGACTCGTCGCTGCACTTGCTCTCGTAGATCCAGCCTCTCTTGTTGATCCCGCGGACATTCTCGCCCAGTCCGTAGACGATGTCCTGCGGATCCATCCGGTAAGTCAGCGTCATCTCTTCGCCGCAGACTTCCATATATGGCATAGGCCCTGCCTGCGCGGGGATCTCTTCCGAAACGGATTCCGTGGCAAATACTCTGCCGAAACAATATCTTCTGATCATATATCCTCCGATCCAATCATGCCGCCTGCTCCGCCCAGGACCGCAGCGTCTGTTTACGGGTCTTCCTCTGTGAAGTAGCCGCCCTTGATCATGCCTTCCATGCCGTCGTAGTCCACCAGATACCAGCCGTCGCCCAGGTCCTCCAGAACCGTGACGTACGATCCGGTCGGGACGATTCCGAACAATGTGTCCGGATCCTCGGGATCGCGCAGGTTCACGGTCTCGGCGAGCCGCCTTTCCACTTCGCCGGCCGCCATAGCCCTGGCTCTCTCCTCGGCCTCCTTCTTTCTCTGTTCCTCTTCGGCCTTTTTCTTCGCCTCTTCCTCTTCGGCCTTCTTTTTGGCTTCCGCCTCGGCCTTTTTCTTTCTGGCTTCCTCTTCAGCCTTTTTCTTCGCCTCTTCCTCGGCCTTCTTCTTCGCCTCTTCCTCGGCCTTTTTCTTCGCCTCCGCCTCGGCTTTCTTCTTCGCCTCCGCCTCGGCTTTCTTCTTCGCCTCTTCCTCGGCCTTCTTCTTCGCTTCCTCTTCAGCCTTCTTCTTCGCCGCGGCCTCCGCCTTCTTTCTGGCCTCTTCCTCGGCCTTCTTTCTGGCCTCTTCTTCCTCTCTCTGAAGCCTTTCCTCGCGCTCGGCCTCCCAGTCCTCCACGAAGTAGCCGGACTTCACATATCCGACTGTCCCGCGGTAGCGGATCTTATACCAGCCGTCTTTCTTCTTGGTCAGGACGTCGACCTTGCTTCCCTTGGGCACTACGATCAGGACATTTCCCTCCTCGGGGCTGCTGAAGAGGCTCACGTTCTCCAGGATCGTCCTCCACTTGCGGCCGGCCTCCTCCTCGGAAGCCGCCTCGGTCGTCCCTTCCGCAGCCTCGGAAGTCTGCCCGTACATAGTGAAGCTTCCCTCCACATTCTCGTCCTTGGCGTATTCCATAGTCGCATATATGTCCTGAAAGGACCTCTCCGTGACCATGGACACTTCTCCTTCGGCGCCCTCAACCGTGTAATCCTCGACGGCTTTGCCGCATCCGGCCAGCGCCGCGCTCATGGCCAGCGCCAGGATCAGTCCTGCCGCCGTCCGTTCTTTGTATCTGCTCATATATAAACACTCCGATATGATCTTCTGAAATACAATCAATCATAACAATATGCGGAAAGCCGGTCAATAATCTTCCCGCAAACATACAGAGTTATTATAGCATTTTTACAACCGGCTCTCCACCACAAAGCTAAAGGCCGCCGCAGCGGGGTTTTTCTCCTCCGGCTGCGGCGGCCTGTTCTTTCTTTGCGGTTTATCACGCTTCCGCGTTCATTTCGCTGAGTATCTTCTCGGCGCTCACTATTTTGACGCTGAGAGCGAACAGCTTCGTAGCTGTCCTGAGGTCCTCCACCGGCGGGTAGGAGGGCGCGATGCGGATATTGGTGTCATAGGGATCCTTGCCATAGGGCCATGTGGCGCCGGCGGGAGTCATCTTGACGCCGCACTTCTTGCAGCGCTTGACGACGGCCTTGGCGCAGCCCGGCAGGGAGTCGAAGCTGATGAAATAGCCTCCGTAGGGCTTAGTCCACTCGCCGATGCCCAGTCCGCCGAGCTCGTTCTCGAGGATGTTCTCGACCATCTCGAACTTGGGCCTGAGGATGTCCGCATGCTTCTTCATGTGGACCATCAGACCGTGAATGTCGCCGAAATAGCGGACATGCCTGAGCTGGTTGACCTTGTCGTGGCCGATCGTCTGGATCTTGAGCTGGGACGTGATATCCTCAAGGTTATTGGGAGACGTCGCCAGAGCCGCGATACCGCTTCCGGGGAAGGTGATCTTGGAAGTCGAGGAGAACTTGTAGACCAGGTCGGGATTGCCCGCTCTCTTGCACTCCATCAGGATCTCGATCAGGTGATCCTGCTTGTGTTCGTACAGGTGATGCACGCCGTAGGCGTTGTCCCAGAAGATCCTGAAGTCGGGAGCCGCAGGCTTGAGCCTCGCGAAACGGCGCACGGTCTGATCCGAATAGGAATAGCCCGTGGGATTGCTGTATTTGGGCACGCACCAGATTCCCTTGATGGTCTCGTCCTCGGCGACCAGCTTCTCCACCATATCCATGTCAGGACCTTCCGGACTCAGCGGAACCGGGATCATCTCGATGCCGAAATACTCGGTGATCGCGAAATGTCTGTCATAGCCGGGCACAGGGCAGAGAAACTTCACCTTGTCCTGTTTGCCCCAGGGCGTATTTCCCATAATGCCGTGCGTCATGGCGCGGGCCACTGTGTCATACATGACGTTCAGCGAGGAGTTGCCGAAAATGATGATATTGTCGGGATTGTTCTCCATCATGTCGCCCAGAAGGACCTTGGCCTCCTGCACGCCGGTCAGGACGCCGTAGTTGCGGCAGTCCGTGCCGTCCTCGCACGCCAGGTCGGAGTCGGAACTGAGGACGTCCATGAGTCCCATGGACAGGTCCAGCTGCTCGACGCTGGGCTTGCCTCTGCTCATGTCCAGATTCAGATCCATCTTCTGATAGCTCTTATAGGTTTCCTTGAGCAATCTGAGTTCCTCAGTGAGTTCTTCTCTCGTCATTTCCGCATATGCCTTCATATTACTTTCCTCCTTGTCACGGAATCAGGCTGCCGTCCATATGTGAATTCTCATAAAACATTGTCAGCTTTAAAGATAAGTACGATTATATATGTTTTGTGTTGCTAATGCAATGAATATTTGTACTCCGGTATACAATTTTCTGTGCCGTAGATATCCCAACAGGAATGTGCTATCATAAGGAAGCCCTCTATTTTGCCGTTATAGCAAAATAGAGGGCGGAGCCCGGCGTTCCCCTGCACGAACAGAAAGGATATAACATGGGAAGACGATCCATCAGACCCGACAAGAATATCTACCAGCTCGCCAGAGAAGAGGCGGGCCTGACGAGAGAGAAAGCAAGCGGCCGGATGGCCGGCATCTCCGACGACCGCATCGAGAAGATCGAGAGCGGCAAAGTCAGCATCCGCCCCGACGAAGTTCTGCAGATGTCGCGCTGCTATAAAAAGCCGGAGCTCTGCAATCTCTACTGCTCGGGCGAGTGCGCCATAGGGATCGAGCAGGTCCCGGTGATCCGCGCCAGGGAGCTCCCGGAGATCGCTCTGGAGATCCTCTCCGTCATGCGGCTCCTGGAGGGCGAGAAGCACCTGCTCGTCGACATCGCTGCGGACGGCCGCATCAGCGAAGAGGAGGAGAATGGCTTTGCCCTGATCGTGGACCACCTCCGGCAGCTGTACGGCTCCATAGATTCCCTCAACCTGTGGCTGTCAAAGAATCCGAGGGACTGATGCCGTCAGCCGCGAATTCCCGGATCCTGTCCAGAAATGCCTGTCCGTACACGCCGGAATTCTTCTCCCCGACGCCGTAGAGGGTCTTCAGTTCCTCCATGCCGGAGGGGCGTTTGGCGGACATCTCATAGAGTGTGCGGTTCATAAAGATAAAATACGGGGGGATCTTCCTTTCCCTTGCGAAGGAGGAGCGCAGCTGCCGAAGCTCCTCGAACAGCCTGGCGTCCTCCGCGCTCAGCATCGCCTGGTAGTCGGCCGCCGCGGACGTACTGCGGCCGGAGCGGAGCGTGTACCTGGAAAGCTCTTTGCGCACTTCCTCCCATCCGTCTTTGAGGTAGGACCTGTAGAGCACGTTCAGGTCGACCGTCATAAAGACGTAAAACGCGCCCTTCTCCTGCTCCAGCTCAATAAAATCAGAGAGCCCTTCCGCGATGCCCCCCGCGGCATCCTGCTCCGCCGGCGGCTGGAGCTTCTGCAGCTCCTCCTCGGTGATGCCCGCCGGGATCACCAGCGCCGGTCCGTGAGGGATTTCCTCCCAGTCCGTCCTCACACTCCATCTCCTGTCCTTTTCAAGCATTTCAAAGACAGCGCTGCGAAAACTCAGGTAATTCATTTTACTCCTTTCCCGGACGGAAAATGAGAGCACAGTAAACGCCGTTCAAAGACAGGTAGGCCTCCGGCCCGCATCTTCCATCTGTAAACATATAAAAAAAATGGAAACTGTCACCGCAAAAGAACTCCGCGGTCCTCCGGAAGAATTCCGGTAAAGATATTGTACGAAGAAAAAGGGAGGAATGCAAAGTGTTTTTTGCATTCCTCCCTGCGTACAGCAATATTTTGCCCAAAGGCGGCTCTGCGGTCAGATTTTCTGCCTGGCGATCGCGCCGGCGATCCTGGCCGCCAGCTCCGCGTTGTTGACAAGGAAGGCCTTCTGGGACTCCACGCTCTCGTCCCCCAGATAATCCTTGATCCTGCCCATCATGTAGCCGGTGATCGCTTTGCCCATGACGTTGTTCTTCTTGACGTCCTTCATGGCCTCCTCGACGGCCTTCCTGGTGCGGACCGGATCCAGCTCGTACTCCTTGGGTACGGGGTTGACCACCAGAACGCCCCCGCCTATATTCATGATCTTCTTGATCTTCATGATCTCGGCCAGCTCCTCCGGCGTATCCATGCGGTAGGTCAGGCGGAATCCGCTGCCTCTTACCATATATTCGGGCATCCTGTCAGTGCAGTACCCGACTACGGGGACTCCCGCCGTCTCCAGATATTCCATGGTCAGCGACAGATCCAGAATGGGCTTGGTGCCGGAACATACCACCATGACCTGATTTCTCGCCAGCGACTCGAGGTCCGTCGAGATGTCCATTGTTTTCTCCGCGCCGATCTGCGCGCCCCCGATGCCGCTTCCGCAGGCGACCTGGATCCCGGCCATGGCCGCCGTCTTCACAGCGGCTGCGATCGTCATGACGCCGTCCTGTTTTTTGGCCAGAAGAACCGGGATGTCTCTCGCGGAGGCCTTGAAGATCGATCCTCTTCTCTCCTCCAGATAATCGATCTCCTCCTCTGTAAGTCCGACGTGGATCTGGCCGTTCAGGATCGCTGTAAACGCGGGCACTGCTCCCGACTCTCTCACTGTGTTCCTCATCTTCCTGGCAAAATCCGCAATGCCGGGGTAGATCATGCCTCCGAAGGTCGCGGCGCTCTCGATGGCGACGACAGGCCGGCCCTCCCTGAGCGCGCTCTCCACTTCGTCGGAAAATACAAGGTATCCCTCCTTGTCCGTGGCCGGCGCATCGGATGCCTGGGACGGCGCCGTCGTATCGGCGGCGGAAGCCTCCTCATGTACAGCTGAGAACATGTCCACGAAGTCCATCCAGGCCTCGAGATCATAGCGGATATCCGGCGACGCGACCAGCTCTCCTTCAGAATCGAGAAGATAACTGGAGGCCGGCTCCGGACTGCTCTCATCGCCGGACCCGCTGCCCTCATCCGCCCAGCCGCCGTCGCTCATTCTGTCCGTCTCAAGACCGACCCAGCCGTTCGCAAAAACATAGAGACTGGTCACCCACTCATTGGTCCCGGACAGGATGCTCTCTATGGAATACGACATTTCTTCGGATCCAACGAAGAAATCGTACACATTCTCCCTCACGTCGTCCTGCGTCAGTCCCATCCTGCTGACATGCGCGCTGGTGCAGGCCAGCGTCGCGCCGCTGATCACAGCGTACTCCCCGCTGTCTATGATCTCCGTGAGCCCTGCAAAAAAGGCGCGGTCCTCCAGAAGCGCGAGAAGGATCTCAGCGGGAATGAAGCTGTCGCTGTCATGCTCGGCCCTCCACGCCGCGAACCTGCCCTGCACCTCCAAAGAAGCCATATCTATAAGTTCACCCGCCGTGAACGGCGTTTCCACGATATCAATACTGCCAAACCGGTTGTAAAAGTCAGAAGTGATCATCCCCATAATCATTGCCTCCCTTTTCAACTATATAAGTTGTGCTATATACAACAAATTATATCACAATATCACGCGTGACTCTTTGGATTATTTAAGATCGCCTTGAAGATCCTGCCGCGGCGGGTTTTGACCAGATTCGGGAAATCCTGGCCACCGCGCCGGACCCCCATGAAATCATCAAAAAAGGGCGCCGCCCATGCCGATCGATCAGCAAGCAGGCAGCGCCCGTCTTCTATTATTCTGTCTTATTACTTTTTCTCCGGCTTTTCGTTGGTGTTGATCACCGTATCCGCGACGCCGTCGCCGTTTGAATCGACCAGAACCTTGTCGACAAGGCCGTCATCGTCCGTATCCACTGCGAGTCCGTCGATCTTTCCGTTTCCGTCCAGATCGATCGTGATCGCGTCCGATTTTCCGTCGCCGTCCAGGTCGTAGACCTCGATCTTGTCCTTCTCCTGCGCTTTCTTCTCTTCCGCAGCAGGCTCCGCTTCTACGGGCTCCGCAGCTTCCTCAGCAGGAGCAGGTGCTTCCTCAGCAGGCTCTTCTGCTGCAGGCGCTTCCTCAGCAGGCTCTTCTGCTGCAGGCGCTTCCTCAGCAGGCTCTTCTGCTGCAGGCGCTTCCTCAGCAGGCGCCTCCGCTTCCTCCGCCTCTGCAGGCTCTTCCGCTGCGGCATCCTCGTCCTCGAAGTCCTCGTCGAACTCGTCCACATCGTAGTCGTCCTTCTCGCTGTTCTTGAGCCAGTACGCTACGCCTGCCGCTGCTGCGGTTACCGCTGCCGTCCAAAATAATTTGCCCCAAATACTCATCTTTGCCCTCCATTTTTCTTAAAGAAGCTGATAAACGTTCCTATTGCAAGTAATTGTACACGGATTTGCCGAAATATCCATTACCAAATTGTGAAATTTGTATGAATATCTTCTTTCACCCAAGGCTCCAGTCGATATCCGTGCTCTCGTCGTCCTCTTCCTCCGCCTCGTCAAGGTCCTCGATCCCACACATGGCGATCCCTGCCTGCGCTGCTTTGGCGAGGAAGGCCGGGGCGTCTTCCTCCCTGGCCGCATAGATCGGCATGATCCTGCCTCTGGGATCCTCGATGTAAAGGATCCTGACGCCGTTGCGGCCCCATCGCTCGCCCAGCGTCCTGAGCCATCCCTCCATGCCGTCCGACTCCGAGAACCAGTTGGCGCTCAGGAGCAGGTGGTAGTGCTCCGCGATATCGTCCAGGCACCAGATGATATCCCCGATGTCGTCGCCGGGTTCAAAGCCCATCGCCAGGCCGTCCTGGATCAGGAACTCTATGAAGCGCGTGGTGCGCTCCTTATGCGTTGCGTTGCGGCCGACCGTCTCGAAGTAGTGCTCCGCGTTCCGGATCGTGTCCTTATTGATCGACATCATCCTGAGCAGCTCCAGGATCTCGTTTTTTTCTTGGTCCATCCTTACCTCCCTGTTTCTATACGATTTTCTTCCGGCTCAGCTGATCTGCCACTTCACGTGGCTTCCGCGGTCGTCCTTGGTGACGAGCAGCTGGTCCTCCATCTCATTCTTGAGTTCCGTGACATGGGAAATGATGCCGATCAGCTTGGAGCCGCCCGCCATCCTCTGCAGGACCTTCACCGCCTGGCTCCTCGCCTGGTCATCCAGCGATCCGAAGCCCTCGTCGATAAACATGACGTCCAGGTTGATCGAGGCGGAGGCCGCCTGGATCTGGTCCGCCATGCCCAGCGCCAGGGACAGAGCCGCCATAAAGGACTCTCCGCCGGAGAGCGTCCTGACCTCCCGCTCTTTTCCCGTCACTTCTGAGTATACCATAAGATCCAGCCCGCGGTTTCTCCCTTCGCCGGCTTTTGTGATGTCGAACATCCGCAGTTCGAACTGCCCCGCCGACATCTCCCGGAACCTCATGTTGGCCGAGATCAGGATCCGCTCCAGATAGTACCGCTGGACATAGGTCTCGATGTCCATTCTGCCGCCCGAAACCTTGCCGGACAGTCTGTTGTAGAGCGACTCGATCCTGGCGAACTCGCCGGCTGCCTCGCTCCTCTCCTGCATGCGGGGTTCCAGCGCTCTTTGCACCTCTTCGTCCGCCCGCAGCGCCGTCCGGATCTCCTCCAGCGCCTTCTGCGACTGCAAAAGCCGGCTCTCCGCCTCCCTGAGACTTTCTGCCAGCGCCTCGAGATCGGGCCTTTGCCTTCCTCCGACGGCTTCCAGCGCAGAGGCCTTTCTGCCCGCCGCTTCTGACTTTTTCCTGTAAAAGTCAGCGATCTCCGCCTCAAGCTCCCCGGCCCGCGCAGGACTGTAAGCCCCGGCCGTCTCCTTCCAGCTCTCCTCCGGGCACCCCTTGCGGGTCAAAATATCGTCGTATTCCTTCTTTCTGTCTCCGGCCTCCTCCGTCAGCCCGGGAAGATCCCTCCCGCACTGGTCAAGGAGCGCCTCCGTCCGCTCTCTCTGCGCCTTGGACTCCGCTGCTGCCGCGGATGCGGCTTTCAGAACGGCGTCCTTCTCTGTTTTGACTCTTTCCTGCTCTCCCAGCACCTTCAGCGCTTCCTCTCTCGATGGGAAGTCCTGCGAAGCGGCGAGCACACTGTATGTCTGCCTGGCCGCCGCCAGATCCGATTTTGCCTCGGAGGCGGCTGCCGTCTTTTCTTCTCTTTGCCGGGTGAGCTCCGCCTTTTTCAGGCCTGCTCCGGCGAGCGATTCCTGCACCTTCGCCAGGGTCCCGGCCTGCAGCGCGAGCTCCCGGGTCTCCTCTGTCAGCTTTTTGGTCCACTTTCCGAGCAGATCCGCCGCAGCCTGCGGCAGAAGCTCCTCCGGGAGGTCCCCCGTGCCGGCGATCCCGGCGCGCGCGGCCCCGTCAGGGTCCTGTTCCATGACCTCCGCGATCCTTGCCCGGAGCGCCGCCATATCCTCTCCCAGAGCGGCCGCTCTCTGCTTCACCCGGGCGATCGCTGTCCCCGTCTCCTGCGCTTTGGCCGTGACCTTTTCGCGCAGGCGCTCCAGCTCCCGGCTCTCTCTGTCCAGACTCTCCCGGCTGAGCAGACCGCCCGGGCGGGAGATCCTGCAGGGACTGGGATGCTCCGTGGAGCCGCACACCGGACAGGGCTTCCCGGGCTGCAGCTTCTGCGCCAGTATTCCGGCCTGCTGGTCAAAATAGGCATTCTGCGCCCTCACAAAGCCCGCGTTCCGCTCGTTGTAGCTGTCCCGCATGCTCTTAAACCGGTCCCTGATCCCGGCTGCCTGCGCCGATTCTGCGGCGATCTCTCTTCTCGTCTCTTCCGCGCTGCGGGCCTTCTCGAGAAGGGCGTTCAGCTCGCTGAGGCGGATCCGGCTCACTTCCAGTCTCCTGTCCGCGCCCTCCAGCTCCCGGGCCTTCGCCGTCCATGCCAGTTCTTCCTCCTCCAGCGTCTTCAGATCCTCTGCAGCCTTCGCTGCCGCCTCCTCCGCCTTCCGGCAGAGCTTTTCCTGCCGCCGCACGTTCTCCCCGGCCTCCCGGATCTTCTGCAGGATATCGAGCGCTCTCATGACTCTCTCCCTGACCTCCGTGTACCGGGCGAGCGCCTGCGCCTGCTCCTGCGCCGCGGACGCCTCCAGGTCCGCCGCTTCCTTCTCCGCCCTGGTCAGGGACGGCAGAAGCTCCGTCATGCGGGCCTTTCTCGCTGCCGTATCCGCCAGCTTTGTCCGCGCGTCCTCATACCGCAGGTAGACCGCGCGGATCTCATGGGCGTCCCTGATCGTCTTCCGAAGGGCCTCCTTTTCGCGCACCTGCGGCTCTTCGGCATCGCACGCCTCCAGCTCCCGGCTGGCTTTTTCCAGCTGCTGCTGCAGGTTCATGAGCTCTGTACCCGCTGTGCAGGCGTCCCTCGCGGCGTCTCTCGCTATTCTGTTTTTCTCGTGGGCCTCCGCAGACGCTGCCTCCTCCTCTTTCAGACGAGCGCACAGAAGACGCAGCTCCTCGAGAAAGCGCTCCATTGTATCGGAGGAATACCTCTCTCCGTGGATGATCCTGTCGCTGAGCGCCGAGAGCTCCCCGGCTCTCTCATAGCCGTCCGGAATGACTGTGTGCGCCGCCTCCGCCTGGCAGATATTGCGGATCCTCACGATCTCGGAGAGCTTGTCCTTTCTGCGTCTGTCCAGCTCGTCCGTCAGTTTCTGATACAGATCCGTGCCGAAGAGTTTTCTGAAGATCAGCTTCTTGTCGTTGGACTTTGCCCGCAAAAGCTCCATAAATTCGCCCTGCGCGATCATGGCGACCTGCATGAACTGGTTCTTGTCCAGTCCCCCGATCTCCGTCAGCTTCTCTCCGACCTGCTGCATGTTCTCTATGACGCGGCCGTCCGGCATCGTGAGGCTGGCCGTCTCCTTCTCTTCTTTGAAGCTGTTTTTGCCCTTGCGTCTGAGCGGCCTGATGTGGCGGGGCGACCGCCCGACCG
>ODAI013420053.1_pt1 | contig 12709 bp, 14 predicted proteins | sample 1539321 | NCBI WGS metagenome assembly ODAI01 (sample SAMN02144231, study PRJEB22623) | gut metagenome | biome: sheep rumen | host: Ovis aries | place: New Zealand | reverse complement strand
TTTCCATTTGCCAGTAACAGCATCTTTGTACTTTAAACGAGCTTGCCAAGGCTTACCTTTCCTCTTAGTTAGTTGTTGTACATGGTAGCTTTCATACTTCATTATACTTGCCTCCTTTAGCAGAATTGTAACGCAAATGTTACGCAAAAGCAATAAAAAAAGTGGGTTTATGAAAACCATAAACCCACCAATTTCAATGTTTTTAAGTAGATTGGTTATATGCGCGGCATTCCGCAGCACTGACAGAAAACGCTCTTAAACCTTTGTATTTCAGCCATTTTGAAATAATTGTTCCGCATAGTGTTACGCATATTTGCACCATTTTTTTTATCACTACTTATACCTTACCTTCTAGCTTATCTATATCTTCTGCATTTTCTTTTATTCTTTCAAAAGCAATATCAACATCCTTCTCTAAGCTATACATTCTTTCAATTAGTTGATTATGCTTATCTTGCTTTTTTTCAAGCGCTTCAATCTTCTCTTGCAGAACAGCAAGTGTTTTATTGTTTAATAACCAACTACCAAGAAAACTAAAGCAACCAGTTATTAGCGCCACTATCACTATATCTGACATTGTAAAACCACCTCATCAACCTCCATACTCTAACCTTCATTTATAAGTGGCTGCGCGGGCCGGTGAATCCATTAACTTATTATTCTTCTTAGTAGAGAGTATTACCACTGATATAAAGTTCAAAGATAGTAACATAAGAACAATTAGTTCCATCAAGGTTAAAACCACTAGTTCCTACTACTTGGTAGCCAGAACTTGGAGTTATTGTATAGGCTCTTTTTTATATAAAAATTTATGATGTTTTACCCGTTGCAATTATAAAATTAACACCAATATATGGTGGCATATTTTCATGCGCCGTTGCAGCTCCACTTGAACCACCTGCATAACCTGTATTGTTTGCGTTAGTAGTATGTGTATGAGAACCACCTGTGTTAGAAGCTCCAGTAAAAGCATTGTTTTTATTAGTCGTACCACGACCCGCACCCGCATAAGTTAATGGATTGTCACTTGTGCTTGTACTTCCGGTTGCCACATTACAAACCTGTAACGACGGCTTAAAACCAGCATACGTACTCATACTCAATGCTGGAATACTATGTCTATGATATGGCATATTTGCAGCACTAAGCGTTACTTTTTCCGCACCACTACCACTTGCAAGTGCGTGGTTGGTATGCCCTGAGGCGGTGCCGTTTCCGACGCCTATTGGAAAGCGTCCACGTAGGTCGGGTACCCTAAAATAACTGCTACTAGTAGGTGCAACCCATCCTTTGCTCGTATCTCCGTATATGTCACCTATAGTCGCGTATAGTTCAGGATAATCCGTCTTTAAATATTGACTTCCGTCGCAAAACAACCAACCTGTCGGAGTTGTAGAACCCGCGAACATTTGTATCATGCCAGCGAAACCTTGAGCCATAACGTTACCATTCCAATCAACTACAAAAGCATTACTTCTTTCTGCACCTATGTTTGTAGGCGACCAATCGCCGTTACCTATTACAAAAGCGTATTTTGGTATCGGAATACCATCATAATTTATTAAATCAGAAGCTGTAGCCTCGACGTTAGATATGCCAAATACGGTTTGTGCCGCATGCGCAATAAGTTCGTTTCCATGCGCAAAAGCATTGAATCCATATGCTTTTGAGTAAGAACCTCCTACATGAGATGGACCCGTATCAGTATTCAAAGTATCTTCCCAGTATGCTTCTGTTTGACTTCCTTCTGCGTGTGAATACCTACCTGCGATTGTTTTATAACCTTCTGCGTGACCAGCATAACTAATAGCAGAAGTATTAATACCTTCTGCAAAGCTATATGGGCCACTGGCTACACAATTATAACCAGCCGCAGTAGAATATGCGCCTTTATCTTCTCCACTCTTTCTAAGTCCAATAGTAAAGTATGGTAAAGGAACGCTTGAAGGCGTAAGAGATGCGTCAATTACTCCAGTTTCTTGTAAAAAACTTGTAAGCTGTGTTGAGCCATCTGGCGCAAACATAGTAATACCAAGTGAACTTAAATTAAGATGCGCCCTATTATTAGCGCCAATAGTAGTATCTGTTCCAAATGTAGCTAAAGCATTTCCAGCAGTTGGAACATTATTGTTCCAAGTTAACTCTCTAACATCAAAGCTACCATTAGCATTAACTAAAGCTCCAACTGTTTGGCCAACTTTACCAACTAATACACCATTACTATATTCTCTAATTATAGTTAAAGGTGCTTTATTACTCACATCTGCTAAATCTGTATTAAACTTACTTTCTGTTCCAGCATATCCACCACTAACCGCGCTCTGGTAAGCAGTTTTGCCATTTGTTCCATCTGTAACAGTTGTAGTTGTAGTTGTTCCATCACCACTAACCGCAGTTATTGTAGCAGTATTACCAGATTTGCTTACACTAATGGCCGCATCATTACCATCTTCACCTTGCGGCCCTTGGATTCCTTGAATACCTTGTATTCCTTGTTCTCCCTTATCACCTTTATCACCTTTTGCACCATCGGCAATAGTAGCAATTGTAGTTCCATCTACTTTAATTATTGTATTTGTTCCACTCTTGGTAGCTGTGATAGTAGGAGTATCTCCATTCTCACCATCAACAACTGTTCCAATCACAGAGCCATTAGAATAGATAGTAGTAGTGTTTCCACTCTTTGAAGTAGTGATTGTAGGAGAAGTACCATCAGTTCCATCTTTTACTGTTGCAACTGTCGCGCCATCTACTCTTATTGTAGTTGTAGTTCCGGATTTTGAAGCGGTGATTGAAGGAGTATCACCTTTGTCTCCCTTATCACCTTTATCTCCCTTGGCGCCATCGTTTATTACAGCAACATCAGTACCATCAACAGTAATTACTGTTGCGCCACCACTCTTTGAAGCAGTAATCTCTGGAGTATCACCTTTTTCTCCTTGCGGCCCTTGAATACCTTGTTCTCCTTGAACCCCTTGCGGCCCTTGCGGCCCAGTAGCTCCAGTAGCTCCAGTTTCACCTTTTTCACCAGTATCACCTTTATCCCCTTTTGGGCCTTGGATACCTTGCGCGCCGTCATCAACTCTTATTAAATCAGTTTGTGTTTCTGCTCTAATCATATTTATCACTCCTCTGTGTATAACCTACACAGTATTTTCTCTTCTGTTTCAGTAGAACTAACAATGTAACTAAAGCCAGTTCCAACTAATTTATCATTTCTATACCATCTAATTTGTGCATTTGCGCCAAACTGTTCTTCTAAATCATATTGTGTATTAATTGCTGTAGTTCCTACATAAACAGTAGCGCTTAATACAGTAGTAATTGCTTGGTTATGAAATATGTTTCCACCACTTGAAATAACTGAAATATTTATTCCATCTAATCCATTCTTGACTTTTGCTGAAAACTCAGAAGCTAATTGGCTAACAATAGCTGATACTCCACCTTCTTTAATCTTGTACTCACCAAGAACAGCTTCAACACTTTCTCCAGAAACAGATACAACTAATTGTAAAACTCTAGCTTCTAAGTAAAGTTCTCCTTCATTGTCAACTATATTTATCCTATCTCCTACCTTAATGTTGTCTGGGAGATTGATAATATTACATTCATAGTTAACTTCTGGGTAGCATAGCTTCTGCAACTCTGCGCGAGCTTGTCCAGCAAGAGTAGCTTTATTAGTAGTATCGTAGCTAAACCTCTTTACAATCAATCCATCTGAATCTAAAGCTGAGGCCCACCTTTTCATCTGAGTAGTATTTCTCATTTGTCCAGTGGTAGTATCAACAGAATAAACATCACCTTTATCATCTGTATAAGAGTAAGAGTAGCCTTTTAAGTTGATAGGTGTATTTGAGTTTTCCGGAGTGCCGCCTTCTACTTCTAAAGCAGTAGCCAGATTACTAATAGACTTCTTAGTAACAATATTATTAATATCTCTATCTAATCTCAGCTGCGCCACTGGCTCTAAAGAACCTCTCTTTGGAATAAGGTTAATACACCTTTGTTGAACTACCATTCTTTCAATTACAAATGAATAATACATTTCACAGCCAAATAAGTTTGCAACTGATTTTATTCTTTCAACAACTGTATTATCTCCATCCCAAGTATATGATTTAGTATCAGTTGGAGTGCCATATAATTTAACTGTCCATTCAGAAGGAATAAACGCATTAATCATCTGTTGTAATGTTTTATCAGTTTGTGTTGAAGGCCCAACTATTTTATTAATCAAATCTAACCCAGCATCTTCAGCATAAATGTTAACGCTATTGTTCAAAGTATCAAATTCTGTTTCAATAATCTGATACAAACTATCATAAGTATTTTCGCTGTCCGCAAAGGCCGCGCCAGAACCCTTTATAATAAAGTGGCCTTCCTGCGCCAGCTTCTCTACTTCTTCTCTTGGCTTTCCATTACAGTGAATGGTACAAGTAAAGATATTGCAACCAGTATCAATATCTTCTGTAGTAGTATCTTCTATAATTCTTAAGCCTTGAGGAAGGCTTGTTGAAGCCATCCCCAAAACTTCTAATTGTCTATCAAAGAAATATACAATCATATAAACACCTCATTATACATAATCTTTAATACCGGCTTATAACTAGTATTAACCCAAGGACTCCAAGAAGCTTGTATTATGTTCTCTCCTTTGGTAAGCATGAAGCTTTCCCAATCATTAGCTAAAGCTCCATATTGAGGCGCAAGCTGGCCTTCTTCGGTTCCAACCCTTTTCAATACTATTGAAGCATCGTTACAATCAGCTTCAACAATATCACCAGCAGTAAATACATTCTTAGTATCCGCAAAATGCGCGCCAGCAAGTTTTGTAATCTTTATTGAACTTACTGCGTTTGTTTGAAGCGCCGCAGTAGTCTTATTTTGTCCAAAGTGCATTGATACTTCACTTGCTAACCCCATATCTAAATTACCAATTGTAAATGTTCTTGCTGCCAAATTACCAATCTTAAAAGTGAATGAAGCTCCATTCCTTTTGATTGAAGAATTGAGGTTACTTTGAGTATAGTTATAGCCAGATAGAACTTGTCTTGTTTTCTTTACTGTTTTTGTTTTCTTTACTTTCTTTTTCTTTTGCTTTACATAGTGTGTCTCTTTTACGGTATATGTTTCTGTTTTATAAATTGGTGTTCTTTTACAGTAACCAAAGTTTGTGTTGTAATTAGATAAGTCAATAGTTGCTGTTCCTCTCTGCGCGCCATTGACAATATATCTAACAGTACCATTGTTACCATTAGCTGTTTTCTCAATTACAAACCCAGCAAGCATAGTTCCTGAGGAAGTATAGGCGCCACATTCAAAGCTACCCATTTGGGCCGCATTATTGCAGCTTATTCTATGAACTAATGCTATTTCAAAGTTCTGCGCGCCATTAGGAATTGAATATCTTAATATTGGGCCATGCCATGCTGTGCCAGAACCATAAGAAGGTTTAACATATTTTAGGCTTTGGCCGCTCCCTTTATTCCAATAAGTATCAGTAATAGTTTGGTTAGCAGAACTAGAGCCAGTAATAGCCTTATTTCCCCAAGTATAGCCACCAGTTGTAGTAAAGCCACTAATAGTGGTTAGTGTTCTATTCAGTATTTGCGCTGCTTGTGAAGAAGCATCTAAATCAATTGCATCTGGGTTACCAAGCTGGATTATATTCTCTTCTTCATCCATGAAAGCTACAAAACCACAATCTCCATCTTCACTATAATCTCCACCTTCCAGCGCGCCTACAAACTCAGCTTGTAATATTGGCCTAGATGGATAAGTGCCATTATAGTGGATTAAGAATTGAGCAGAACTATCATTATATTCAACTGGCTCTGCAGTATATATGTTTGTTGAATACTTAAACGGGTCTGCGCATTTAACTGTATAACTACCTACACAGAAGGTTCCAAACTTCTCTTCTGGTTCATTTACATATATTGTTCCAGTAATGAACTTTTCTACATCGTCATTAAACTGTAAATCTACTTCTTCCTCATCAAACATTCCAAGCAGCTTAGTATATTTATCTCTGTAATCTCCATTCTCATCTGTTTCAATTACAAAGCTTATTGTTATTTCTCTTTCTGGGTATCTTGTATAATCTACAACACTTCCATCTTTCTTATATGAGTTAGAAACAATCTCCTTAGTTAATACTTCTCTTCCTCTTGAGTTAATTGTTGTAAAGCCAGAAATAACATCTTCAACATACATTCCATTTACTTTAACCGCATCTGCGGCTAAGTCATTTCTTTCTCTTGTCATTGTTACCTCCTTAAACAATACCCAAAGCTCTGTTATTTCTTCTCTCTAATGTATTGATTTCTGTTTTCATAAATGGCGCAGTTGCTTGCGCAATTTGCTTACCATTCACATTAACCGCAGTATTGATATTCATACCGCTTAAAGCGTTTAACATTGTTGAAGCTAACTTATCATAATCAATAACAGTAGCTTGAACACTTGGCGCGCCTTCAGCTTGTTTCATTTTTGCTTGCTGATTAACCCATTTTCTATATTGGTTAGTTTCTGCAGCAGTCAAAATTGTTTCACCTTTATGGAGTTCCGCTTCATATCCATCATAAGGAACTTCTCTTAAACCAATTCTCTTCTTTGGCTTTTTTCCGAATAGCGTTTCTTTAACAGTAGTAAAGGTTTTCTTTCCTTTTTGTCCTAAGATATCCTTCCACTTGTTATAAATATCCTTCATACTGCTTAATACAGATGAAAAGCCCTTTTTAGCAACCTCAAATGTTTTCTTTTTAGTTTGTCCTAAAATGTTTTTCCATCTATCATAAATGCTCTTTGCAGAACTAATCATTGATTCAAAACCAGACTTTGCAACAGAATATGCCTTGCTTGCCTTTTGGTTTAAGTTGGACTTCCATTGGTTCCACATGGCCTTAGCCTTGTTCTTAACCTCATCAAACTTTTTCTGCGCCATTTGATAGGTTTTGCTAGCTGGCTGCTTTATGACTTTATCCCAAGCTTTCTTAACTGTATCAATAGCTTTTGTAGCCACCTTTGAAGGTTTAAGAACAGTAGCAAAGGCTTTACTAACAATACCAAGTGCTTTTTCAATTCCCTTCACTATATACTTCATAATTGAAGTACCTAAATCTAAGAAGAGCTTTGGAATGTTCTTAATCGCAGCTACAGCTAATTTTCCAAGTGCTGCGAGCAACTGCGGCAGCGCCTTTAAGATACCAACAATTAGGTTCTTAACAATATCAATTCCAGCTTTACCCATACTGCCGCCAGAAGCTTTACCAAGGTTTTTAGCAAGTCCATTGATAGCTTTGGTTAATCCTTTTAATATCTTTCCAGGAAGTGTAGCAACCCATTTAAGTATCTTTGCTATGAATTTTGCAGTATTGCCACTGAATAGCTTTGGAATTGCCGTAAATACCGCATCAACCAATCCATCAACAATTTTCATAATTACTGGAATTACATTTTTAGCTACTGTTCCAATAGATGAGAAGAGCTTACCTAATGACTTGCTAATCTTCTTTCCATTTCCGGAACCTAGAGAAGTTAAAAAGTTCTCCCATGCGGCTTTGGCCATATTTACAGAACCTTCTATTGTTTTGCTTGCTTCTTTTGCAGTAGTTCCAGTAATTCCTTGTTCTTTCTGAATTGCATGAATAGCATCAATAACATCACCAAAATTATCAATATTGTAATGAATACCAGTTAGCTTTTCTGCGTCTTTGAGTAAGCGCTGCATTTCTGTTTTGGTTCCACCATAACCCAGCTTTAAGTTGTCAAGCATTGTATAGTTACCTTTGGCAAAACCTTTATATGCGCTTTGTATCTCTTCCATGCTAGTGCCGAAAACATTAGCATTATCTGACATATCCCTAATTGCTTTATCTGATTTCTTGGCGGCCTTCTCAGTATCACCTCCAAGAGATTTTATTAATGAAGCGCTGAATGAAGTAGTAAGTTCCATATACTTGTTTGCAGAAATACCAGCAGTTTTATAAGCCTTTTCCGCAAATTTCATTATTGTTTTAGAACTTTTCTCACCAAAAAGCTTTTCAACTCCACCACTTAATTGTTGATATTGAGAATAAGCGTCAAATGCGGCCTTACCAATCTTCATTATTTGTTGAACAGCATAGGCAGCCGCAAAAGCCTTAATAAAGCCTTTAACCTTAGTACCAAGGCCTTCTGTTTTCTTGCCAGTTCTGTCCATTTCATTAGATATAGAGCTTAACCCTTGTTTGGCTTTCCCATCCTCTACATCTATTCCTATTTTAAGAGTTCCTAAATCTAACATTTATTTATCACTCCTATTATATTTCTCTCTCAACTTTTCTCTGTCTGGTTCTGTTTGAGTAAGAACCCAACAGTTCTCTAAATATTCCCTACCTTCCTCTGTTTGTCCTAACTTATCAATCAGCGCATCTTTAGCAAGTAGCTTAAAAGTTACACAATCTAACTCAACTACTTGGTTAAAGTCTAATCTTGTGTAGTCGCTTACTAACTTTAAATCTCCAGTTTCTGTCATTAGGTAAGGCGCGCCTTCATCATCATCATTAGAAGGTAAAGTAGGGAATACTATTCCCCCAATTCTTGGTTAATTGTATTCATATAATCTTCAAGAATAAGGTTTATTGTGTTTAAGTCTAATTCATCAAAATCTTCTTCAGTAAACTCTCTATGGTTAATGTTGCTTTGCAGTACCTCTCTTACAATTCCATTAAGAGTATCAAATTGTTCTTCAATACTTTCAATGTTCTCCAGCTTAACCATTCTCATAAGTAAATCTTGTTTTGGGAGCGGCAGCTGCAGCACTTCACCATCAAACCATTTAAGCTCATAATATTTTTTTCTTTTAGTTAAATCTAACATTAATCTCTCCTCCAATAAGATATAAAAAATGGGAAGGGGAATTTTCCCCTCCCCTTATTGATTAAGCGCTAACTTCTTCTTCAAATATGATTAAAGTACCATCTGCATCATTAGGAACAGCTTTAAACTCTGCATTAATAACAGTTTCAGCATCCTTAGCAAATGCCATTTCAAAACCACTTTCATTAGAACCTACAATAGTAATTCTAATATCACCATCTACACTATCTTCATGCACGAATCTAATAACATAGTTCTTTCCATCAAAGTTACCAATACCACCAATCTTAACTGTTTTCTTTCCAGTTGTGCTGGTAACTCTTGCAGTTGAAGTAAGCTTTGCTAATGTATCACCATTCCAAGTCATTACACCAGATTTAAGAATTGCTTCTTCCTCTGTTAAATACTTCTTAGATACATAGCCTAAATCATCTTTAGCTTCATAAAACTCTGGTGTGTATTCAAGAGTAGCGCCGCCTTGAATGTAGCCGATTAAGTTAGCAGCAGTTTCAAGAACATTGTCTGCTGGAATCGTATAAGCATTACCGCTCTTGGTAGCTTCTGCAACATATAACTTTCCAGAGCCTAATACAATTTTGTCACTCATTTGTTTTCGCTCCTATGTATATATTCAAAGTATAGTAAAGTGTGATAGGTTTTAGTTTCCCCTTCATAAAGGGAACCGCCGCCATTTAATTCACAACTTGTAATACCATCAATTAATTTGTTATCTCCTACTGGAACCAATGCTCCAATAATCTGTTTTCTATAACTTTCTGCTTCACTATAAGTTTTTGTTATAAGCCTTAACTCTAGCCTTTGTAATGATTTTGCGCCATTGTCATTAACAGGATAATGATTGTAAATAATCTGATTTCCTATTGAAGTAGTAAAAACTGGTTTTACCGGAAGGCTAGTAGCTTCTTCTAAAGCAGAAATAATTTTCTTAATCATATTAACCCCTTAAAACAATCAATTATTCTACTTCTATTCTTATCCAATGCTGGTTTTAAGTAAGGCTGCGCGGCCATACCTCTTGTTGTATGCCACTCACCTTTTGCATCTTGGTAAGTCCAAGGAGTTTGCCTTCCATTACCTTCTGTAGAATAGATACCAGTACCTATTTCTACATAAGGCGCGTACTCAACATTAGTTCCAACTTCACCTTTTGTTCCATCTACTGTATGACTAATACTTTGCCTTAGCTGTCCATCACCTACTGGACAGTTCTGTTTCGCACTGTTCTCTACTATAAGGCAAGCTTTCTCTAATGCCTTTTCAAGCACTTCCGGAAGTTGCTTATCAACAAACTGTTTTAGATTCTTTTCAACCTCATCAGTATTAATTGAAGCTCCCATTATTCTCAATCTCCTTCATAAATACAATCTTTTCTCTTCCAGCATTGTTAATGAATGAAACTTCATACTTATCATCAATTAAATCTCCAACCAATACTTCATCTTCTGTCAAGCCTATATGAGAACACTGCTGTATCCTCATATCTTGGCTTGACATTGTTATCTCATTGGAAAGAGATATAAACATTCTTATGTTTGCGGCGGCCGCATAGACTTCAATAGGCTCATTATATTCATTGGAAGTTTTTGTTCTAATCTTCCTTGAATATGATTTCTTTTTACTATTAAACATCTGCGCCACCTCTTAAACTGTTCTTAACTTTCTGTGTTTTCTCAATGACTTATAAATCATTGGGCTAAAATCATCTGTATAGCTTTCACTTATTCCAGAATAACTTTGTGAAGAAATACCATCAGCAGAAAGTTTATTAAATCTCTCACAAACCATAACCTTAACAACTTCATCTAACTTCTCACTGTATTCATCTAAGTTACAGTAATCAGTAGCAATTAACTTGCATTGGTTAATTAAGAGGTTAAGAACTTGTGTATTATCACAGTTGGTTAAGGCTTGTAAATCATCAATCATAGCCATATTTCTTCACCTCACTTAACTTATTAGTGATTAGCTCCATCACCAGCGGCGGCAGCAGCTTCACAAATCTTTCTAGCCTTTGTAGCGTCTGTAAGCGCGCAAATGTAGTATTCACGAAGATATACCGCATTAGCTCTTGTATCACTGTTTCTATCTTGCTCTACTTCAACATTCTTCTTAACAAAGAGTGTTACTGCTTCTGGTGTTAAGAGATAGGCCTTTGCCGCAACAGTAGCAGTATGGTTAAGCCTTTTAGTAGCAACAACTGGAATACCAGCAATCTGCCCTACTTGGCCATTATAAATAACCTCTCCCATTCTTGCGCTCTTGTAATCATCATCTTTTCTTAAATCAGCTTTCCATTCATTAGGAATTACAAGAACCAGCTTACTTTCATCTTCAATTCCCATATCAGCAATTGCATCAACAATAGTGTCATAGCTAATAGCAGAACCATTAGCAAACTCTGTTTTACCAACTAATTCAGAGCCAGAAGAAGTTGTAGCAAGAGCATCATAGAATTTATCTGTAAGGAAGTTAACCATCACCTGAGTAGCTCCCTGAGTAGCTATATCAACTACTTTATTATCCTTCATAAAGTCCTCATCCAGATAGTCGAAGGCTTGCTGTATGCAATCAACCGTATAGTCTTTTCCAACATAAGCAACAGAGCCTCTCTTTGCGGCCGTAGAACCAACACCAGCAGCCAGTACCTCAGCTTCACCAGTGTAAGTATAGGTATTGATAGTTTTTGTCATACCTTCGCTGCCTTGTAAATCTGTATCAATAGTCATAAGGCTTCTATGGTTTAAGCTAGTCATAAGTAAATCTGTAGCCTTCGCGCCAATGACTTTATTAGCAAAAACTGTATTTGACATTTTTATTACTCTCCTTATTCAAAAAATTTTCCATAAATCTCTGGGTTAGCATTAAGTAAGTCTGTTTGTTTTCCAAAAGGAAGTTTCATAAACTCTTCTCTTGTCATGTTCTTACTATCTCCTAAATTCTTTTTAGGAGAACTCCCAGCTAATCTTTTTTCTACTTCTGCCTTAACTGATTTCTTAAACTCATCTTCTAACATCCTAATGTTTTCCATCATAGTGTCCGCATCTTCTGCGACTACAAAATCAGCTAAAGCAATTGAAATACCTCTTTCATTAAGAGCCTTTGATGCTTCTGCTTTATTCTCCATTAGAGCCATTTGTTTCTCTTTTTCAGCTATAGCTTTTTCTCTCTGCTCTAACTCATACTGGAATCTTTCTTGTTCAGATAGTTTAGCGAGCTTTTCAGCTTCTCTAACCTTTTCTTGGCTTTTCTTCTCCCACTTCTTCTGCGCGGAGCTAATCCTTCTATCTGTTTCTTTTTGAAGCAGCGCTTCAACCTCTTCCTGAGTATAGGTTTTTACTTCTTTCTGTTCCTCTTGTTCTTCATTACCAAGAGCTTTATTTTCATCTGTCATAGTTTTATCTCCTCCAATAACCCTATATGATTTTAGTTGTTCTTTTATGTCTACCCCTATAAAAAGACAAATGACTAATCCCTTAAAATAATTATTTAAAAATATAACTTCTAAATAGCCATAAGCTATTTGTATCTAATCAATTACTGCTAAAACAGTGGAACGACAATTTGGATGAAGTGGCGGAAAGTTTACTCCCACCACTGCGGCCGCAACATCAAATTTCTGGCCGTTTAACTCAGCGCATAAATCACTAGTCTTTCCATCTATTTCAGCTAAATATTCATACTGCGCCACTCCAGCCTTTATATAGCTGTCTTTTGTAGCTTGGTTCTGAATATAGGTGAGTTCTGTTCTAGCCATTCTATCCGCTTCTGAAAAGCTAACTCCAAACTTTGCTTTTAAAGTTTTAACCAGCTCATCTTTTCCGGC